>Ga0209249_1002672_pt1 | contig 14027 bp, 11 predicted proteins | sample SaaInlV_200m_DNA_4_FD_184653 | JGI IMG/M metagenome (GOLD analysis project Ga0209249, IMG submission 184653) | Marine microbial communities from expanding oxygen minimum zones in the Saanich Inlet - SI037_S3LV_200m_DNA (SPAdes) (version 2) | ecosystem: Environmental > Aquatic > Marine >...
GGGTGCTTTTGCTTCCGCTATTCCTTCGGCGACAGCGCTGGCTGCTGGTATTGCTTTCCCTCCGGCGGCAGGTCCGCTAGCTTGGGGTGTCCTAACTGCTTATGGTCTCTCGAGCGCTGGCGATGCTCGGAGAATTGTGAGGGAGCATGAGGAGACAACAGGGGAAGATATTAGTGACGGAGCGGAAGTCGCGATGATGCTTGGGTATGGCGCTTCTGCTGCGGTCATGGAGAAGCTGGGAATGAAGGCCGGAACAGCGATCTTAAAGAAGCAAGTTCCTGGTCTATTCAAGAATGTTGGGGAGAGTCTCCTTAACAAGAACATCCCTGAAGCCGCAAAGATAATTGGCGCAATGGCTATCGAGGAAGGCTTCGAAGAAGGGGCGGAGCAATTAGCGCAGAATAGTCTTACCGCAATGCTGGTTAATCCCGACCAGGAATTGCTGGAAGGCGTGGGGGAAGCGGGACTGGGAGGCCTCATGGGAGGAGGCTTTGGATCTTTTCCCTTGCTTCCTAAAAGCGTGCGGCGCGCAGCTAGGGGCGTTAAGGGAGTAGAGAAGGGTGAAGCTCCCCCGAATATGCGCGTTGCTCCGCCTCCCGATCCAAGAACTGCGGATATTAAAGATCCGTTGGTGGTGAAAGCTGAGGTTTCGAATATTCAGCTAGCAAGGGAAGCCATGATGCTTTCGCTAGATCCGGCGAAGGCTAAGACTTTTGCGGAGGCAAGGAACTGGAGTAATCTTTCGAGAGTTGCGGCAGGGGAAGATCCAGCTTTAATGACTGGGACTCAGCCATTGGGAGTAGCAAACACGGCAGCTATTACTCAGGGGGAGCAGCCAAGCCTTCCTGACCAAGTACCGCAGCCACTCTCCTTCGATAACACTCTCTTCACGAATGAACTCATCGAGACCGCCTACATGGGTGTGGCCTTTGCGAAGCAGGATGTTGAGAGAGTTTCCAGCATCGGTCAAGTCCCGAATGCAGAGATGGCGGCGCTGGAACTCTCGGAGAGTGAGCTTATTTATGCCTGGAATCAGGCTAACCCGAAGGACTTTGATAGCTCCGGCCTGATGGCTTACATTGCGGATAAGGAAGCGCAAGGACCTCCGACAAAGAGAGCAGCAGCTGGAGCAAAGTGGACTAAGATCTGGGAGAAGCAGCAGCCGAGTTGGACAAGAGGAATCAGGCCAGCTGAAGGGAGAGCCGAACGTGAAAGCCAGCGCGCAGCGGAGGAGGCACAGCGACAGGAAGAGGCAGAACTTTCGAAGGCTGAGATTAGAAAGCGAAGAAGAGCAGAGGCTAGAGAAGCTAAGCGAATTGCTAAGCTTGGTCGCGCAAAGCCTGGTTCAATTGGCGCGCTTGAGGATGAGATAGAAGCACGAAAAGAGGAAGGACAGAGAAGGGAAAATCAGCGGTTTGTGGATCTTGGGGATCAGTTCATCGGTCAGGAAACAACCGACACCTCTGTTCAAACATTGAACGAAGACGATGTGGTTCCAGGTGGAGGCTTGAAGGAAGAGCAGAATGTTATTAGTGAGGCTAGCGGGAAGGATAAGGCGGAGCCATCGCCAGCACAGCGTCAGCGTCTCGCTCTCCCACTTCAAACTTCGGGCATTCTCGGAAGAGTGATTCAGACCCCAGGACAGTTGATTAATCCCAGCACTGGGGCGGCGGCTAACGCCATTCTGGATCGAGAGACTGGGACGGTCTATCTCTCCGCCGATGTTGACTTTGATACAATCGGACATGAGGGGTTTCATCGTCTCTTAGATCTCCTTGGTCGAGACTCTCCGATTGCTCAGCAGATGCTAGGATACTACAAGGATAAGAAAGCGCCAGAGGAAGCGCTGAGCGATGATGTCGGTCAGTATTATGCTGACCGCATTCAAGCTGGTCCGGCAAAGAGACTCGGCGGATGGATGAGTGATATGTGGGTGGCGGCGAAGGATGCTGTTGGCGTGGAGCTGACACAGGATGAGTTAATTCAGGCCGCGAATATTCATCTCAAGAGTGCGCCGAATGGAAGAGGGCAGAGTGGTTATCTTTCTCAAATTCGTGCGTATCATGGAAGTGGTGAAGAGTATGATGAGATGGATGCTCAGTACCTTTTGAGTGGTGAGGGGCACATGGCCTTTGGTGCTGGGTTTTACTTCACTAGCGTTTATAACATCGCTAAGTTCTATGCGAATAAGATAGGAGGTCAGGCAGTAAGAGACGATGCAGAAGTGTTTGTTACTCTTGGTGGTAAAAAGACTAAGATAAATGAACTAGAAGCGATACAACAAAACAAGGTAACTTTTGGGCCGAACGTTGTAGATCTTAAGCTAGGCAGAATAACAGTAGATAAGTTTGTATCTATTGTTAATAGAATTTCCAAATCTCAGATTGCTACTATGCAGAAGGAGATGGCTGACGCCGATGTTCTTTCAGGTACACCATCTGATCATATTGCTAAAAGAGTTAAAGATAGATACAATGCTCTGATTTCTGATCTTCAAGTTTTGACTACCTTGAAAGCGAGTGATATCGAAGTCGATGATCCTAGTAAAGGATCGATTAGCTCGAAAAGGCTAGGCTTAGCCACGGATGACTTCTTTCTTAATAGTACTATCTATGACGCAGCAAACGCGCTGATGAAGGGAGTTATATCAAAGCGTGAATTTCTTACTACGCTTAAGGTTGAGATTATTAAGATAAAGTCGAAGCATCCAAGAGGCTCATCTGATGCTGCTGACCTTATGTGGGTCAAGCTAGAGAAGTATAAAGGGATTAAGGCATCTGATTTAGACGTTAAAGAGATAACGTATACAACGTCAAGACACATTTATACCGTGGATATTCATAAGGGCAAAGATCCTTCCGAATATGATTATCTTGACTGGTATGAAGTTCCGACGGATACACAGCTAGAGAAGATTACCAAAGCTGCTCATAACATGATTCGTGCTCAGTATGCAATCGCGGAAGAGCAGGGGAAGTTTATAATTGTTCGAGCTGGTGCTGACATAGATCCTCGAGATCGCAGACATGATACGCGCGAGAGCGCACAGAAAATGATTGAGCATCATGTCAACAGTCAGTTCATGCCTTATATTACTGACATAGATCAGCTAGAATCTCTTCTTGCTTTTCGTTTTGCTATCTTTAAGGAAGGTGATGGCTTCGTCCTTCACGATATGCACAAGGGTGAGTTAGATGTACTTCTGACTAGGAAGGAAGCGGAAGACGCGATGCGTTTCGCTATTGAGGCGGAGGCAGAAGAGATTCGGCTGAAGAATCTAGGAGACAAGAGGACAGCGAATGTTCAGAGATATTATCATGACTTAACTACATTGGCAGGGCTTGGCGATGCTACGCTTAACCACAACGAGCAGAAGATAGCTGCAAGCAACGCACTTCTTGCTGAGGGCGTGGACGGGATTACGTATCCTGCTGGTAGCCTTGGAGGCTCGGGAACAAAAGGACCAGCGGGCGACAAAGCAAACTACGTCGTCTTCGACCCTGCTGCCGTAACCATCGAAGATCGCTATTCCTTCCAGGATAAGAAGGAGAAAGAATATGCAGCGAATGTAAACCTTTCGAGGATAGCTATTGATGAGGCGGCTGAGAAGAGCATTCAGGATAATCTCTCGGATAGTGCTGATCCAACTTATATGTCGAATGAAGAGTTGGATGTTCGAGCTAGGAAGATTATTGATCAGAAGGGGCTGGTCGGAATGGAAGCTCTGGCCCAACGATATAGAGAGACGGGGCAAGCCTCCCTCGAAGAAGCTCATGCCTTGAATCTCTACTCGACTTCAGGCTTCGTCAATGCGCTCGAAGATTGGACGAATGGAAGTGATCCCGACATCCGGAAGGTCTTGAAGCAGCAAGCTGAGCATGACTTCGAACTGGCTTCAATGCTGAGCAAGGATGCTGGGCGGAGGCTTCAAGCCAGGAATATTATGAGGGAACCTTATGCCCTCTGGAACACTCTTCAAAATCTCGAGGGCCAGCTCTCAGAAGAAGATGCTGCTTACCTTATGCAGATCGTTAAGGATGGCTCGATCAACGATGCGCAGACGGCGCTAGACTTCAACAATAGATTGAAGAAGCCGACGGCTAAGAACTACTTCTTCGAGTATTTTTATAACTCCATCCTTTCAGGCATCCCGACGCATATGGTGAACGTCGGAAACAACGCTCTCTGGCTTGCTTTCCAGCTTCCGCATCGAGCCCTTAATGCTGCCGTTGATAAGACTCTCTCCAGTGAGCTGATGCACAGCATCGCTCCTTCCCTTCATCAAGAGAGTCGGAAGATCTTCCTCGACGAAGTTATCCCGATGTGGAAGGGGATTAAGAGTAGGACGAATAAGACCTACCGTTATCTAGTCGAAGAGAAGGGAATGGATCCTGAAACCTTTGATCGACAGCAGACGAAGTGGCGGAGGGAGATTGGGCAGAGCTTCGAAGCATGGGAACGTTCGCCTTACAAGATCATGCGGGATATTGCGCCTTACTTGACCTTCCCATCAAAGGCCTTGGAAGCCCAGGATATGTTCTTCCATGCGCTGGCTTTCGATGCTCAGCTGAATGCCTTGATCGTTAGGGATGCGAAGCAAAGAGGGATTAGCATTGAGGAAGCCGTGGCGAATCCCAGGCCGGAGATCATTGCAGACGCTACGCAGTTTGCTGAGTATGCTACCTTCATGGATGCGCCTGGGACGCTTGCGACGAACATCATCAGGTTGAGAGATAAGGTTCCCTTCGGCGTTGGAAGGTTGATTGTTCCTTTCGTTAATACTCTCACTAACATCCTCAAGCGTGGAGTGGAGATCACACCAGGGCTTGGAGCGCTAGCTTCGAAGAAGGATGTTAAGGCAGGGAAGACGGAAGTATCAGAGGTTATTACGAAGCAGGTTGAAGGCCTTATTCTCTCTATGATGACGGCGCTGGCCTTCGGCGAACCGGATGAGGAAGGAGACTTCCCAATCACTGGTGCCGTTCCTCGCCGCCAGGCTGAGCGAGATGCCTTCTATCGCCAGGGCAAGATTCCTTACGCCATTAAGATGAACGGGACATGGGTGAGTTATAGAAAGTTCGAACCGTTCGCTCTTCCCCTCGCGATTACCGCCAACATCCTTGAGGCGACAAAGCGAGAAGATGTGCAGGAAGCTGAGCTGATGGAGTATATTTCAACGCTCGGCAACGTCACGATGCGGACTATTATCAGCTCGACTTATACTGAGAACGTTTCAAGACTCCTCGATGATAAGGGAATTCAGAGAGTCGCGGAGAGACTTCCGTCTTCTATGGTTCCCTTCTCTAGCTTCTTCCGAAGCTTCAATCGGGCAGGCGAAGCGCTGATGGAAGGAGATGCGACACTGAGGGAGACGAAGGGCGTGATGGCAGCTATGGCTAACACCATTCCATTTAGCAGTCAATTCATAGATGATGAGGGAAAGGCCAGGCTGAATAACTTCGGGGAAGAGATTAAACTTCCTGGTAGTTGGCTCCGGCAATGGCTTCCTTTTAAATGGAGCGACACTACCAATGATCCTATCGAGCAGGAGTTAGAAAGACTAGACCAATATCCAGGCTTGCCTTCGAAGGAAGTAACTATCGCTGGAGAGAAGCATGAGCTTCCAGACGAACTCTGGCGGGAGTATGCTATCCTTTACGGGGTCACGACGAAGGAAGCTATTGGAAGAGTTATGGGAGGAAGGCGATACGCCCGGCTGTCTGACGCGCAGAAGAGTAAGGTTCTCGACCGCGCAATCAGACGAGCCAGGGGGCCGGTTACTGAGAGGGTGAAGCGTCTATATCTTCGACAGAATCCTCAAGATCGGAGAGGAACGAGACAATAGTTGCGTCATCGTGGATAGCTACGAAGAAATCCATGATAGCTTCCGCATTCTCTCTTGGTAGGTTTTTGTTCAGTTGGACAGCAATATTAATTATTTTCTGGAGCTCCTCATTTGTCACATCGAGGAGCTCCATTATCTTTGTAGTGTGTGCTATCCAGATGCGATGATGCTCGCGCGTCCATCCATCAGCGAGTTGCTCCTCTTTATAAAAGCCTTGAGAAGGTTCAGGCTGCTCGAAGATAGCGTGGACAACTCTGACGGTGTTCTGGAAATCCTCCGTTAGCTCTCCTACGGCAACAAGGTCTGCTTCTGTAATCTTTCCTTGCTTCATGAGTTGATCTAGGATGCTCTGCGCGTTCATCTTGTCCTCACTATTGATCTAGAGTTATGGTCGATTTTGCAAAAGTTCATCGTTTCGAGAGTTGCGATGATCTCCGCGAGTTGTTGCTTTGAAGCGTCGTTGAAGAACATCTCAGTCAGTTCGCTGGCCTTGATGGAGCCCTTGGCGTCGAGGAGCCTCATGATGCGGAGTTGGATCGGAGCCAGGGGATTCCCACCAACACCTTGAAAGACCTGAGGCATCTTCTCTTCCGTCTGGTTTAGGATCTTCATAGCCTTCAAAAGATCATCCTCTTCCAGCACTCTCTCATCTCTTCTTGCTGCTGCTATAATCATGCTGAGCTTTAGGAGATGAAGGGGGCGACGCTGGATGTAGAACTCCAGTCGTGGTTCGGTGAAGACCTGTTTAGATTCCTGCTCAACTCTCCAATCTTGATATGTTAGGAGGAACTGTTCGGTAAAGACGTAACGTCCGGAGATAGCCCTGATCTTTCCGAGGTCAGCGAGGAGGGCTTCTTTGATTATCTCCTGCTCTTCCGAGAGGACCGGAATTATTACGACTTTCCCTTTATCAGGCTCGAAGACGAAGATAGTTCGTGACGTAAAACCAGATCCGACAGCGCCCTCAGGCATTGAAGTCTGAAGAAGCATCGGAGTAGTCGCACCCAGAAGATTAACCCAGACATTAGCGACCTCTTCCCTTCCACGCGAGTGAGTGTCATAGATAAATCTATTCTCACAATCAAACCACTTGCACAGTATAGTGAGGAGTTCGTTATTCTGGTATCCGAGGAAGACGGTGAGCTCACTGGAGACGATTGTAAGACTGGCATGGAATTCAAGATCTCCTTCCTCATTCTGCTCAGTTGCGGCGGCGTCGATGAGGGTAGCGACAAGCTTCTGTCGGCTGGTCTCATCTGCCGCCAGTTGGATTCCGAGTTGGTCTAGGAAAGCAGTTCCAGGCTTGATGGCTGTTCCCTTCCGCGCCGCCGGAGGCCCGACGAGAACGATATACATATTAGGATAGAAGGTCTCCATCCCCCACTCGAGCCGGCACTTCCTTTGCATGACTGCGGCGATTGTTGAGATTGCAGTCCAGAGTCGGAAGAGATAAGGTGGCTCGGTGTTATCTGTATATTCGAGGAAGCCGTCAAGCCAATCAGCTATTTGCCGAGACATATTCTTTTATCTCCTCGGCCAGATCAGCGTCGGCAGTTTCATTGACGGCATCCGCCTTCCACTCCAGCCCTTCTGCTTCTGAAAGCGTGAATCCGATATGAGTATCGACTGGGATAGAGAACTCTCGCCCCTTCCAGTCAAGAGGGGTTTCGAGATTATCCTTGATGTTGTTGATGATCTCGACAATCCGATCAGCGCCGACGTCAAGAGGGACCTGGAACTTAATCGAATCGTGGACGGTGTTCAGCAGTTCTACCTCGGGAAACAGATCTTGCCTTTCGTAAATGTGTACGTATCCCCAGAGGTTGAGCTTTTCCGCGACTGTGCTTTGAGGGATGTAGCTATAAGCCTCTTTAAAGAGTTCATGGCCCCATCTGTCCATAAATGTCCTTTTTCGTCCGAAACAATTACGGAGAGTTCGTGATTTGGATAGCTCTTCACGGACACTCGCGTGCCACTCTCGAACACCAGGATAGATCTGATGATACCTTTCGACGATGAAGGCGGCCTCGCGCTCAGGTATTTGATAGTAGATAGCAAAAGTTCTAAATCCCAAGTCGTAATTAAGTCCATGGTTAGCTCTTTTTCCGACGGTTCCTCGCTCATCCTTACTTACCTCCGTTATGTCCTTTTCCAGGATCATGGCTGCGGTTTGTTTGTGGATATCTATTTTCTTCTCGAAAGCCTGAATCATCGCACGCTCGTTGGAGATATAAGCTACGACACGATTCTCCGCCTGGCCGAGGTCCATTGAGATAGCGATATAGCCAGGGTCAGCGTGCATGTAGTTTTGCATTTCAGGCGGCTGATTCTGTAGATTCCCGCCAGTCCCGAAGATAGTCTTGGAGGAAGAGATCCGGCCTTGCTTCGTTCCCACGGGATTGTAGGAACAACGAAGCCTTCCATCCTCATCCAGCTTCATATCGAAGTATGTCCCCTTCATCTTCTTCTGATGGCGGAGTTCGAGGATGATGGAAGCTTCTCGATGGCCCTTCGCGGAGATTCTCTTCAAGGCCTTATCATCGACCGTGATACTTCCTTGCTTAGTGTAAGGCTTGAGGCCTTTCTGAACGTAGAAGTAAGACTTCACCTGTTTAACGCTGGCAGGGTTCAGGTCGAAGCCGCAGAGTTCTTTCAGCTCAGCTTGGAGTGCTTCGATCTTCTTATCACACTCTCGGCTCTCGCGAGCCAGGCCATCTGTGTCCATCGGAATCCCCTTCTCACCAATATAAACGAGGGGATGGATGAGCTGACATTGGCGCTTGTAAGCCTCGAGATTCCCCTGTTTATCCAGATCGGCGAGCATCTTCGGGAAGGCTTCAGCCACGACCGCTGAGTCCATTGCGGAGTAGTTCCGGAAGATCTCTTCGGATGCGAAGGGATTCTTGAACCACTCCTTTCCTTCATCCTTATAGTAGGGTTCGCCGTCGCAGTAGCTAGCCGTGATGAAGTCAAGGCCTTTAGGGAAATCAGGATAGAGGATTGCCTGCGCGATCATTGTGTCGTCGAGAGGCTTCGCATGAATCCCGTACTTTCGATAAAGGAAGGTAGCATCGAAAGATACGTTCTGGCCAACCTTCCTGATCGTTTCATCCTCGAGGAGTTGGGCGCAAAGCTTCCAGATTTCTACCTCCTGATCCGGTGCCCACCAGTCTTTCGTTCCATCAACGAAGGGGACACAAATAGCATCCCTGCCATCGAGGGCAAAGGAGATATGACTGACTTCTCCAAACTTCACTTCGATGTCGAAAGCAATTAGGTCCTCCCCCTGAGCTGTGACGAGCCATTCAACAGCATCATTGAAGGAAGGGCTTAGGATCAGATCCCGAGGAGTTCGACGAAGTTCTGGAAATTCGCTATGTTCTTTCGCTCTAATCATATCCAGGATGATTAGGTATTGATGAAGGTATTGGCGGAGGGCGGCAGAAGGATGAATGCAAGGCATTACCTTTCGACCAGGAAGGAGAGTGCTTTCTAAGATACTCCCCCTTCTCTTAGTAATCTCGCGAAGTCCAGTAAGAGCAAAAAGAGGAACGTTGCCAAGAGGCACAAATATATTAGCATCGCACTCTTCCAGGCGTTGTCGTAGAGCTTCGACGTTCTCCTTCCAGATCTCAGTCTCCACCACGTTCTTCTTAGAGAGATCAATAAACTTCGAAACATTATTCCCTTCCGGTCTTTGTTGAAAAGTATTGTCAAGATAAACATCATGCCTCTGAATCCCGGCTCTGCGCAGAAGGTCGTTGAAAAGGCGACCTGCAGTTCCCACGAAGGGTCTGCGGAGTTTCTCCTCCTCTGCCCCAGGAGCCTCACCGATGAAGGCGATCTTGGCCTGCGTTGGGCCTTCACAGTATGGAGCGTTCATGGCTTTCCTTTCTGTTGATGATCGTCTCTGTTCATAGTTTGAACAGAGGTGTTAATAGTCATACTCTCCGAGACCATTCTCCTCCTTGAACATATCGTACTTTGCTTCAGCATAAGCGATAAGGCATATGAATACGAAGAGAGGCAGGATCCACAGCGGTGTGGTTAGGACTATAAAGATTAGCTTTAGGATAAACTTCGTATTATCCATAAGAAGTGAAGTCTCCAATCTTCGTGCTCTGGACTTTCTCGACGAAGGCATTCTTGCATTCGAGAGTTAGATCGAAGCCGAGTGGCTTCATCCCCATATTCGCGGCGGCCAGGAGCGTGTTGCCAGAGCCAGCGAAAGGAACCAGAACCCTTCCTGCTGGGGGTGTGAAGCGGACCAGGACATCCGAGATCATCTCGATTGGCCGTTCCGTCGGGTGGACTTTCTTGAGGGAAGGAACAGGATTAAAAGGATGAACGTTCGGCTGGCCTTGCTTGAAGAGGATTGCCTTTCCTTTCCGGCCGAAGAAGTAAGGTTCGTAGACGCTTCCGAATCGAACTTCGGGATTTCTGGTCTGGCCAGTGAAGCTCGTCTTATACCAGATGTTCGGCAGGCCGTAGGTGTTGAAGCCAGCTTTGGTCATGAGATCTAGGATCGTCTGATACCAGGGATGGATAGCGAGCCAACAGACAATCCAACCATCTTCTTGGATGACGCGATAAGCTTCCGTAAAGACCCGCGCCATGAAGTCCTCATACTCCTCCTTCGGAACTTCATTATAACGCTCGAGTGCTGTTCGATCTGTGTCATTTTGCTTGACCTTCTTGAGATCGATTCCATAAGGCGGATCAACTTCCACCACATGGAAGGTATGATCAGGAATCTGCTTGACCTTCTCGAAGAAGTCTCCCACGACGAAGCTATCGATCAGAGCATTCTTAGCGGGCTCTCCACCGCCTTCCGCGACCATTGCCTGGTGCCTCTTCGCCACTTCTTCCCGAACTCGATCAGCTTTCATCCTCTTGACCGCTCGCTTCGCCTCAGTCTTATTTCCTAGCTGTCCGAGCTTCGGATCTTTCTTGATGGCCTTGTCCAGTTCGATGTCTTCAGAGAGAGCACCGACGCTGACGTTGAGGAGTTCAGCTGTCTTCCTAATGGAAGCACCTCCGCTAGGCCCAGCAGCTTCTCCATACATCTCAACCTGGAGTGCGTGGATTTGAGCCTTCAAGTCACTATCCTCGGCGTAGCTAAGATCCTCTCGATCAATGTTCTCCATCAGTTCTAACTCTTTGATCTCGAGAGGATTAAGGGGTTCTTCGTAGATGTTCGCTGGGATTGTTTCCGCACCGCCGATTGCGTGAGCCATGTATCGTCGACCGCCAGCTAGGAGAAGGAAGGGCTTCGGGTCGATGCCGACAGCTCTTTCTTTCTCCAGATCTTCTTCTGGCCTCTCATAGACTGCAACAGGATGGAGGAGTCCACGCTCCTGAATCCCTGCCCAAAGTTCCTCGACGTTCTTGTAATCCTTCCGCGCCCTGTCTCCCATGTCGATGCTGAAGACGGGGAGATTCTCCATCCTGCACTTTTTCATTTCTCTAAGCCTCCAATTGATTAATGACACTTCTCAAATCTTCAAGACTAAGCTTCGCGAGTTTCTTGCTGGCGGCAGTGGTCTTCTTCTTCTCCGCTTGGCGGGATGAATAAGTTCTTCTTCGCTGCCTGATCTCCATAATGTGAGCCATAGCAACGTCAGGCTTCATCGCGGAGATGCTGGTTTTCGAGTCTTTGAGACTAGCCATTCTTTTCCTCCTCCTGTATCTCCTCATCGTCTTTATTAATGCAGTCTATGCACCAATACTCGCCGTTCATCTCCCACATATACTCGCCATCATCAGGTGTTCTACAGCAAACAGCACAGACTAAAATTCGCTGCGTCGTTCTACGTCCCATCTTCCTCCTCCAACAGTTTAAAGACCTTCAATCTCCTCATATACATATCTATGAAGAAAGAAGCCCGGTCGGTTTCTTCAAGCTCCCTCGCCAGGCCTTCAGCTAGGAACATAAAGACATACCGCTGCTGCCCATAAGGAATATACTTCTTCAACTGGAGATAAGTCTCCTCCCTCACGTTGAAGGAAATTCTTCTTTCATTCACCTTCTCCTCCTAGAAAAAGTTAAAAAAGAGGAGGGAGATCTCTCCCCCTCCTCGATTTAAGACTGTTCGGAAAGCTAGCGCTTCTTGACGTAGCGACGGACGAAGTTCTGCATCCCGTAGTTGGGATCCTCGCTCTCACCAAGGATCGCGTAGGCGGTCAAGCCGATCAGGTCAACCGGATCGACGCCGCGGGAAGTATCAACTCCGAAGCCCTCGTAGAAATCCTTGATCCGGAGGAGCTGCTTGTTGTACTTCTTCGGATCTTCCTCCTTCAAGGCCGCCGGCGGGATCGGAAGCCAGAGTTTGATATCATCGACGGTGATGTCGGACGGCACCGTGAACGTCAGGGCCAGGTTATTCCGGCTCGGATCGCTCTTATTCGGGACCACTTCCGCCGTCGAGATCTGGATTTCGACTTCCGAGTCGTTCGCGAGGGTCTTCATTTCCTGAGCGTCGTCCATGTTGAGGTCGAGAAGAGAATTAGTCATTGCTTAGATTTCTCCAAGTTAGAATTAGACTGAGAATTGCGTGCGATTTGTGCTGCTCGGACTTCATTGAAAGGCGTATCATCCACGTCTCCAGCGGGATGAGTTAAGTTCTGGCGAAGAGAGCCGAGCCAGTTGAGTTGCTTGGTCGAGAGCTCCGAAGGCGTCTTTCCATGAGTCTCTCGCAGGAAGCCTTCAGCCGTGCGCCAGTAGGCGTCATCGTCAGTGTTGACTTTCAAGGCTGCGGCGTCCGCGAGATGCTTGCAATGGATAGGTTTGCCCTTTCTCTTGGCATCTTCAATGCCGGGGAGTTCGATTAACATCTTAGTTCTCGTCGCCTTCGTTCATACTTTGAACAGAGGTGGCGTTCTTTAGCTCAGCGTGTTTCTTATAGAAAGGAACAGGACTCATCCTCGTGAGTTGTCCTTCCTCATCCTGGATTAAGACATCCCCAGGACACATTACGAAGTGCGTTCGGCTTGTCTCGACCTGACCGTGAGAGCCAGCAGGGAAAGTGCAGATCGAGCAAGGAGTTTCTGGCGGATAGTCGGGAGGAACGAAGGGAGTCACGATACCTTCCGGGACGTCTCCTTCTTCCCGCCATTGCCAGGCATCCACGACTTCACTCTTCCGAAGATACTTCATGATGTTGCCTCACGATTGAGATTGAAGACTTCGTCAATCCCTTCGAGGACTTCGAGAAAGACCGTCTGGATGACGTTAGCGATATAATGTTTCTTACCTCCAGCGAAGAGTAATCCGACCAGGTTTCCAGTCTCATCGAAGACACCACTTCCTGAATCCCCAGGGGAGACAATGACCTCAGGATCGTTGAAGTCATCATCGCGGCGAACCATGAGTTGCTTGGTGAAGCGCACGATTCCGAGCTTCCCGCCGTAGGAAACGCCGCAGTTATAGTTTGTAGCCATCACTGTTCCGGTGGTGACTCCTGTTGTTCTTCCGCTCTTCCAGACTCGATCTCCGATCTCGACGGTTCCAAGTCCGAGTGGTTGAGGACGGAAGCCACCTGGAGCATTGATGTCGCGGATGAGCGCGGCGAAGTTGGCATGATAGTGAGGCCATCCAAGAAGATGCGCTCCGCCAGCATCTTTGAGATAACCTCGCTGAGTGATTGCGTCGATCTGTCCGTCCCAAAACGAACCGGGAGCATTCCAACCTGGAGCTGGTTTCCTTGGGTTTCCACCTGGTTTCTCCAAGGTAAAGAAAGCCGCATCGACTTTGTTGTAAGGCGTTGTCGGATCGAGAGTAGAGTGCGCGAAGACCTTCCCGATGAATTCTGGCGCTGGTTGCCCGTGCTTCGGCCAGCCCGGCTGAGAGACATGATGATCGAGGATGTCGATCTGCTCAGTGAAGGGAGAGTGAAGGACGTGCCAGTTGGTCAGGCCGATGTCTTGGGCTGTCCATCCGACGAAAGGAATCCTTGAGATCATCCCAATAGTCCCGCACTGAAGATGGTAAGTGGGGCCGATCTCATCTCCCATCATAAAGGGCCGACGCCAGCCATCAAAGCGATCTTCGAACCCTTCATGGAGAGGGAGTGCTTCGGATCTTTCCAGAACCACAACGTCAGTTCGAACGCCCTCAACGATCTTCGGGATGAGGTCTTGCTCGCGGATTCGATTCTTTGCTACCTTCGCCTCGACGTAGACA
>Ga0209249_1002678_pt1 | contig 14004 bp, 18 predicted proteins | sample SaaInlV_200m_DNA_4_FD_184653 | JGI IMG/M metagenome (GOLD analysis project Ga0209249, IMG submission 184653) | Marine microbial communities from expanding oxygen minimum zones in the Saanich Inlet - SI037_S3LV_200m_DNA (SPAdes) (version 2) | ecosystem: Environmental > Aquatic > Marine >...
TGAAGAAGAGGAATCGCTAGGTGTTCAGTATAGAGATTTTTCTTCCTTATTGGGTGAGTCTGATATTGTGAGTTTACATACACCCTTGACTGATGAGACTAGAAATTTGATTAATCTGGAAACTATTAAGATGATGAAAGAAGGAGCCTTAATAATTAACACTGCTAGACAGGAAGTTGTAGACGAAACGGCTGTTGCCGAGGCGTTGGATTCTGGGATCCTAGGCGGTTATGGGACTGATCGTCTTAAAACTAAGAGAGTTGATGGTCGTAGCTTCCTAGACAGCCAACTCGTAGATATGGATAATGTAGTTTTTACACAGGGTGGAGGTGTTACAAAGGAGTCTCGGGCTACTGCTAATGTACAATACATGGAAAATGTAAGACGATTCCTAAACGGGAAAGACCCAATCTATCTTGTTAACAAACCTAGTAAACCTGAACGCTGATATGATTCTTCATATTTCAAACCACTTTGTTGTATTCCAAGAATTCCTCTGTGCCTTTCAATACATTCCAGTGTCCCTGATTCCTATCGATTTTTTTTATCCTGTTCCCATTATCTAACTCTTTATGGACCGTGTCTGGTCCACTTGATCCTATGATTGTTAACAAGTCGAAGGAAAGTGGCTTACTTGAGGGTTCCATGGGGTCGAATCCCATTCCCTACGACACATCTGTTATTCAATTTTATTCGTAATATTAGATCTCATAGAATGGCGCTTTGATTGGAGGCATGCGTGCTCCTAGTCCTTTTTCTCCATGATTGCGACAAAAACTGTGTTCCGAGGTCCCTTTGTATAACTTGATACTAGAACCCAGCTCTTGGCTCCGAGTTCGTTTATCTTTTTCTCAAATTCAGTACTGTCTGAATCTGTGATAACTTTATACTCAGCTATCTGATTACCAACAACCTGCTCGCTCTCTTTCCATTCCACTTGGTCATCTTCCTCTAGTTGAATTTGTTCGCTCGCTCTCAATTCTTCTTGATCTTTTTCCTCTTGTTGAACTGGTTCACTCACTATACCTTCAACATGGTTATTGTCCTCTTGTTGAACTTCTATTAGTCGTCGTTTTCCTAATTCTTCGGAAGTGACTTTTCCTTCAACTGGAATGGTGGCATTAGACCCACAAGAAGGACACTTTAAACTCGAACTAGTTGGAACAAATTGTTTTGAACATTTGAAACATATCCAAGCTTTTTGTTCAGACATAGTAATTGGTAGTTGAATCTGAGTAATGAATTTATTGCATATATCCCCTGCTATGTTTGCGATTGTCTGAATTCTTTTTCATCATCCCACGCTCTAAGAACTGGAATGATTCTGGCCATTAATATCCCCATAACATCCTTGTGTGCAGTATCCCATTCTCTTAACGATTCCATAGAACTCAAATTGATCACCATTTGTTCGGTATGGATGGTATGTGACAGCATCATAAAATCAAACATTTTAGTGAGGATCGGTTTTATTTTCGACTCTTCTGAGCTGATTAATTCCACTAGGTCTTCACGTGTTATGAGTAGCCTCTTAAGGTCTTTTTCCATGGTTGTTATTAGTTCAGCGTTTTCACTCATAGTATATCCACTATTTTTTATTATTTAAACGCACGCGATTCCACTGCATCCTTTGGGCACGCGAGGTATCTGTAGCGCGTGCTATTATTTTCTAGAAGCCATACTACGATCAAAAGAGATGAAAAAATGTCGAGAAAATGGATTTCAACTTCATAATATCTCAATCAGAAAAAACTCACACAAATACTTAGGGATCATTCATGATTCGATTGGTCTTCTGGTATGTAGGAGATTCCTGGATGGCGACGTGTCAGGGCTTATTGTTCACAGAAAAAGAACTAGTTGGGATTTTTCCCAAGCAAAACGCTCCATCTCAAACCCATGAGGGGCTTTGACTGTTTTTTTATGATGGGGCTTATTAATGACTGTGGGCATGTTGACCTGTGAACTGTAAAACATGCAGGACCGTGATGAAGCGGATCGAGGGACCCGCCCGTATCGCGGTGATCAAGGAGCACGACGGGAACAAGTTTGATTTCGAGTACGTGCCGTACGAGTGCCCCAAGGAGAACTGCCCCGAGTTTCTGCTTGTGAAAGCCAATGACATGAAGCTGGGCAAGCCAAGGGCACCAGCCACAATCAACTTCTTTAACTACCTAGACATCGAGGCCCCTGTACCCGAGCCTGAAGAGGACGAGGATTCGGAAGAGCCCGAAGAGTAGGCTCTAGATCCTTTTATCCCGTCATATTCTATTTGATCGACGTGCCTGATTATTATCATCGTTTCAAGGATAGATCTGCTTGGATGCGGTGGTTTGAGCTCAACTATGCCCAGGATGAAACCATCTGGGTTGTAATCCAGAAAGTGAAATCAGTTAACATAGGCATCAAGTAAGGTGATGCCTTGGATGAGTCACTTTGTATTGGCTGGATCGACGGCAATGTGAAGCACATCGATGACGACGAGCACGTCCAGTGGTTCTCCCCAAGGAGGAGGAACAGCCCATGGTCCAGACGTAACAGGGACAAGGTTGGGAAGCTGATAGGCGGGGAATTCATGACCGAGGTGGGTCTGGCCACGATAGTGAAAGCCAAGGTGAACGGAAGATGGGAAGCGGCATACGCGCCAATGGAGCTGACGATAATATCCGACGAACTCCTCGATGCACTGAAATCGAACAAGATGGCCAACGACAACTTCTGAGCTTTTCCAAACTCGGTCTGGTTAATGTATGCCCATTGGGTGAACAAAGCCAAGAGGGATGTTACCAAGGCTAGGCGAATCAAATCAGTTGTCGAGAGGGCCGAGGCCAACAAGAAGCCGGGCATTGATATGTGATTTAAGGGTAGGTATATAGCTCTGTAGCGTTATAGGGGCTTGTTATGTCCAGTTTCCGCTCGTCGATTAACATGATCAAGAATCTCAGGGGCAACAGGAACATCATGGTTCTGATGTCCAACCAGACCCTGTTCATGTTCACAGCGTTCCTCTGGTGGCCTTACAGGAGCCTGTACATAAAGGGGCTAGGGGCCACCGTTGAGTTGCTGGGACTTGTACTTTCCATCGAGACCGTTGCCAGTATCATGTTCCAGTACCCCGGCGGGGTCCTGACTGACAAGTGGGGGAGGAAGCGGATGCTGGTGATAGCGGGCTTTTTCAGGTTCATCTCGCCGATATTCTTCCTTTTCGCAACTCACTGGACCCATGTCATTCCTGGGATCATCTTCTCGGCTGCGGGGATGCTGGGAGTTCCGGCGAACAACGCTTTAATAGCGGAGAGCCTCCCGTCCGATCAGAGAGGGACTGGGTTCGCCGCATACAGAACCGTCACGGGAATCCCTACAATTATTACTAGTCTCATGGGCGGGATGATAATGGACTATTACGGTGTCCTACCCGGCTGTAGATACGTGCTAACTGCGTCTGTAGTTACCGGCGCGTTCGCGTTATTCATGCGGTGGAATTACATCACCGAGACCTTCACCCCCACTACCTCAACCGGTCCCAAGAGGCAGAGTGGTCTAATAAATGACCTCAGGCGGTTCCCGCGTCAGATCTGGGTCATGACCATCGTCGCGGCCATCAGTATGTTTGCCATCCGGATCATGATGAGCTTCATGGTTATCTATGGCGTCGAGGTGGTAGGGCTCTCCACAACCCAATGGGGGCTCATCGGGACGGTCGTCAGTCTCATGACCACGTTCCTCACGACTCCGGCGGGCATGCTCGCCGACAGGCAGGGGAAGAAGCCCCTCATCATCGCTTCTAGAGTCCTCAACTCGGTATCCGTTCTCGGTTACACGTTCAGCCACAACTTTTCCCAGCTCTTCATGGTCAGGAGCCTTGCCGGCATCGGCAACGGTCTAGGCGGGGCAATGTGGGGTCCGATGGGAGGTCCTATCTGGCAGGCGCTGATTGCCGATCTATCGCCGCCCGAAGATAGAGGCAGAATTATGGGTTTGATGGGTACCATTGGGAGCCTCGTCAGCAGTCCAGCGTCATGGACCGGTGGTTACCTGTTCGATAACGTGTCTCCCCAGCTTCCATTCCAGTTGAGTTTTGGTCTAGACATGGTGGGGACAGCAATCTTGGTGGGTTTCCTGAAAACAGGTACGTCTGAGTCGGAAGAAGCCTGAATTAGTTATCAATAGGCTATCCCAGCCGAAACTTGTGAACAGTCTCCAGTACTGGGTATCTTCCCTTTTCCGGTAAGATTGCTTTCACAAGGTCCCCGCTCTCCACTTTGAATTCTCCCAAACTTGTATTCCTGTTCTCCTCAAGATATCCGATGAGTCCCTCATAATCATCTGTACCCTTGAACTGGCACAGACTCATGTGGGGGAGGAAGCGGGGGTAATCGTAATTCATCGCTCGAACTCCGTCAAGACTCATGAGCATCCTGTTCATCTTCCTGATCTCGCCCCCGTCATGGGCCTCTGCGACGATGTTGGACCTGAAATGGTTTATGTTCCTGACCTCGACCTTGAATTTCATTAATCCTTCGAGGGCTTCTGTGGCAGATTCAATGAGCTGATTGATGCCCTCTCCCGTAATCTCATCAGCTCTCTCCTTCTCATCAACGAGGAAACACCCGGTCTCCTTGACTGTCAGGTGCAGGTACTCTGCTGGAAATGGATCAGCACATCTGAAATCCCTGAATCCATCCTGGACTATCTGGGCCTTTTCTACGATCTCCGGGATTTCGACCCTGATCAGGAAAGTGATATAGTCAGTACGTTCCCTCGCCCAATCGCTTTCGGCCCAGCTCTCAGTAACTATGGGGGGCTGGTTTCTCATCTCCCAGAGGCTCTGGTACCCGGCCGTCCAATCGTTCATATCTACCCGTTTTGCCCTGAGCCTAAGTAACCTTCCACATTATCGAAGGTGTTAAAGTTCTGTCGAACTGTAAACTTGACCATGATTGGGCTAATCCTTACGATCCTGGATTTTGGCTTGGTTCTCCTGATGCTCTACATAGCGCATGAGAGTTATTATGAGCACGAGAGTCAGGCGACGATGATTTCCTTGTTTGGAGCCGTTTTACATCTCGCCCTCATGTACGTCATCCTCTACATGCCCAACTTCAGAGTGATTCCTCTAGGTTATTTTGCTCTAATCGGCGTCGTTGCGTTCCTTCTACTAATTCCTAGGAAACCTAACCTTACAGCCCTCAGTGGAATCAGGGGATACGTCATCGGAGAAGCCCCCAGACCTGATGAACGGGACAGCGTGACCCGGCGATACAGACTGGTTAAGGGGACCCCAGCATATGATGAGTACTATGGTAGGCACCCTGAACGTAAGGAGATTGACCGTGTCCATAGGAAGCTCAACAGGATCGACGGCACCATCGACGGGGGGTACAGGCCAAACGTTGCCATGATAGACGCATCGTTCAGCATCCCGCCTCACATGAAGGGGATAGCCTTCGCTGAGCCAAAGAAAGAATCCTACGAGATCACTCCAGAGAAGACCACAATGATCGCAAAGGGTCTAGCTAAGCACCTAGGTGCCAAGGTCGTGGGAATATGCAAAGTTGATCCCCTATGTGTCTACACGAACCAACGGACGCTGTGGGAGAAGATGTGGACCGTTGACGGGGAAGAGCAGGACTACCCGCCCTACGCGCTTGTGATGGCAACTGAGATGAGCCACACCCATGTACACGCGGGTCCCCATACACCCACTGCGGCAGAGACCGGCAACCAGTACGCAAACGGCTCGTACATCAGCACCGTCATGGCCCACTGGTTCAGTGGCATGGGTTACACCGGCATAGCAGAGCACACAGGCCACTACGATGTGGTGCTTCCTCCCCTTGCAGTTCAGGCAGGGATGGGTGAGATCGGAAGGAATGGATTTCTCATAACTCCAACCCTGGGCTCAAGGGTGCGTCTCAGCGCAGTGCTCACGGACATGCCACTGGTGGTTGACGAGCCCATTGATATCGCTGTTGAAGAGTTTTGTGAGAACTGCATGAAATGTGCCGATACATGTCCTAGCGATTCGATTCCCACCACGGGGAAAGCGGAGTATAATGGCATTCTCAAGTGGAAGGTTGAAGCCGAGACCTGCAGTGCATACTGGAACAAGGTGGGCACTGACTGCGCTATCTGCATGGCCATTTGCCCGTACAGCAAGCCCGACACCCCTCTCCACGGAGTCATCAGGTGGATGGTCAACAACAGTTGGTTAGCTCCAAAGGTGTTCCCTATTATGGATGACCTCCTATACGGGAAGGACTGGAAAGTCAAGCCGGTTCCTGAGTGGCTAGACTGGAAATAAATGTATCTGCCACCTAAAAAAATGAAATATCTAGAACTGTTTAAGCTAATAAAAGAAAAGAAAATGATTAAGCGAGGGTTATCCCTACGCCCTTCGCCTTTGCTAGCTCGTACACCTTGCTCGCGGTTCCAACATCTTGGATTGCTAGGCCCGTTGCCTTGAACATGGTGATCTCGTCAGGTGACTCACGTCCAGCCTTCTTGCCTGCGACGATCTCGCCCATCTCTGCGTAGATGTCATCCTCAGTTATGACGCCTTCCTCCTTTGGTACCTTGAAGTCGCCGACGACGAACGCCTGTGGGATAAAGTCAACGACTCTCTTATTGCACTTCGTGATGACACTTGTCATGAGCTCCCTCTTGGCACCAGTATCTGCGCCAATGGCTGACACGTGGCAGCCCTTCTTGAGCCATGCGCCGTCGATGAACGCCTTGGGGCTTGGAGTGCATGTGATGACTATATCGCTGCCCTCTGCCGCCTCCTGTGCGCTCGCCGCCGTAACAAACTCTGGTCCTGGAAACATCTCGCTCATCTCCTTAGCGAACGCCTCCATTGCCGCCGGGATGATGTCAAAGACCTTGACCTTCTTCACGTTTGGCCTGACCTCCATGAGTCCCATTACCTGGCTCTTGCCCTGTACGCCCGTGCCGCAGACGCCGACGACTTCACTATCCTCCCTGCTCAGGTACTTGATACCTGTTGCACCAGCAGCGCCTGTCCTCAGGGCTGTGATGTATGTGCCGTCCATGATTGCAAGTGGAACGCCGTTCTCTGGGCTGTTCAGTATGATCCTGGCGATGACAGCTGGAAGACCGTGATCTTTTTTGTTGCCTGGGTGAACCGTAACGATCTTGGTGCCAGCCGCGTCCAAACCTGGCATATAGGCAGGCATTGCGATCAGTACGCCCTTCTCGAAGTGAAGGTAAACTCTTGGGGGCATCTCGATGTTTTCGTTGCCCATCTCCCTGAAGCCGCCTTCAACGGCCTCAAAGGTGCTCTTCATGTCAAGGACTTCCTTGACCTCGTCCTGTGTTAGATAGAGAGTCATATCGAATCACCCAAAAGTGGGCGGGCTTGATTATTAATGATTTCGAGCAACGGGGTCCACTGGTATTTATTCGCCATACGCGGTAACACATTGAACGCCCAGCTAAATATTGTAAAAATTGAACCGGAGCTCGAACAATTCGATGCATCTCCCTTACCTTGTAAATTCAGTGCTTGGGCAAACATTAACTACCCGTCGTCAGCTCTTATCTCAAACTCAACGGTGTATGGGCCCTGGCGACACATCACAGACAGAGATTAATGGACACCAATGCGGTGAATAACCCCGATATTGTAACTAGGATCAGGGATGGGCCGTCCAAGAACGCCCTCATGTACGACAACAGGGTCTTCTTCTCGCGCCAGGAAGTACTTTGCTACAAGTATCTCAGGAGCATAGGTGTCCCCGCCAAGAAGATGCATATGGAGTACCGTGTCGGTGCGAAACACCTGGACTTCTTCCCCCTGAAGCGGGTGTTCTGGGAGCACCACCCGATCCTGTTAAAATTCGGCAAGGACCCTGTGGAGTATGGGGAGGAACGCAGAGCGATTCTCGACGGTAAGGGGTACGGTCACATCCCGCTAGTTGTTTCCTGTGTCATGTTCAAGGGCCCGGAGGATATCAGGCAGAGGATGGCCTGCATAGGGGTTGATTTCAGGACAGGAAATGTGCCTGACTCCGAGATAACCTATGTCGTTGATCTAAAAGAGGAAATGTGCATTGAGCTCCTAATGGAGCCCATGTTGTTCTAGGGTGTGAACTTGCCACCGTCCGTGAACGTCAGCATCAATTTCGAGTAGAGATCGGCAAAGCCCTCGTTGTTTGCGCTGCTCACAGGTAAGGGGTCGAAATCCATCCCGATCCTGCCTATGATCTCCATCATTTCTTGGCTCATGGACCTGTTCATCCCGGTTAGTTTGGCGTCGATTGACTCCTCTAGCGCGTAGGGGTCCTCACTCCATCTCATCATCTCCTCCAGCTCGGCCTCGCTGAGGAGGTCTGTCTTGCTGATGAGGTGATACTGCGGGAGGAAGAACTTTGTATTTATTGCGCTGGCCAGGAACATGTTCATCACGTAGTTAAGGGGGTCCTTGCACTGAAGCCCGTCGAAGATATAGATGACACCTTTCTCGGCGTCCGTAAGCTCCTGGGCTATCTGGGCCCCGATGTTCCTGAACGCGAATAGCTCCATCTGACCCGGTGTGTCAACGATGCAGATGTCTGGTGTAAAGTCCTCGATATCGTTGCTCAGATCCTCCACAATTTCCGCCATCATGTCATGGGCCAGCATAAGCCCGCCGTTGGGCCCGAGGCCATACTCCTCCATGATCTCCTCCACCTTGATGTACTCCCTGACATCAACGTTTGCGGCGTAGGGCAGTATCAATGAGCCTGGGTCAAGGTTAACCGCCATTACGTCCTCCCTGTGGAACTCCAGGAAACGCGAGAACTTTGCTGTGAATGTACTTTTGCCGCTACCGGCGGTCCCGAGAACGAAAATCAGGTTCAGGACGTAAACTCCCTGAACTGTTTGTAGGCTTCTTGCATCATGTAACGCCTAGGTGGTCGCTTGAACCCGTACGCGCTAACTGCCTCAAGTGGGCCTCCTGCCCCCTTGTCCATTGCGATCTTAAGCCCTCTGATAACGTCCACGAGGACTGCACCGCTGTTGGGCCCGTCCTCGGTGCTTAGCTTCATGTCCAGGACGAAATCCGATCCGCCAAAGTACTTTCCCTTGACGTAGAAGAAGCTGTCCCTACCGTTGATGAGAAAGTCAACAAAGTCCGCTGATCCTGAGACCAACTCAAAATCATACGGGACGTGCTTCTTGACCGCCTCCGTCTTGATTATCCTCTTGGACTCCTTGGTCTTCTCCAAGGTGTTGATGGATTCGCCCCCGCCACCAACATCTAGCTGATAACTCTCCTCAATCTTCACGCCCCTCTTGTCCAGGAACTCAAGTAAGCCGATGTGGACGGCCGTCGCGCCCATCTGGCTCATGAGGTCGTCACCAACAACTGGCAACCCCGCCTTCTTGAAAGCCGATGAAACGGACAAATCGTTCACGATCCCTGACGGAGTGGCGTTAAGGAAGCCACAACCAGCCTTTACGGCGGCCTCCGCGTACAACCTGCTTGCCTTGTCGGAGCCTCCACTGATGAGGTTGACCAGAACGTCTGCATTTGCCTTCTTCAGGACCGATGTGATATCCACTGTCTCCTCATCTGCCTTCTTTATCTCGCTCATGGTAATCTCACCAGCTATGTCAGGTGAAGGGCCCATCTGGACCTTGACCCCCGTCTTCTCCAGCTCGTTGATCTTGGGGGCCTTGTTCGGTTTGGCGTATATGGCCTTGGACACATCCTTCCCGATCTTGTCCACGTCGATATCAAACGCGGCGACAACCTTGATGTCATCGATGCCGTAGCCACCTAGTTTCTCGTGGAGGAGTCCGAGGCTATTCCCGTTCTCCCTGTAGTACTGAATTCCCTGTAATAGTGAAGAGGCGCAGTTCCCGACGCCCGCAATAGCGATCCTGATCTCACCCAAATCTTTCACCGTTCTTAACTACATTGGTAATGCACGAGTATAGAAGCGTAACGTTTGGGGCAAGGCGTGAACGAGATAATCATATTGAGGGTCCAAGTTATTCTAGCTTGGTCAGGCTCTTCATCATGATGAAGCCGTCCTCGTCGCCGTAATAATCTTTAGCGTTCCTTACGTACAGATAACCCCTCTTCCTGTACACGGCCTGTGCCCCCGTGTTGGACTCCCTCACCTCAAGATAAACCACGTCCGCCCCTCCACTCCGCAACTTGAGCTCAACATCATCCATCAGCATCGTCCCTATACCACTTCCCTGATGGTCCTTCATGACTGCTATGTTCAGTATGTGCCCTACGGTCTTGGTGTCCCCAACACGACCCATCTTCTTTATCTCGCCGACGGTGTAGCCGATGATTTCGCCATTCTCAACTGCCACGAGGAACATGTCCCCGGACAGCCCCAGCATGAGCCGGAAAAAGTTCAGCGTCCATGCTGTGGGGTAGACGCTCTGCTCTATCCCGTGGATGACTTCAAGATCATCCTCAACTGCAACCCGGAGAGACACCATTACTTCAACACTCTACCCTTTTGCTGATCTCGCAAATGTGAACATCGCGCCGCGTAATATGTCTAGCGCCGGGAGATCATTGGTTTTACTACCTCGATATGCTTTTATTTCACCCTGATGGAAATATCGCTAGTGATATTATGGAACCATTGGTCCAAACCATATTACAGTTTCTCATAACTTTCGCAACTTATCTCATCACGATGGCCTTTGCCGGTAGCTTTCTCGGTAGAACCTGGATGGGGACTGTGGATATCTTCCTCCACAAGCTATTGAAAATTGATGTCACGGTGGGCAAGTACGTCTACTGGAAGTACTTCTGCACAATCGCCGACCCGCCAAAGCCTGAGAACCTTGAGAAGCCAAAGAACCTCACAGACCAGCTGTTCTGCAAGTTCCTCGATCTGTAGGACTGCTGGAAAAGGATTCTGCCCTATTTGAGAAAGGGAGCTTGCCTTGATTTTGTGTCGAATATGAACCGATTAATCGTTTTATGTCGTCTCAGCATTCGCCAGATGTCGTGAGTCTTATATACCGTCATTGCAGACTCAACGGTAAATTCATTGGATGATCAATTTGAAGACAATACGACAGGTCGGGCTCGTGGGCTATGGGGCATACGTTCCCATGTACCGACTGGAGGCATCGGAGATCAACAGAATGTGGGGAGGCTTCGGGGCCCCCGTTGAGGAGAAGACAGTCGTTGCAGTAGACGAGGACACTATCACTATCGCGGTTGAGGCGGCAAAGCAGGCCGTTTACCGTGCGAAGATCACGCCAAGCGAAATCGGGGCAGTATTCGTTGGCACCGAGTCAAAGCCATACGCCGTCAAGCCAAGCGGCACCATTGTGGCTGAGGCAATCGGGGCGACGCCAAATGTCTCCACGGCGGACTTTGAGTTCGCATGCAAGGCGGGGACTGAGGCGATGCAGGCATGTATCGGGCTCGTGGGCAGCGGCATGTACAAGTACGCCATGGCCATCGGGGCAGACACTGCCCAGGGCAAGCCACACGACGCTCTGGAGTACACGGCGGCATGCGGAGGCGCTGCGTTCATATTCGGCGAGAGGAGTGCCGAGACCATCGCTTACCTTGAGGCATCCCACAGCTTCGTCACTGACACCCCGGACTTCTGGAGGAGGTCCAAGGAAATGTACCCAATGCACGGAAACAGGTTCACAGGGGCTCCCGCATATTTCAAGCATATCACAAGCGCGGGGAAGATGCTGTTGGAGGAGACGGGCTACAAGCCCGAGGACTTTAAGTGGGCGGTCTTCCACCAGCCAAATACGAAGTTCCCAATCAACGCATCGAGGATGCTTGGGTTCACAATGGACCAGATCAAACCGGGCCTGGTGGCTCCCAAGATAGGTAATACCTACGCTGGGAGTACTCCCGTTGGACTCGCGGCCACTCTGGACATCGCTGAGCCCAGGGATAAGATATTCGTTGTTAGCTACGGCTCTGGGAGCGGCAGCGATGCTTTCATATTCACGGTCCAGGACGCGATCCTGGACAAGAGGGAGGGCCCCAAGCTCTCCAGCTTCATCGACCGCAAAAAGTACGTGGATTATGCCACGTATCTGAAGCACAGGGGGCAGATTGTTCAATGAGAAACGTAAAGGTAGCTGGAATAGGGCTGCTGAAGGTCAAGGAGTACTGGGATCGGTCAATTCAGGACCTCTTCGCCGAGACGAGCCTCAAGGCAATAAAGGACGCGGGAGTCGAATCAATCGACAAGGTATATGTCTCCAACATGAGCGCTGCGCTGATGCAGGACCAACTGAATACGGCTGCACTGATGTCAGACGCCATAGGTATGCCAGGCATATCAGCGTCGAGGGTAGAGGCGGGTTCCGCGAGTGGCGGGGTCGCCTTTCACGAGGCGGTCCAGGCAGTTGCGAGCGGCTACAGTGATACAGTGCTGGTTACAGGAGTCGAGAAGATGAGCGATATCCTCCCAGATGTGGTCACGACCGCCCTGGCAATGGCCGAGGAGCAGGAGTACACGGCGTACACTGGCGTCACAAAGACGGGGATTGCGGCCATGATTCACAGGCTGTACCTTGACCGGTACGCCGAGGCCAGCGAAGTTTGCATGATGGCGGTGAAGAGTCACGAGCACGCAGTAGGCTGCAAACACGCTCAGTACCCGTTCAAGATGAGTATCGAGAGAGCGATGTCAAGCCCCATGGAGGCCAATCCCATTCACATGATGGAGTGCGCTGGGATAGGCGACGGGGCGGCGGCAATCGTTCTGGTGCCCGCTGATAATGCAGGTGTCGAGGTGGCCGGGTCAGCTATTGCCACCGATTACACGAGCATCGCACAGAGACTGGACCCTATGGCCATGGATGCCATCAGGAAAGCAGCCGATAGGGCATACAAGATGGCAGGTATCACGGCGAAGAAGGTGGATCTAGCGGAGGTCCACGATGATTTCACTATCAACGGTGTCCTCGGGGTCGAGGGGCTCGGTCTGGCCAAGGATGGCGAGGGAGCAAAACTGGTGAGTACTGAGGAGGTTGATAAGGCTGGAAAGATTCCAATCAACACATTCGGTGGACTAAAGGCACGGGGCAACCCACTGGGAGCCACGGGTATCTACCAGGTAGCCGAGGTTGCTTTGCAGCTCAGAGGAGACGCGGGTGACCACCAGGTTGAGGGTGCAAAGTACGGAGTAGCCCAGAACTCTGGGGGCATGGCGTCGATTTGTGCGGTCAACGTGCTCAGGAGGGCCAAGAAATGAGTGTCCCAAGGTACTGGAGAAACGAGATCCCAAGGTACCGCTTAGTAGGAGAGGAATGTACGGTATGCGGCAACAAGTACTTCCCAGCGCGACATGTGTGCAGTTGCGGGTCCACCGATTTCAAAGCGTACAAGCTCACCGAAACAGGCGAGGTCGTAACCTGGACCGTCATCAAGAACTCGCCAATCGGGTTCGAGAAGTACACTCCATACGTGGTGGGTCTCATCGAGCTCGGGGATGGCATCAGGATAATGAGCCAGATAGTGGACGTTGACCCAACTGATGTATCAGCCGGGTTGAAGGTCGAGGCGTGTTTCCGCAAGATCAAGGAGGACGGCAAAACCGGCATACTCCAGTACGGGTACAAGTTCAGGCCGATCGTCGCCTGACCCCAACTTTTTATAACCCCTTTTCCTTTTCCCAGTTCTGATAACCATGGCTCCAAAGACTAAGTATGATATCATCGCCGAGATAGCGAAACGTAGGGGTTTCTTCTGGCCCAGTTTTGAGATATACGGCGGCATGAGCGGGTTCACCACCTATGGAGACCTGGGCACAAAGCTCAAGCGGAATGTCGAGGCCCTCTGGAAGGAGTACTTTGTCCGTAAACAAGGCTTCCTGGAGCTGGAGGCTCCCGTGATAAACCCTAAACGTGTTTTTGAGGCGTCAGGCCACCTGGAGAACTTCAAGGAGTACTCTGCAGAGTGCAGCCAGTGCGGCAACAGCTTCAGGGCGGACCACCTAATCGAGGACAAGACGGGGCTGGAAAACGTGGAGGCCATGGGAG
>Ga0209249_1002688_pt1 | contig 13931 bp, 15 predicted proteins | sample SaaInlV_200m_DNA_4_FD_184653 | JGI IMG/M metagenome (GOLD analysis project Ga0209249, IMG submission 184653) | Marine microbial communities from expanding oxygen minimum zones in the Saanich Inlet - SI037_S3LV_200m_DNA (SPAdes) (version 2) | ecosystem: Environmental > Aquatic > Marine >...
GACCTTCGCCTTCCAGCTCGGGTTGGTCTCGGTCCAACTCCGTCACGCCGATTTGAATCAGGTCGAGGAGCAGCCGCTCCAGCTTCATGTCGCGCTGCTCCATCATCGCCTGAACCCGGAGCCCCAGCCGGCGTGGAAACCGCAGCGTCCCGACCCGCATCGGGAGCGTCTTGTAGTGGGGCATGGGTTTCCTTGAAGTGAGCCGGGTGGGGGTCGAACCCACGAATCTTCGGGTTAAAAGCCCGCTGCTTTGCCACTTAGCTACCGGCCCTCTACGTGGCGCCGGTGTGTTTCAGTCTCAACGGCATCGTACCCTCCTTGTGTGATTCTGTCGCGTTGGGCGCCCCAGGCAGGACTCGAACCTGCCACCTACGGATTACCCCTGGCAGGATTCGAACCTGCGTATGCCCACTTAGGAGGTGGGTTCCCTTCCACTGGGACACAGGGGCTCAGCGTTAGTTGCCCTATACCCCTGGGATTAGCAGGGAGGGCTACCACTATGAAAATCTGTCTCAACTGCCACAATGAATTCCCGACCAAAGTAGAAATTGATGGTAAAATCCGTAACTTGCAACGCCGCCAATACTGTCTGGTTTGCTCCCCTTGGGGAGCAAACCAAGGAAAAAGGGTACAACAGCAACGACGAATTTCCCAAACGACCAAAAGGTGCCCCCGGTGCCAAAAAGAAAAGCCCCGAAACCAATTCTACTCCCGACGAGGCACCCTGGGAGATTCCGCTTACTGCCGTGATTGTACGAACATTCAAACAACCGAACGACACACGGCGCTCAAAGCTGCCGCTATCGGATACAAGGGGGGCAGTTGTTCCCTCTGTGGATATGACCACTGCTACGACGCCCTAGAATTTCACCATAAAGACCCCAAGGAAAAGGACTTCGCCCTCTCGAAAAAGAGATCACGGACCTTGAGCGGCATCAAAAGCGAACTCGACAAGTGCGTGCTGCTTTGTGCCAACTGTCACCGCGAAGTCCATGCCGGTATAGCCGCTCTGTCCAGATGAGCTACTGGGGCTCGCCGAGGTACCCCCGGCAGGACTCGAACCTGCAACCCTCGGGATAGAAATCCGCGGTCCATATCCAATGGCGGGGGCTCTATTTCTTGATGCGGTGGATGACCGAGTAGTCCGTCAGCTTCAACGGTCCTGCCAGCTCGTGCTGACCCCGCTCTGCCGGTTCCCACCCGTCGTCCAGCGCCTTCTCGATGATGAGCCGGGTGTCGGCGGGCGTCACGGACGCCTTGTGGGACTCCAACCCAGCTTCGTAGTCAGCCTCGAACTTCTCGTCCCACACGTCGGAGCAGACCGCTGCCCGGAGCTTGCCGTGCCCTTCGGCTGCGTGGACGATGATGTCCATGTTGCGAGGGCTGGTCTCGAAGTAGCGCATCGACGGATGGAGCGCCTTCCACTTGAAAGTCTGTTCCCGCACGACGATGGTGCGGGCGCCCTTGAGAGCCATTTCACCCTCCCTAGCGGATGAGCGCCGTCCGAAGTTCTGCCTCGGCGCCGGGCGAGTCGATCGTCTTGCGCAAGGCGTCGAACTGCTCGATGACCTCGGCAGGCTGTCGATGGGCTCCGCCCTGCTGTGCGACGACGACCAGTTCCCGACCGTTGCCGATGATGGCGTAGTCGTGCTCGGCGATCTGCTTCTCTGCGTTGAGTTGGCTGAAATACTGGAACAGCGGGAAGTGCATCTCCAGCAAGCCAACCTCGGGTGGCTGACCGACTGCCGTCTCGACAGCAGCCAGGGCGTAGACCTGCTGGACAGCGCCCCCGAGGAACATCATGCAGCCCTCGGGGTCTTCCTCGCTCGACCAGAAGGTCACGACGATATGTCCCCCGGGCAGGGGGCGTAGGATCTTCATGGTGTCCTCAGACGCGCATCACGCCGCTCGGGGTGAGCGAGAAGTTCTGACGCTTCTCCTGGAGGAAGAAGGTCTTCACTGCCTGCGCGACGAAGCCGCCGACGAGGACGTGGAACGGAAGGTTCACGCCGTCCTCACAGGTGGCACCATCACCCGTCTCCGGGTCTGCCTCGAACGATTCGGTCCAGGTGATCTGCGCGAACAGACCATCTGCCGACATGGCTGCGTGCAGCAGCGGGATGTCGTTGGCATCACAGAACGCCTTGATGGCGGTCCGGGCTGCGATGTTGTCCGTGCAGTCGAGAACGATGTCGGCGCCTGCCAGGAACGTCGCCGCGTTGGGCTCGGTGAGCTTGTGCGGCATCGCCTCTGCACGGACGCCCCACATTCCCTGCAACACCTGGGCGAGTGCCTGCGCCTTGTTGCGGCGGAGGCTCTGCTTGGTGTGGAACTGCGCGAGCGTGTTCTTCTGCTCGACCTTGTCGAAGTCGACCAGCCGCAGCGACCCGATGTTGCGGAGCGCCAGTGCAGCGTGCGACCCGAGGGCGCCGAGACCAACGATGACGATCTTCTTCATCGACTGCGCTTCTTCTTCCCGGGCTTGAGCGGGACGACCTTGACGTCAGCCAGGGTCGCCACGAGTGCCTGGTTCGCGAAGCGGTCCTCGTGCGAGAGCCGCTGCGACGCCTGACGGTAGAACTTGCTCATCAGCCACTCGGCGTAGGGCGTCTCACCCCGGGCACCGTTGCACTTGCGGCACGACGCCACGAGGTTGTCGGGGGTCGAGGGACCGCCGGACTCCCAGGTGATGAGGTGATCCACCGTGAGGGGAACCTCGTCGGCGCCGCAGTAACGGCAGCGGAACTCGTCCCGGCGGAACACGACCCACGAGAAATGCTGGCTCACCTGCCGGTTCGACTTGCGAACGATCGCCTTGCCGGTCTTGCCGGTGGCAGGGTCTTTCACCAGCGCCTCGACCTCGACGAGATCGGTCTGGCGAAGGAACGTCTCCCACTCCTCGGCGGTGAGCTTGACGGACGTGACGTCCACCGACAGCCCGCTCCCGCCTGCCCGGCTCTCGATGTTGCTGAGGGCAACACCTTGATCCCAGGTCAGGGCGTCCGGCAGCGTCACGAGGTAGACGTCCTCGCTGTCCACGTAGATCGCACCGGCAAGCTGGATGGAGCGACCCACTTCCTTGATGTCGATGTCAGTGAGAGCCATCGCGTCCTTCTCTTTCGGTGCCAGTTTCCACGGGAGACCCCCGAGTGGTGCAGCGCACGCCTCGCACATGGCGGACCACGCTGGACACGGTTCGCCACACCACTCGCAGGCGTCCATCAGACGTTCGAGGCGTTGCGGGCGGCTTTCAGCAGACTCTCCGCCTCGACGACGACGGTCTGTTCGCCGATGACCACCTGGACCGCGACGGGGGCTCCCTTGCCCTGTGCCGGGTGGGTGATGGCGTTGACCTCGACGTAGCGAATGTCGGGTGCCCCGGGAACGAGAATCACCGGAACCTTGCACCGCACGTCGAGTCCGACGCCCCCGAAGGGAGTCTTCGGGCGGAGCAGGAGACGGTCGGGCAGGTCGTCCTTGGCTTCGACCCGCACGACGGAGAAGTCCTTGAAGTCGACCTCCTGCGGGTCGACACCCTTGAACCCGCCGCGCACCGCTTCCGTCGCCCACGTCTTCACCTGGTCGTCGGTCGCGTCGAACGGGACCAGGTCCGGAAGATCCCCCGCCTCGCCCTTCAGGGTGATGTTGAGCACTGCCATCCGCTCGTCGGCGGCTCCGACGATCCCGCCACCGAGGATCTGCTCGGCTGCGTTCAGCTCGTTGTCGTCGACCATGATGTCCTCCAGTTGTCTGTCCACCCGCCACTACGCGGGGGATTTCTCTTCTGAGCCCGAACGGCGACGAAGTTCGTCGATTCCTTCAACCGAGACCTTGTGCCGGAGCCACTTGGGGTCGACACGGGTGTAGAGCCCGGTTTCCGTGCTGCGAACCAGGTACGCCACGTCCGAGAACGTCACGACCGGCCACAGCAGCTTGCGGCCCAACCCCAACTCGACCGCTGCGAACGTCGTCACGTCGGTCTGCGAAGGGGCTGCCGGCCCACTCCAGGGATGCGTGTGGGCGACGCCGCCGAGGCGGTGCCGGTGCTCCCACAGCACCTCCCACAAGTCCTGTGAGTCGGGCAGCGAGCCCGCCGTACGGTGCGCCGGCTCGTGCCAGTAGATCGTCTTGCCCCGGTTGTCGAAGACCAGGGCTGTTTCCATCGCCATCCGCTACTCTCCCAGGTACACCACAGCGCCGGCACTCACCCGCTGATAGCGGAGGTTGTGACCGAGCCACTCCGGCAATTCGAGAAGAAGGGTGCCGTCCGGGTACTCGAACCGAACGTCGCAGTCGTGCGAGTCGTCACGACTACCCGTGTAGGTGTCCACCTTGCGCACCCAGCGGACTCGGTCGCCTGGCTTCATCACCAGCCCCCACGGTCGTCGTAGTAGTCGCGGTCTCCCCGAACGTGCCGGTACACGACCAGCCTGCCCAGTTGGATCGCCTCGGTGATGACCGTGGGCAGCGACTCCAGCGTGAACCAGGTGTCGCCCTTCGTACCCCGGTGGTCGTCGAGACAGACCCCCGCGGACACGATGCGGAGCGTCCGAGCGTCACACACGCACTCCAGCCGGCGGTTGTGAATTCGGTACTGGACCACCTTCTCGCCCGCAGCACGTCCGTCGCGAACGTCGAGCAGTTCCGCACCACCGACTGCGAGAGCAGCCTTGGCGGCAGCGTTGAAGTCTTCCAGCGCGAGAGCCCGACGACCCTCAGCGGTCCCGACCCGCTTCTGCAACCGGCGGACCCGCTCTTCTTCGGCGAGCTTCGCCTCTTCCTCTGCCCGCAGTCGCTCCAGTTCAGCAGCCCGTGCTTCCGCAGCGGCTCGCTGGTAGGAGACCCAGCGGAAGGCAAGGTCGAGTGCCGGGGTGACTTCCGGGATGTCACCGACCGTGTCCTTGCGGTCCTGATACGCCGCGATCACGTCGGGCTCCGGACCTTCGGGGAAGCCTTCGTTCGCGAACAGGAGCCCCAGGTTCGGCCACCGGATGACGGTGGCTCGCGTGAACCGCTCCAGCCCCGCGGGGATGAAGAACACGGTCTCGGTCTGGTCGATGAGCTTCGTCGGGTCCGGGTCGACCCGGGCGCCGTCCGGGATGAGCCGGTCGCCAGCCAGGTAGCCGCGGACTTCGGGAAGCTGCCCGATGAACTCGGCGCCGAACACCTCGATCGGCGCGACCGGAAGGTGCTCTTCGCGACCGTCCAGGTGCTCGACGATCTCGTGCCACAGCTTCGCCTTGCGACCAGCCGAGCACTTGAAGATGTACCAGCCGAACTCTCGTGGAGTCCGACCTTGAATGTTCCAGCACCGACCCTTGCCGTCGTAGACCTGTCGCCCGCCCACCCAGGGCAGCGTCAGCTCTTCGCCTTCGGGCGTGCCTAGCAGGTCTTGCCAGCCCATGTCTGCCTCCGTAAGAGGTGCGTCGAACACACCTCGCCTCTTGCTCGACTACGGGCGGGAAGTGGATTCTGAGCCTTGGGGATGAAAGAAAGGATCGCCCGCCCCCGCGGGGGGGGCACGGGGACGAGCGACCCGCGGCTACGCAGCCTCCGCCCACAGGGGGCGGGTGAGGAGCGGCGTCTTGAGGATCTGCTCGGCGAGCGTGACCCTCTTCGGCGCCTCAGCCCGTGCCCCAGCCTTGACGACCGGGGTGGCTGCGATCATGTCACGCAGGATGCGGGTGATGGCGTAGGGGTCGTCCCCTGCGAACATCGCCACGTCGATGTCGAAACACGGGATCTGGAGGTGCTGTGCTGCCATCTGCACCGTGTTCCCCTCCCGGAACCGACCCGCGGGGTCGACGACCCGCAGGTACCCGAACGCGACGGGGTTGAGCCCGGTGCGCTCGATGTACTCCGCGAGCTGCTTGCCCGACTCGCCGGCCTGGTCTCCCACGAACAGGAACAGCACGTCCTCGTCCGCTGCCGGACGGTGGTGCTGGAGAGCCGCGACGCCCGCCATGTAGCGAGTCGCCCCTGCTGCCCCGTGCCCCTTGAAGGCGTGCTGCACAGCCGCCCGCTTCGGCGACTTGATCGCGATCTCCGTGCCCTGCGTGTTGAACACCGAGACGTGGAGGCGGTCGAGCGGGAATCCGCCCAGGAACTTCGAGATGTAGTCCACCGCGATGTCGAGCGCCCCCTGCATCGACTGGCTCTTGTCCACGATGCAGTAGACGCGCATTCCCCGCGTGACCTTCTCGAACGCCTTGACGGCTGCCACGTCAGCGGCACCCTCCAGCGTCTCCTTGACCTCCTTCGACTTGGTGTTCCGAGCGATGTTCGCCGCCCGCTGGTCCTGCGCCTTGGCGTTGGCTGCCTTCCAGCGAGACGCGAACGGCTCGATCTTCGTCAGACCGAAGGCTTCCAGCGTCGGGGAGTAGATGATCAGATCCTTGTCGGACAGACCACCCGCCTCGATGCAGGCTGCCATCATCGCCCGGGTCATCTCCTGGCCCTTGGTGAGCAGACCCACCATGCGCTTGTAGCCGATCTTCTCGGCGACGATGCGCTTGCAGATGGTCTCCTCGTCGAGCCCGGAGAAGTTCGCGATGCCCTCGAAGACCTTGCCGAGAGCGACCGTCCGGTGGGCGTTCGTCTTCTGGGTCCACGACAGCGCCTCGAAGAACGCTTCCGTCGTCGGCTTGTAGTGGACCCGCCGTGCGAGCGCCTTGACGATGTTGCCCTGGCCGCTGTCGACCAGACCCTTGAGCATCGCCGGGTTGTCCTCGCGGTAGCGGAGCCACTTCGTGACCGCCTTCTGGTAGCGACCCTTCGCCGCCTTCCGAGCCGAGTGCCCGAAGCCCATCTCGCGGTTGATCGCCGCGACGCCTTCGAGCTTCAGCACCTCGCCGACGCGGAGAAGCAGCTTCGCCTCCATCGAGCGGTTGCCGCGACCCTTGATGAGAAACATCGCTTCGCCGACCGCCCGGTAGTCGTCGTCGTGGAACAGGATCTCTCCGTCCTCGATCACGGGCTCACCCGAGCGGTCCTGCACGAGCATGAACGCCGACAGGATGACCTTGAGGTCGCGGTTGTCCTGCGCGAAGGCGTACGACGCCCAGCGAGCCGCGAACTCGTTGTCCATCTTGAAGATGTCCGCGATCTGCCGGTACAGGTACACGGCGATCTCGGGGAACAGCTTCTTGCGGTCGTTGGGCTTGCGGTACTCGCCCATCACGATGCCACCCTCGACGACGTTGCCGTCCGCCTGGAGCACACCGGCACGGGTCAACACCTGCTTCTTGCCGACCTTGGAGAGCACGTAGACGACCTTGTCGGCGTCCTCCTGCTTCCAGGTACACGGCTCCCAGCGGGCGCCGATCTCGCCCTTCACCGTCGAGACGAGTCCCGGACGGTTGTGGATCATGTGGTCGGTCATCGTGGTGAGGGTCTGGATGATCCTCTCGGCGGGACCGAGAGCTTCCAGCCGCTTCTGTGCGATCTGCACCATGTCGAACCTCCAGTCGTTTCCCCCGCGTGGAGGGAGAGTGGGAGGGGGGGCAGACGCCCCCCTACATCGTAGCCCACTACGCAAACGACCCGGAGGATTGAAGAGCCCCCGGGCCGTCAGGTAGGGAAAAGGGTTGTCGAACGTGCGAGTGAGGAAGCTGGGTAACCCCCCGAAGGGGGCAAGGACAGGAATTGAACCTGCAACCTCATCCGTGCAAGGGATGCGCTCTTCCAACTGAGCTACGCTTGTAGGCTCCTCTCGGATGCTCGCTCGACAATGAGGAGGGCAAGGGAATCGAACCCTTACTTGCTTGTAGGCTACGAACAGGTCCGTCCCATCAGAGGCTTGCAAGCCCCTGAGACGGGAGTGTTCGAGCTGGGATTGCACCGGCCCCAAGAGGCCGCCCCCCATACGTGTCGTCGTTTTCTCCTCGTGGTGAAGGAGACAGGTCGATGACTGACCTGGTCAAGCGGGGGTGGAAGGGATCGAACCTCCGTATGCTTGTAGGCTCCTGCCGGATTCTCCCGCACCCGAAGGCGAGGAGAGAGTGACGAAGCTGGGTGCTATCCGCTTGATTAAGAGTCAAGTGCTCTACCACTGAGCTACACCCCCATATGAAAACCTGGGCGCTCACGGTCCCCCGAAAGGGATGGTCGTGGATCACACAGGTCTCCAAGGTCGGCGGGGCAGGACTCGAACCTGCATAATGCTTGTAGGCTGTTGCCGTGTTCCCCCACACCCGAAGGCACAGGGGAGAGAGGCATAGCTGGGTGCTGTGCTGATTCCAAAAACCAGTGCTCATCCAGTTGAGCCACCCGCCGATAAGGTACTACCGTCAAACTGTCACAGAACTTCGTTCTGGCTGGAGCTTAGACCACCCAGAATGACCTGTCAAGGGCTTTTTTCGGACCTTCTGTTTTCGGTCCGGAGCCCCTGCCAAGGGACACTACTCGCGCCGATTGGGTTCTGAGCCCCCCGACACGAAAAAGGAGCGAGCGAGGGGACTCGAACCCCCGACCTTTGGATTGGGCAGGGGGAATCGAACCCCCATATCAGCATCGGCAATGCTACGCTCTACCGTTGAGCTATGCCCGCAGCTTGTCCCAGCGTTCTTTCGCGTCCGGGCGAATGCTTATGGTTCTTTTGTGATTCTGAACCTCAGCATAGGACCAGACGTAAGATATGTCCGTGAAGAAGTCATAACCCACGATGAAATCGAAGTCGCTGGGCTTGTATCTCGTCTGCTGGTTGTGTCCTGTCGTGCAAGTCAGGGAAATGCAGGGCATCCCGTACTTGCGGGAGGAGCCCGCCCACTTCACCTGAATCTTGAGGGTCTTGCCTGTGGTCGGCACCTCTACCAACCAATCTGTCTTGTCCCCGTCGAACACAGACCCGAATGGGACGAATCCGTTGACCACGAGGCGGAGGAGCACGGCAGCTTCAGCAATTTTCGCTTTCGTCTGGCGAGACAACAGGGTGCCGGATACCATCCGGTGCAATGGGGATTCGTCACCCCGGTCTTTTTTGGCGCCGCCTGTCGGTGCGTGGTGGGGTCGGGGGGACGATCCTTTCAGCCACTTTGCCAGGGAGCCCATTGCTGCACCTGTCTGTTCATGGATTTGCTGATAGGAATGCCCCTTCTCCCGAAGACGACGGCACTCGGCTTCCAACGCTGGTTTCTTGGCTCCCATACCCACAGGATACTGGAGTGCCTTCTGGGTTGCAAGCAACTGCTCTACCAACTGAGCTACGCTCGCATAGACGTCCCTGAAATGAGAATCTGACACCGCTGGGTATGATGTCCCCAACAAGGAGGTGCCTGTGAGAATCTTCGATACCCTGAACCGTGGCTCCGAAGGAGTCGAAGTCGAACTGCTGCAACGGACCCTGCCCGCCTGGAGTTGGGCGGCGCCCGCGTCCCCCTCGGACATCGACGGCAAGTTCGGTCCGAAGACCGAGGACGCGGTCATCGCCTACCAGGCGTCCGTGGGGGTCGAGCCCGATGGCATCGCCGGCAGAGAAACGGTCCTGAAGCTCGGCGTCTGGGCTGACGTGACCCCTGGCATCGACGTGTCCGATCACCAGGGCGACATCGACTGGTCCCTGGTCGAAGGCCCCGAGTGGGTCATCGTCAAGGCGACCGAGGGCAAGACGTTCCAGGCGGAGACCTTCGCCGCGAACTACGCCGGGGCGCGTTCCCGCGGCTACCGGGTCGGCGCCTACCACTTCGCCCGGGGCGGAAACACCCCCACCGAAGAGGCGGACAATTTCCTCAACACCCTCGACGGTCGCTCGCTCGACCTTCCGGTGGCTCTCGATGTCGAGGGCCAGTTCGCCCTGACGGGTCAGGAAGGAACCGACTGGCTCTTCGCCTGGCTGGAGCGCATCGAACGCAGTCTCGGTGAGCGGCCGATGCTCTACACGAGCAACCGCATCTACCGGATCAAGCAGTTCAAGAACGACCTGGGTCAGTACAAGGTCTGGTTCCCGAAGTACGGCGAGCAGCCCGACAACACCGACCCGTGGGCCGACTGGGACATCTGGCAGTACAGCAGCCAGGGCGAAGTGCCCGGCATCCCGAACCGCTGCGACATGAACTGGATGGTCGCCGCCAACTTCTAGGTCGCGGGAGGGGGATTGGAACCCCCGATCTCCAGATTATGAGTCTGGTGAGCTGCCATGCTGCTCCACCCCGCAATAAGAGCCCCAACCAGGAATCGAACCTGGGCCTCTGCTTGTAGGCTCCTAGCGTGTCCTCCCGAGCGTGAGCGAGGAGGGAGTGCCGAAGCTGTGGATGCAATCTCAACCTTGGAAGGGTTGCGCTCTACCACTGAGCCATTGGGGCATGTTTGGTGGTCCGTCCCGCCCTGCGTCAACAGGGAAGGTTGTCCTCCGGCAGACTGCTCCTCGTGGGAGCCCTTGCTTTTGGAACGCCCCGGACCAGGCGTCGAGTCGGATCGGGCAGGGTCGAACTGCCGACTTCTCTTGATGGGCTTCCCCGGAATCGAACCGGGAACCTCACGATTATCGGTCGTGTGCTCTAAACCAATTGAGCTAGAAGCCCTGAATCTACAAGACCTTCGTGAACCTCTCCGTGGCAGTTCATACAGAGTAGGACGCACTTATCCAGTTCCAGCTTGAGGACATCCCACGACTTCATGTAGGCGCCTTGGCTGATCGTGTACCCCTTGTCTTCGGGGTCAAGGTGGTGGAAGCACAAGGATCTGTCGCAGCGGTCGTACCCACATTTTCGGCAAGCGCCTCCCTTGTACTGAATCGCTTGGCGCTTTCTCAATGGGCGGCGGCTGTTGACGATGCAGGAATTGCATCGTGACCAACTGTGCCCCTTGCTCTTGTCGTAGACGTACCCCCGACCGCACCGCTTGCACTTGCATTCGGCACCGATCCTGTCTCCGGGCTCAAGTCTTCGGGTGTTCCGGCTCCCAAACGGGGAACAGGTCGGGCAGTATTTCCGGCTACGAAGGTTCCGTACCTTCCCCTCGATGAACATCCGGTTGGGGAACGGCGTGGAGCACAGGGCACAAGTCGGCATAGGCACCTCCGCACCACATTGTAGCGCAACGGGGCTATCACCGCAACCTCTGACCATCTGAGCTACGATCCGAAAGTAGCGGGAGCCGGATTTGAACCGACGATCTCCGGGTTATGAGCCCAATGGGATGACCAGCTTCCCTATCCCGCATCAGGAGCCCTCGGGCAGACTCGAACTGCCGACTTCCAGCTCCGCAAGCTGGCGCTCTATCCAACTGAGCTACGAGGGCGTGAAGTTGCCGGTCTCTCCCGACTGTCAAGCCTGCTTAGACGGGCTTTCGTTCTCGGTTACCTCCCCATCGGGAGGAAGGTGGTCTTCTTGCGCAGCGACTCGGGAAGCTCCAGGAGAGCCGCCTCGACGTCCGCGTTCCGGTAGCGGTTCGAGAAGTGCGTCAGCACCAGGGCTTCCACATTCTCGAACCGATGGGCGCGAGCCCCCAGTTCGGACAGGTGCGTGTGACCCTTCTTCTTCGCCTCCGCGGTCGACACGTCGTTGAAGAACGTACACTCGACGACCAGCAGCTTCGCCTGAAGCGCCAGCAGCTCCGGGTCGTCGAACAGCACAGCCCGGGTGTCGCCCGTGAACGCCACCAGCGGTACCTCGAACTCGTCCTCGAACACCTCGCCGCGCTGACGCATCCGACCCAACTCGGGACCGGACGTGCCCTTGAACTCGTCCCGGAGACGCTTGCGGGTCTCGCACACGACGTAGCCCTGGGACGGGACGCGGTGGAACGTCGGGAAGCAACGGGCGTAGCGCCCGCCACCCAGGGCGACCGTTTCGCCCGGGTTCAGCACCTCGACGTGGTACGGCGCCATCCGTGCGCCCTGGACCTTCGCCCAGAACTTGAACAGGTCGTGGACGGGCTCTTCGAGCCACGACGGCACCACGAAGGTCGTCAGGGACATCCCGGTCATCCCGCGAACGTACGCCTGCTTGACGACGTCCCCGAAGTGGTCGAGGTGCCCGTGCGTCACGAGCACCTTGTCGCACTGGAAAGAGTCGTGGCTGGCTCGCCCGCAGTCGAACGCGACCCCGAAGTCCGGGAGCGTCACGCAGGTCGAGTGCCCGCTGACGGACCGACCCTTGACGGTGAACTTGTTGACTCGCATCTCGAACCCCTTTCGAGTGGTGGAGCCTGCGGGGATCGAACCCGCTACCTTCGGTCTGCCAGACCGACGCTCTCCCAAGTGAGCTAAGGCCCCGTGAATGTTCGCACTGATGGATGGGGCGGTAGGGATCGAACCTACGCATCGCGGGACCAGAACCCGCAGCCTTTCCACTTGGCTACGCCCCAAAAATGGCGGGGATGACGAGAATCGAACTCGCCCACTCTGCGCAGACAACGCAGTGGCACACCCAGGCGCCCGCATCCCCATTTCCAGGCGGTCCTAACGGGATTTGAACCCGTGATCTCTGCCGTGACAGGGCAGCGGGGACTCCTGGCTCCCCCATAGGACCGTGATGCAGGGGTCCAAGTCCGAAGACCTGGTTCAAACGCCCCCTGCGAGCGCGCTCACTTGCCCGAAGGCAAGACGTGTTGTTCGTACCCGCCCTCTTGGGTGAGAGACTGCACCCCTCGTCGAATCTGACGCCCGGTACAGTCGGACGGCAGACCTCGGACCCTGAGCTACGGGATTTGGTCGGAGAGACAGGACTTGAACCTGCGACCCCCGCGTCCCGAACGCGGTGCTCTACCAGTCTGAGCTACTCTCCGATGAATCTAGTGAAGTGCCCCCGGAGGGAATCGAACCCCCAGCATTCCGGTTAAGAGCCGGCTACTCTGCCAGTTGAGTTACGGAGGCATGTTTCGGAAGGTCGGAGAGACAGGGATCGAACCTGCGACCGCTCGGCCCCCAGCCGAGTGCTCTACCAGACTGAGCTACTCTCCGATGAATCTTGTCGTTGAAGTGGACCTTGCCGGGATCGAACCGGCTGCCTCCTGCGTGCTGTGGAGCGTGGGGGGCTCGAACCCCCGACCCCCGGCTTGCAAAGCCGATGCTCTCCCAACTGAGCTAACGCCCCGTCAAGGGATGCGGTGTGCCGCCTCCCGATAATCCTCAGCCATCGAGATCCCAACCTTCTGGTTGTTCTTCGGTGGATCAGCCCTCAAGGTGAACTCAGCCTTGCAGTGCCCAAGGTCCACCGTGGGGATCAAGTAAATGTGGGTGCCATCGAAAATGGCGAACACGTCGATGCGAGACAAATCCAGCGACCGACAATAGTTCTTGCTCTTCGCCCTCAGTCGAACACTCAAGAGCCCGCTTTTCCAAGAGGACCACCGCACCTGCACCCGGTACAGGTTCCCGGCAGGAGACTCCGCCACCAGGTCGTAGGGACAATTCTCCCCGAAGGGAATGGACACCCGGTAGCCTGACCGGGTTAGGAAAACCATGACCTCCATTTCAGCCCAGTCGCCCTTCACCTTGGAATTGTCGTAGACCACGGGCACCTCCTGCGTAGTACGCAGATGGTATAGCCCCCGGTTACGTTTTGCAAGGCAGGCGCTCTCCCAAGTGAGCTAAAGGCCCATGTCTCCGTTCGCTACTACTCGCGGGCTCCTCGTTCTGAGCCCCTCTTTTCATTTTGGCTCCTGGGGACGGGATCGAACCGCCGACCAAGGCGTTAACAGCGCCCCGCTCTACCACTGAGCTACCCAGGAATGCGCAGTCGATAGGTGTCCGCCATCCGGACACCTTTCTTCTGACCGTTCTTCGGTGGTTCCAATCGGAGTGACCCGCAGGTGCGTCCCACTTCCGCAACAGGAACCATGTAGACCCCATCCAGTTCTGGGGAATAGACGCCGAACACGTCTGCCTGACCCCGGTAGTCCTGCTTTCCCTTACCCCTGTGGGCTTGGGAGGAACAGGCATCGAAGTAGAGCGCCCCCTTTTGAATCCGACCAGTCTTGCACTGGACCCGGAT
>Ga0209249_1002690_pt1 | contig 13926 bp, 8 predicted proteins | sample SaaInlV_200m_DNA_4_FD_184653 | JGI IMG/M metagenome (GOLD analysis project Ga0209249, IMG submission 184653) | Marine microbial communities from expanding oxygen minimum zones in the Saanich Inlet - SI037_S3LV_200m_DNA (SPAdes) (version 2) | ecosystem: Environmental > Aquatic > Marine >...
CAGAGAAGTGAGAATCGGCAGAGAGCATGGATGTCATCTACTTCCAGACGGATGCAGCGGACGGCGAATCGCTCGACATCACGTAGCATCCTGACGAGCCGATCGCCCGGTCAGAGTGAAGATGGAAGCCGGAGATGGGCCGCGGGGCGGGGTGTGGGATGAGATGCTCGTGGCCCCCCATCCGATGCCGCCGCCACCGGTCTGGAGTGAGGATGAAGGTACGACCTCCTGCCTGCAAACGCTGTACTACGGTCGCGGGGAGACGACGACCGGCTGGCAGATCGACAACGAACTGTTCGCCCCTGCGAGACGCGACGATGATCCCATGCCGCCCAGGGAGACGTCGTCCCGACACCTGACTTGTTTTGTGTGGTATACTGCAATCCTGTCCGTTATCCGAGAATGAGGAGTTCAGCATGAAACACAGACCCCATTTCCTTCTTGCGGCGGCCGCTCTGTCTCTTGCGCTTGCAGGCTGTTCCCATTCCCGATCCTACACCGTCGCCCCATCGTCAGGAGAACCCGTGATGGCCGGCAAGCAGAACTCGGATGGAGATGTCACCAACCTTCTCGTTGACTGCAGCCACAACTATTCGTTTAACCTGTCCAACGCGAGCCGGACGCAGGACGAGATCTTCCCCGGGATTAACGTCCTCACCAGCGGACGGACCATCCACAAACTGAATCTGGCCCCGATCAATGCGTTGGTGGTTCTCATGGACGGGAAGCTCCCGTACGAGCCGGCGGACGCGCCCTATCTGCTCGAGTACATCGAGAACGGCGGCGGGTTGTACGTCGCGGCCTCCACCAGCGGGCTATACGCCGACTCGTGCCGAGCGTTTCTCGAAGTGCTCGGCCTGAGAGATGCCGGGCCGCGACTGAGCAAGAACCTCAAGAACTGGGGCATCTCGGCGCACGCTCCGAGCGAGCTTGTGTTCCCCATCGACGGAAAGTACGAACGCTTCACATCCCGGGTCGGCCCTTGGGCCGACTACAGCCGTGGCTCGGTGAGCTTCGAGGTGTACGGCGATGGCGAGTGCCTGCACAAAGGCCAGGTCCTCAGCAAGGGCGTCCGGGAGAGCATCGATGTCAGCGTCAAAGGGGTCAAAAAACTGCGTCTCGTGGCCACCGATGGCGGCGACGGCAAAGCGGCCGATGGCAGCATCTGGTTCGATCCCCGCCTGGTGACAGCCGACGACGACTCCGAGCGTGTGCTCCTCAAAGACGCGACTTCGGTGAAAGTGGGCTGGGCAGAGGCGACCCAGGATCAGCACTTCAATGGCAATCCGCTGGGTATCGAGCGTGCCGCAGACATGGACAAGGGTGCCCAGTCGGTTGTGGCTGCATCGCACGCCGCCGCCGTTCCGGGAGCGACGTTCAGCCCGGCCGGCAAACTCCCGAACATCGTGCCGGTTGATACCGACAAGTGGGAAACGGTGTACCAGCTCGATGGTGAGCCGGTGGTGCTGGCCCGGCAGTACGGCCAGGGCACGGTCATCGTGGATCTGACCGGGCAGTATTACGCCTCCAACGGCCAGAAGGAACCGAGTGTGGCTGTCATGCGCAAGATGATCGAGGCTATGAGTGCCGACAAGAAGGTCGACGCGCTTAAGGGTGGAGGCGGATGGCAGTTCAGCGAGGGCTATCGCTGGGATCTGATCGCCACCACCGACGACGGCCTCCGTGTCCATCACAACGAATACAGCAAGATGTATGTCCCCAATGACGTCCATGCCTACCAGGAGGCGGTCAAATACCTCACTGAGCTCACAGGCCTGACCGAGAAGCACAAAGCCGCCCAGATCAAGGAACTGAACGACCGCAAAGCCAAGTACCAGATGGGAACGCAGGTCGATGTCGACATCAGCGGTATACAGGAGCTCACGCTGATCACGACCAACGGTGGCAACGACATCCATTCGGATCACGCCATCTGGGCCGATGCTTCGTTCGTCGATGCGGCTGGCAACAGAACGAAGCTGCGGCTGGCCGACGCTTCATCGGCAGAAGTCGGCTATGGGGCCCCGACAGAAGACGCGCTGCCCGGCGGCGAGCCCTTCTCCATCGGCGGGCGCGTCTTCAAGACCGGCGTCTTCCTGCACGCCAATGCCAAGATGGTGATCCCGACCGATGGTGAGTACGTTCGATTCACGTCCTGGGTCGGCTGTAACGACAAGGGATACGGGAGCGTGGGCTTCAAAGTCATCGGCGACGGCAAAGTCCTCTGGAATGACGGGAAGGTCTACTACGCCGGCACTCCGGGTGGCAACCCCAAGGACGTCAACTACATCCCCGAAGGCATTCTCTTCCAGCTCAAATACCTCGCCTGCGTCGGGGCCGGGTTCCTTCTCCCGCAGGGCTCCGCCGTGGACCTCCCCCCGGCACTCAAAGACGACTGGCAGGTGCACCTGGGGATGTTGTCTCATGAGATGGGGCACGCCTGGAGTTTCCCGTTCTGTGAGAAGATCGGTGAGGAAGCGAGCGCCTTCATCTTCAACAACCTCGTCCTGCATCGTCACTACGGGCAGAAACATGGGGACTCCGTCACACGACGCCTCATGAACTACCTGAAGAACGATGACCTGGATGACATCGATCTGGCTAAGAGCGCCAACAACTTCAAGTACTACATGTTCATCGACCTGATGATCCGTGAGTACGGCGAGAACGTGTGGAAGAACTACAACCTGCTCAAGTACGCCTTGCTGAACAAAGAGGGGGCCGTATGGGATGCTCATTCCACCGCTTGGCTGTGGAGTGTGGCGACCGGGGAGGACCTGTTTGGCGACTTCCAGAGGGCCTTCGGGACCTCCGTCGCCAAAGACAACGTGAAGCTCCCCGAAAAGGCGATGGCGGCCGGCTTTGATCCCATAGCGGTCGGCGAACTGTACGACATTCCCATGCTCCGGCTCGAGCAAAAACGGGATATCTTCAGTAAGCTCAAGAGCTTTACCGACGTCCGTGCATTCTATGCCAAGGAGCACGCTGAGAAAGGCGGCCCCGCCAAAGAGGGGTAGAATGGATAGGAATTCGCTTTTCGCCCACGGCGGGGGATATGGCGCGGTGTTGCGGATCCTCACTCATCTCAGCAAACACTCGAGCAACCGCCGGGTGAATCTGCAGATGACTTCTTTCATTTCGCGCGCGCTTCTACTGTCGACTCGCCGGTCTTGCGGTAAGTCAGATAGGTCTCGAGCAGCTCGGCAACCGTATCCTTGTACTTCGGGCTGTTAAGCAGGTTTTGCTCGGGATCTTCAGTCGGATTCTCCTTCAGGTTGAAGAGTTCAAGAGGCTTGAGACCCTTCAGATTCTTCTTCGACTGGGCTTTCATGATCAGTTTGAGGTCACCTTTCCGAATGGCGTACCGGGGCCCGTTCTGGCTCTGATGCATCAATACCTTGTGTCGCTCAACGGGTTCCTTGCCCGTCAGCAGCGGGATCAGATTCAAGCTGTCCTTGACCTTCGTCCGGTCAACGGGTTGGCCGGCAAGATGCGCCAGCGTCGCCACGATGTCATGTGCCACCACCGGTTCCCGGCTGATCGTGCCTGGCTTGATCTTCCCGGGCCATACGGCGATGAACGGGACGCGGTCGCCACCTTCGTAGATGGCGCCCTTGGAGCCTCGTAAACCGTGGCTTGGGTCGTGGCCTGCCTCGCCCGCCTTCTTGTCGGGGCGCAGCCCGCCATTGTCCGAGGTCAGGATGAACAACGTGTTCTGCCACCGCTCCGTTTCTTTCAGAGCTTTGATGATCAGGCCGACCTGGGTGTCCAGTTCCTTGACCATGTCGCCGTGGACCCCTGGTGTGGTTCCTGCGATCTTGACGCCGTCCAGTTCTTCGGTCGGCGTGTGCGGAATATGCACGGCCTGCGAACAGTAGTAGATGAAAAACGGCTGGTTCGGTTTCTCTTTGGCCTGTTTCCTGACGTAAGCCACGGCCTTCGCCGCCAGCCTTGGCCCGGCTATCGTCGGATCCCAATTGCTGTCGCCCATGAAGGACTTGTCCCGAAGCTTTCGTGAGACGGCGTAGCCGTTCTGCTTGGGCCCGACGCTAACCAGCTTGCTGTCTGGGTTAAGCTTGTCCCACCGGCCGTTCTCGTAATAGACCAACGGCGTCCCCTGGATGCCCGACGGCAGCTCATAGGCATAGTCGAATCCATGGTGGTTGGCGGCTTCATAGATCTGGCGCCAGTCGGCCTGTGCCCTGTTATTTCGGTTGGCAGTCTGACCATCGGTCGTCTTGAGCCGGCCGCCACATCCCCACTTGCCGAAGAACGCCGTGGCATATCCGCCGGCCTTGGCGATCCGAGCACTGGTCGTGAACTTGCCGTCTATCCCTGTCCGGGCAAAGGGTGTCCAGCAACCGAAAGGCTGGTAGTCCCGCCACGAGTAGTTGCCCGTCAGCATGGAGAAGCGGCTGGGTGCGCAAAGCGAGTTCGGTGCACGCGCGTCATCGAACCGCATGCCGGTTTCTGTAAGCTTGTCCATGTTCGGGGTCGGAATGGGCGAGGCTTGCCCCGTCCGCTCCCCGTGGTAGACATTGATATCGCCAGGCCCCAGATCGTCGGCAAAGATGACAACCACATTGGGCTTGTCGGCAGCATAGACGCCTGCTGAAACCGTCCCCGCCAATACAAGAAGCCTCAGTGATTTGATTCCGGACATATTCGTTTCTCCGAATGGCTATTTCATCAGCTTGGGTTCTGTAGGTCCTCTTGCCGCCAGCCCTGTTACTTCTTTGGCACTCAGGCTGCGGGCCCAGATAGAAGGATCATCAAGGGCGCCCTCGTAGGGTTTGGCGCCAAGAGCAGTCACGGCATCACGGCTGAAGCCGAAGCCCCCGAAACTCATGCGAACGGCCTGGTTAAAGCGGAGGGCCTGGTCCTTTCCGGCAAGCTTCGTTGGCATGGCCTTCCCGTCAATAAAGAGCTTGACTTCAGAAAGCTCGCATCCGTCTTGTGGCATAACTGCGGCGAGGTGGTGCCACTTGCCGTCGCTCAATGACGCGGCGTCCACCAGCAGGCGCTGGGCTTTGGAGATCACCACCTCGGGCAGGCCCCCGTTCAAGTGCAGGTTCAAAAAGCCCTTCAGCGAATTGCCCCAGATGGAGCAGGAATTGATCAGCACCTGGTTGGCGTCCGAGGTTGTCTTCAGCCAGAGGGCATAGGAGACGGCGTGCTCACCATAAAGCGGCCCCATTCCCCAGATGGCCATGCGGCTGTCTTTGCTGAACGCGCCCGCCTTGCCGTGAACGCCATCGACTCGTCCGATACCGGCGCTGAGCGCGCTGTAGTGGCGCCCGAACGCGCCCTTGTTCGGCAGCACACGCGTACATTTCTGTCCTCGGACCGCAACGCCCGAGCCATCCTCGGTCTTGCCGCGAAGGCCCATGACCGGCCAGTCCGTCAGTGGGTGGTCCTCTTCGAAGGTGAAATGGAACAGCCTGCCCTTGGGGTCGAGAAAGGCGAGCTCACCGTCGGTCGTGAAAGTCGGTTTGCCTCCTGATTTGTCGACAACGAAGCGTCCCGTCTTCTCGTATCTGCCATCCGCTGGCCTGCTACCCGTCTGGTTGTAGCAGGTAATCTCAACCCGGTCGTCAGTGACATCAACGGTTTGGAGGTTCCTGAAGAAATTGCCGCGACTGACAAGTTGGACCAGATTGGACTCAGGGTCTTTGGTCAGCGTGTTGGCATGCACTTCGCCGGCGAAGTAAATGTCGACCTTGTGTTTGCGCATGGTCTTCCACAGTTCACTCTTCATTCCCCTGTCCATGAGCATCCCGCTGCTGTTGACCTTGCGTACGGGATGGATGGCCGGCAGGTGCGACTGCACGAAGATGTGCTTGATACGCGCGTCCTTGCGGGCCGCCGTCAGCAGCTTCTCAAGCCAGGCCAAGTGCTTGCCGACCACAGCGCCGCGGACACTCCCCTGCGGGCCGATCGTCTTGTCCGGATGTTCCTGATGGAATACGTCCAGGGTTATGAAGAGGACGTTCTTGTGGCGGTATGCGTAGGACGTGTCCTGGTAAGGCGTACCCATGGGGCGCGACGGTGCGCTGCCAATTGGCTTGCCGTACCTGAACGTCTTGCCGTCCGCCTCGAAATTGTATTCCTTCGCCATGGCCTGCCGAAACTGGGGTTGGCAACGTGACACGGCCGACTTCGCCGGCCATGGGTTGTCGCCGAGTTCGTGGTCGCCCGGCGCCAACAGCAGCGTGTCGTAACCGCCTTTCCTGAATGAGTTTATCGTCCCGGCGTAGCACAGGTGCCCGGCCTGCAGAATCGACTGCTCGGGAGTCAGGCCGGGCTTGAATTTCCTGATGAATTTCCTGGTATCCCAATGTCCGCCCTGAGTGTCACCGGGCATGAGGATCAGTTCGCCGCCGAACGTCTTCTTTAGCGTGGTGATGTTCGCGACGTCCTGGGCTACGGCCTCGGCAAACCAATCCGGGTTGTTATTCGTCTGGATGTACTTCTCAGCCGAGTGCCAATCCGCCAGCAGGATGAACCTCCAGGGCTCGGCAGCGGTTGCCTGCAAAACCAGGGCCAACAGAATGACGATCGCAGAGGAAGTCTTGTACATGGTGGACTCCACTATTTCACAGAGAAATTGAATCCGGTCAGCTTGTTCAACGATTTGAGGTGTTGCCTGCGCACATCCTGATGCTTCGGGTCGGTCGCGAGATTGGTCCACTCGTACGGATCCTCATCGTGATCGTGCAGCTCTTCCTTGACCGTTGTTGTAACAGATGTTGCCTTTGAACGCAGGGAGCTGCTTCCACGACTTCCACGCGGAACTGGCACTGTGCGGATAGAGCCCGTGGAGCATGCCGTTACGGCTTGGAGCGCATGCGGGGAAGTTGCAGTACGCCCGGGAGAACAGCGTGCCAGACTTGGCCAGTTTCTCCACCGCAGGGGTCTTGGCCTGTGGGTGGCCACCGAAACCCGTGACATAGTCGTTGAGATCGTCACACATGATGAACAGGACGTTGGGCTTGTCTTGAGCCCAGCTGGTCATGCAGAGCGTCTGCATAACCAGAATGATACAGAACGGGGTCCACCGGGATATTGCTTTTAGCAATATTCATCTTGTCTCTTTGTCCCTTTTCTTCTGCCGCTTCTCCGCTTCTTTCTTCCGCTTGATCTTAGCCTGCCACTCCGGCGTATGGATAAGTCCGAGGAAGCGGGGCTCGACCAGCTCAGAATCCCATTTGACCCGCAACGCCTCCAGCGTCTGGACGGTCTCGGGATGCTGCGAGGCAATGTTCCTAGCCTCGCCAATGTCCTTGTCGAGGTCGTAAAGCACGACGCTGTTTCTCTTTCTGTACCGATGCATTTTGTAGTTGCCACTACGGACGGTGTGCACGCCACCGTCGAACTTACGTAGGTAAATCGCTTTGTGCGGCGTGCCGTCATTCTCCCCGGTCAAGTATGGGATCAGATTGACGCCGTCGAGCGGACGCACGGGGTCGGCTTTGACGCCGGCCAGGTCGGCGATGGTGCCCATGATGTCCAACGAACTGACGGGCTTGTCGAAGTCCCTTCCAGCGGGAATTACTCCCTTCCACTGTACGGCGAACGGGACGCGGAAGCCGCCGTCATACGCCGAACCCTTGCCGCCGCGCAACGCACCGTTATCCGAGCCGTTCTTCTTCTCGGGCCCGCCGTTGTCCGAAAGGAAAAAGACTATGGTGTTCTCTGTCAGCTTTAGCTCATCCAGCTTGTTGAGAAGTTCTCCGACACCGTCGTCAACACAACTGACCATGGCTGCATACGTTTTGCGTTTGCCGCTCAATTGCGGGAAACGCTTGAGGTACTTCTCAGTAGCGTGCAACGGCCCGTGCGGGGCATTGTAGGACAGAAACAGGAAGAACGGCTTCTTCTGGTTGGCTGTAACGAACTCCACAGCAGCCTCGGAGAACTCCTCGGTCAGATACTTTCGTGGCGGCACCGCCGTGTGATTCTTCAGTATCCAGGTGCAATAGCTTTCGCTCTCATTCTTGGCGGCATAGCTGTCTTTGAGAGTCAGTAGATCGGGGAAGTACTGATGGCCGCCGCCAAGATGGCCGTAGAAAGTGTCGAAGCCGCGATTGAGGGGATGGTTGCTCTTATGTGCGCCGAGATGCCATTTGCCGACCACGCCCGATACGTAACCCACAGGCTTGAGCGCCTCGCCAATCGTGCGTTCCTCTTTGGGCAATCCCATGTTGGGGTCCTGCGTTCGGTACTGCGGATTGCGCTCGAACCCGAAACGCTGCCCGTAACGACCCGTCATGAACGCGGCCCGGCTGGGGCCGCAGACGGAATAGCCCACGTACCCGCTGGTACAGCGCACGCCGCTTTTCGCTATACGGTCGATATTAGGTGTCGGGATGTCCTTGCATCCGTTGAACCCGACGTCGGCATAGCCCATGTCGTCGGTCATGATCACCACCAGGTTCGGGCGCTCGGCGGCCAGCAGAAAGCCGGCGCTGAGAAACACGAGTACCCCCACGAACAGGCCGTGTCGGCGGCGTTTTCGGGGGGAGCGGTGGAAAGGGCGCCGTCGCACGGTCGCACGGTCTGGGGTCTGGCAACTCACGGCCAATGGGGGAACGCTGCTGTGCATAGTACCTCACGTTTCTCGGTCCACGCGCCCCGAGGCACGTATCTGGTATGTCACGCCCTTTCAGGGGTTGGCACATGCGCCGGGGCATCCCCCAGGGCGCATGCCCTAGGCTGGTATACTCCGCCCCGTTGGGGCTACTCCTCGATCCTCGCTACTCGTAGCGAAGCTCATACATCCTCCGCCCGATCGCCCGGGCGGCTTGGATCGTCTCGGGGTACGGCGTGTCGCAGATATCGACGAAGCCGATCTGGTAGTTCTCGCCATCGGCACGACCGGTTACTGCCTGCTCGCGGTACTGGAACCAGTGCGTGCCGACGATGTTCGGGTGTTTGAGGGCCTGGGTCAGGAAGTGTGTGTAGGCATGCGCGCGTTGCTCCTGGTTCGGCACGGCGCGCAGGCCGGTGTGCAGCATGCCCCGGTCCAGGGCGCCAAAATGGAACTCGCCGATAATAATCGGGACGTCCGCCCCCTTGATTGCCCTCAAATCGGCGGGCGAGAAGCGGTAGCGGTTGATCCCGAGCACGTCGCAGTGCTTAGCCGCGGCCGCGGCCGCGTGGCGCGGGCCGCCAAACGGCTGCATCTGCCCGTGCAGACGACTACCCAGATACAGCTTGTTCGGAGCCGCGTCTTTGACCGCCTCCCGGACGATTCTGAAGTACTCGTTCGGGGGCATGACCTCGTTCCAGCGAAGCTCGTTGTCGACGAAATACCCGATGCACCACGGATCCTCGCCGGTGGTGCCGCGCTCGGACTGCAGGCGCCGCTTGAGCACCCGGCGCAAGATCGCCGGGTCTTTCCAGGCGCTCTCTGCGTCTTCCCCCCAGCCGTAATGGACGGCGACTACGTAGGGCGTGCGCCCTTGGCGGCAGACCGCCATGTCCGACCAGTTGGCGATCGTGTTCATACCCCAGCTGCGCAGGCGCCGGTGCGCGACGTCCGCGGTCTGTGCGGACCAATCGGCGCCGTACTTGGCGTGCAGGTTTGCCGTCCCCAAGCTCAGGCCCTTCTTGTCGAGAAACGCTTCCGGAATGGCCTCGAAACAGTGCTCCCGACCAGTGGCTTTCGTGGTTCCTCCGCGAGTGTGGACCCCTGTGATCCCGTGTGACCAGAACAGGTAGCCCTCGGGATCGACCAGCCACCACTTGCCGTTGAGTTTCTGCGTCCGGAAATGCCCGGTGGCGTCCAGTTTTGGGCCCTCGAGCCAGCCGCCGTATCGGCTCCGTTTCGCCGGCCCCGGGTGCGCAGCGAGGTCCGCCGCTTCCCGGGCGCGCGCCGCCGTCAGGTCTTCCGGCGTGCGGGTCTTACCCGGCCAATCGCGGTGTTTGAATTGCCCGAATTGGTCGACGAACGGGAAGAACGTCGCTTCCGTTTCCGCGGCGAGCGAGCCGTAGCGACCGCGCGCGTGGATGGTTGTGACCCGAACCGTCGCGCCGACGGACACGCCATCGAGGTCGCGCAAGACCAGGGAGCGGATCCGGCGCGCGTCCGGGCCGGCCCAGTGAGCGATGTGACCGCCGGGAACCCCGTTCATCCCGGTGAACTGGTCCTTCCGGCGGTCGGTCAGGTCGTCTTTCTTGCGCGGCAGCAGAATCAGCATGGTCCCGGACTGACCCGCGGGCAAGTGCAGAAAGCCGTTGGTCATCCACCGGTTGTTCAGGGTCCCGGTCAGAGTCACCGGACCCGGACCCGAATTCTCAAGCGCCACGGCAACCGCCACGTGCGCGCTCACGTCCCAAACGCCGTCGCCGGGAGTCAGGGAGGCCCCCGCGCCGGCGGCCGGGAAGGTCACCGCCAGCGCACCGTCAACGACCGCTGCCTCCGCGCCGAGAGGCGTGACCGGTACCGGCGTGGCCCCGAAATCGACCAAGAGCCGCTCGGCCGGGTCAACGCCGCAAAGCCCGGCTAGTGCCGGGACAGGGGGACTGGCTGGCGTCATGTCTTCTCCTTTGGCAGTCGGTTCGTCGGTTACCTGGCAGGACACCGTCAGGCACGCCGTCGCGGCCACGGCCGTGGCCAACCGGCGCCGGTGCCTGTGCCAACACGCTGGAACGGATGCGGTAGGGCTCATGTGTCCCCCTGTTCGGGGCTGACTGTGTTCCCGGGAACCAGGCATGGTGCAATGCGCTCATCCAGGCGCTCGCGACTGCCCGCGAGCAGCTCGAGCAAGCCCTCCGCTCCGCGCCGGAAGACCTCGCCCATGCGCAGGTCAACCGACTCCAGACGCAGTTGGTTCGGCAACGGCAGCTCAAGGTTGTCGCAGCCGATAGCGGCAACGTCCCGGGGGACCTGCAAGCCGGCGGCGAGCAGGGCAGGAAAGGCCGCGTAGAGCATTAGGTCAGGCGCAAAAACGCTGTCTACTTCGCCGGCCTGCAGAGCGGGGATGTGTTCCTGGATGGCCGTATAGGCGTGCGCGGCGTCAGCGCAGATCACCTGAGGCACCGATGCTTCGCCGAGGGCATCACCGAAGCCGATGTAGCGCGCCTGGTGCACCGCGCTGCTCATCGTTCGGGTCAGAACCAGCGGCCGCGCCAGACCGGCTTCAAGTAAGCGCTTGCCCGCCAGCCACCCGACGCCGTGCTCGTCGACCACAACCCGGTTGAGCGTCGGATCCGGGCAGTGCTGCGCACAGCAGACAACCGGCTTGCTACTGGCGGTTACCAGTTCCATGACCGGGGGGCGCATAGCCAGGTCAAAGAGCACGATCCCGTCACTGTCAGCGGCGTCCAGCTCGCGCGCCAGCTCGCGCCGGTCCGAAAAACGCTTCATCACCAGCGTGTACGGCGAGGGATTGATCGCGTCCACAACCGCGGCTACGGCGTCCGCGTAAAACACCCCGTAAACCCGTGCCATGCCCTGATACATCGGCGCGTAGGCAAGCAGGAGAATCGTGCCGCTGCCGTTCCGGCGCAGGGCCGACGCCGCCTTGTTTGGTCGATAGCCGTACTTGTCAGCCATCCGCAGCACGCGCTCTCGGGTGTGTGCGCGCACCGACTCGGGACGGTTGAACACCTTCGAAACCGTGCCCTCGCTGACCGCGGCCAGCTCGGCGACCCGCCGACGGGTAATGGGACCTGCTTGCGTCATATTCAAATCCTAAACGCTTCGTGTCACTTTCTTGAAGTTCGCCTGCAAACATGCGACAGTCAAGTCTTCAGGACACAGAACCTGACACGTGTCACCCAGGCTGTGGAGGCGGACGGGAGGGCCAAGCTGATGAGACCGGTCAAGGCGTCTCGGATGAGGAAGATGCTGGCCATTCTCGCCGACACAGAGTAGATCGCCCACTCGGAGCCCCCTTTCCCGGCCTAGTGGTGCCCGGCGGGAATTTGGGCCCATGCGCGGGTGGATGGTTGATGAGCATCTGGCGGGGCGATCGTGAGGCGATATGGATATCGGTGTCGATCGCCCCGCCGGATGATCGCAGCCAGGCGCCCGCCCGAAGGGTTGCCCGGATTCCTGACGTATGCTCTGAACCACGGTTTTCCTGCCTGTTGTCTGTGAGAGACGTGGATACCGACAGACAACGAGGAAAGGGAAGCGCGATGTCCGATCAGCGCGGCCTGAGTGTCCCTCCCTCCCTTGGACTTGCCACCTGAGGTGATCGTGGCCTTGTGTGGCTTGCTTCGCCGCCAAACAATCACTGTGCGCGAACGCCGTCGTCTCGGGATTGGGGTACCAGTTTTGCTCCCGGAGCCTGGCCAGTACCGCCTCCCTGCTGGGGCACACCAGGCGCACCGTACGCCGCTGGCATCGACGGGCTTTGGTCTTGGTTGAGCACCTGGCGCAAGCAAGTTCTCCCCTGTCTGGCGGGGACTTCCGACGGTTGCTGCTGAGCACCGTTGCCGACGCTTCTCGCCCTGGAGGCCCACCCGCTTACAGCGCTGAGCAACAGTGTGCGATCATTGCTCTTGCGGTGCGCAAACCGGATGAGTTCGACCTCCCCATCCAAGAGTGGAGCAACCGTGAACTGGGCTTGGTTGCCGAACGTGAGGGGAGTGTGTCGGGGATGTCGCCACGCACGGTCGGCCGCATTCTGGACGAGGCCGATCTAAAGCCGCACCGAATCAAGTATTGGGAAAACCCGACGATCGAAGACGAGGAGGCCTTCAGGGCGGAAGTGGCCGACATTTGCGCGCTCTACCGAGACGCACCGAGAAGAGCCATCGGATGCGCTTTGCCTACACCCCCAAGCACTGTTCATGGCTCAACCAGATCGAGATCTAGTTCGGGATCCTTGCCCGCAAGGCGTTGCGTCATGCCAGCTTCGCGTCCATCGACGAACTGCGGGAGCGCATCCTGCGTTTCGTGGACTACTTCAACGAGACGATGGCTCGGGCATTCACCTGGACATACACTGGGAAGCTCCTCAAGGCCCGAGCGGCATCCGTTGCATCGAAGACACCCACCCGGTCCACGGTACCGGAGCTTCCTCCTTGCCCGGAAACGGTGCGCTGTCGGTTGTGTGGACCCAGTCCTCGAAGCAACCCGCCCTTCGGGTTACCAGCTCTTGGCGCCCAGCCGTCCCGGCGCTCCCCGCACGTACTTCAGTACGCACGCGAACCACAGGAACAACTGACCATCCAAGATCTGGCAACGCATGGGCCCAAATTCCCGCCGGGCACCACTAGGCCAAAACGTACACAAACGAGGGGGATTTCTGACATTGAGTAGACGTCCCACAGAGATTACCATACACACAGAGTCGTAAGACCATGCGCATGGTTTGAAGAACATCCAGCATGATCGGTATCCTGAATTGTGCAGTTCGGAGCTCTACGATGTCTAAGCTCTGTCTTTCTGTTCTGTCCGGCTTCGTGATTTCCTGTGTCCCGGTGGTTGCAGCCGGCCCAGGCCGCGGCGCCTATGCCGAACGCAAGCCGGACGCGATGTGGACGTATAGGGAAGTCGCGGGCAAAGCCCTGCAGCTCTCGGTGTTCCTCCCTGCGAAGTACGCAGAAGGCAGGCAGTTCCCGGCCTTCGTCGTTTTTCATGGCGGAAGCTGGACAGCCGGAGAAGCCAGTTGGCACTATCCGGACTGCGCCTACTGGAGCGATCGGGGGATGATTGCGGTGTCCGTCGACTACCGACTACGCAAGCGTGACAACGTCCAAGTGCCGTTGGAGTGCGTCAAAGACGCGAAGTCCTCAATCCGTTTCCTCAGGAAGAACGCCGCCAAGTTGAAGGTGGATCCGGATCGAATCGTCGCAGCCGGCGGCTCGGCCGGCGGGCAGCTGGCCGCAGCAACCGCCATGATCGCCACCCCCGACACCAACGACGACCAGTGCGACCTGTCAATCTCATGCGTGCCTAATGCCGTCATC
>Ga0209249_1002691_pt1 | contig 13925 bp, 8 predicted proteins | sample SaaInlV_200m_DNA_4_FD_184653 | JGI IMG/M metagenome (GOLD analysis project Ga0209249, IMG submission 184653) | Marine microbial communities from expanding oxygen minimum zones in the Saanich Inlet - SI037_S3LV_200m_DNA (SPAdes) (version 2) | ecosystem: Environmental > Aquatic > Marine >...
GGACTCGCCGGAAGACAAAGCAGTCGTGTGCGGTGACTTGATCCAGTCTTTGGGCGATCTCAACACCAGGGCCACGGACCTGGGCGGGGTCTTCGTGTTTCTCGCGGGGGAGGACGCCGTGAAGGCCCGCGCGGTGGCTACGGTCATCGAAAAGGCGGCAGACACCATCCGTGACAGAGACATCACCATGGGCGTGTTCACGGTCGCAGATGGGTCACCCGAGTACGCCAACCTAGCAAAGCAAGTCCCCCCGCCTGGCGTGATTGCCATGGTCAAGGGGCACGGAGCGTCTGCCGTGAGCGGGGATATCACCGAGTCCAAGCTGATGCAGGCGTTCGTGGCAGCCTCGAGCGGCGGCGGCTGTGGGTCGGCGCCCAGCAGCGGCTGCTGCCCGTAGGAGGCAGATTCCATGCTTCAAGCGATCACACAGGCATTGCAGGACGGCAGTTCCAGCGCCATTGCCCCCGCCCTGGCCTTCGCGCTGGGGCTGGTCAGTGCGGTTGCGAGTGCTTGCTGCACGCTTCCGGCCATGGGCATGTTGGTGGCTTATTCGGGGACAAGAGAAAGTACGGGACGACGCGGCTCCCTGACTTCCGCGCTCTGGTTCCTGTTGGGGACCACCTTGGCTCTGGTCATCTTGGGCTTTGTCGCCGGACTAATTGGCCAGGCGGCGCAGGCGTTTCTCGGACGCTACTGGAAGCTGTTCGCTGGTGTGGTGGCCGTGCTCGTGGGGCTGGTGGCCCTAAAGCTGATTCCTTTGCCCTCACTGGGGAAGAAGCCCGCGGCCGGGCAAACGCCTGCCCGTAGAGGCGGGATCGGCGATGCGTTCGGCGGGCTGGTCCTTGGCGGCGGCGTAGCGGCCTGTTCGCTACCATGCAACCCAGGCATTTTCATCGTCCTCGGCGCCACCGTGCTTATGGGGAAACTCGCCTGGGGCATGGTACTGATGACGGCCTTTGCCGTGGGCTTCAGCCTGCCGCTGGCCGCCATCCTGTTCGGCGTCTCGTTCGGCAAGGCTTCCATCCGGTTTGGCAAGGCAGAAGCGGTTATCCGCACGGTGGCGGGTGTCGCTCTGGTGGGATCCGGACTGTACCTACTGGCAACATTCTGAGAAGGAGATGAGACATGAGCGACGTGAAGAAGAAGAAGGGCATTCTGGCGGCCATTCTGAATTCCATGAAGAAGACGGGCGGCTGTTGCGGTCCCGGCGAGAGCTGTTGCGGCCCCGCCAAGCCGAAGTCTGCCAAGAACGGTGCGATACCGAAGCCAGACGGCTGTGGGTCCAGCCAGGAAAATCAGGGGCGATAAGCTCGGGGTGTGGTCCTTAAGGCGGTTGATGATCGCCTTTCTTTCCGGTCGTGGAGCGTCCTCGCGAGCATTCCGAGTGTCGGCAGGCGAGGATCGGGTTGCGTGCTCGCGTCACCGCGAACAACCCCGCGGAGTTGGCTGAGGGCGAAGAGACTTTGCACAAATGAGCGACAACCAAGCAACCGACACATCGGATCGCCAGGAACTGATGGTCCTGTCCATTGTTCCCGCTGCAGTGGCCGCATTGACGCTGGCGAGCTGGGCACTCGCCCACTGGGAGATCGGCCCGCTGTTCGTCAACGTGGGACTTGCCTTGGTCGCGACGCTGTTTGGCGGATTCACCAGGTTCATTGCCGGCTTCAAGGATCTCTTCAACCGCAAGATCACGGTGAACGTCTTTGTGGTCGTTGCGCTGATCGCCACATTGGCGATCAGCGAGTTCCGCCCGGCGGCCGTCATTGTCTTCATCATGGCGGCGGCAGGGGCGCTCGAGACCTACACCATGGACAAGACGCGCCGAAGCATCCGCGACCTGCTCGACTTTGCCCCCAAAACGGCGACAGTTCGCCGCGATGGCGAGGAAGTAACCGTGGCAGTTGACGATCTGCAATTGGGCGACCGGGTGGTGGTCCGCCCGGGGGAGCGTATCGCGGTGGACGGCGTGGTGGTTGCCGGGCAGAGCAGCGTCAACCAGGCGCCGATCACCGGCGAGTCCATGCCGGTCGAGAAGGCCGTCGGCATCGCCGTCTTCAGCGGCACGCTCAACGAGTCCGGGCGTCTCGAGATCCGTACCGAGAAGGTAGGTGAAGGCACCACGCTGGCCAGAATCGTGTACCTGGTGCAGGAAGCCCAGGGCACACGCGCACCGATCCAGAACTTGGCTGACCGTTTCACGACGTGGTTCCTGCCCACGGTCGTTGTGCTAGCCGTCCTGGCGTTCTTCGTTGCCGGCGACATCAAGGCGGCGGTATCGGTACTTTTGGTGGCGTGTCCCTGTGCCTTTGCCATTGCCACGCCGACCGCGGTGACCGCCGGCGTCTCGAACCTGGCGCGACGCGCCGTACTCGTCAAGGGCGGAATCTTCCTGGAACTCGGGCACCGGATCGACCACCTGCTCGTGGATAAGACCGGAACATTCACGTTTGGCAGACCGAAACTGGCCGATGTCGTCAGTCTCAACGGCTGCATCGCCGATGACGTTCTCCGGCTGGCTTGCACTGCCGAGAAGTACTCTGAACACCCTCTGGCCCGTTCGATCCTGGCGGCCGGCAAGGAGAGAGGCATCTCCATCCCGGAGCCGGAGAATTTCACAACCGCCACCGGCATGGGAGTGATGGCCCAGTGGGAAGGCGCGACGATCCGCGTCGGCAAGTCGGCGTTTCTGCGCGACGCCGGGTTGGGCATCACCCCGGAGACCGAGGATGCCGTTGCAGCGCAGTCGGAATTGGGGCGTACCGCCGTACTGGTGGCGCGCGACAACGAAGTCGTGGGGTTGCTGTCGGTCGCCGACGAAGTTCGTCCCGAGATTCCCGGGACCATCCGCGCACTCAAAGCGCTGGGCGTCAAGCAGATTACCATGCTGACCGGGGACCATCCGAAGGTCGCCGCCGCCGTGGCCGAGGCGATTGGCGTCGATGATTACCAGGCCGAGCTGCTTCCGGAGCAGAAGCAAGCGTTCGTCAAGAGATGTCAGGCGGAGGGCCAGGTGATCGGGATGATCGGCGACGGCATCAACGACGCGCCGGCTCTGGCCCTGGCGGAAGTCGGCATCGCCATGGGCGCCGCCGGCACGGACGTGGCCATCGAAACAGCCGACGTCACGCTGATGAACGACGATATCTCCGGCGTCGCCGACTTCATGTGGATGTCGGCGAAGGTGATGCGGCGGATCAAGTGGAACATATTCTTCTCCCTGATCTACAACATCGTCGGCCTGACCCTGAGCATCGTGGGGCTGATGACGCCCATCATCGCGGTGATCTTCCAGGAAGCCGGATGCGTGACGGTCGTGTTCAGCTCGACGCTTCTGCTCTGGGCGAAAGGGAGGCCGGTGAGAGCATGACCGACGAACACACCGTTCACCTTTCTGTGCCGCCACGATACAAACCCTGCGGCGACGGCATCGCCGCCTGCACGCCCTGGTGCCGCCATGGGCCGTTGCTCGTGCCATGTTGGTACGCCGGACCATCGAAATTGGTTGGGGCACGAGCGTGCCGCGAGTCATAGACAGTGGACGAGAAGGGAATTCGAGATATGAGCAACAACATGAACTCCGCTGCCGACCGAAAACTGACAAACATCTTTGAGCGGTATCTGACCGTGTGGGTGGGCTTTTGCATTGTGGGAGGGATCGTCCTGGGGAAACTGGCTCCCGGGCTGGCCAAGACGCTGGACGGAATGGCTATCAATGTCAACGGGGCACCGGTCGTTTCTATCCCTATCGCCGTGTGCCTGTTCTTCATGATGTATCCGATCATGGTCAAGATCGACTTTGCCAGCGTGGTCAAGGCGGGGGGGAGCGGGAAGCCTGTCTTCCTGACGCTGTTCGTCAACTGGTGCATCAAACCGTTCACCATGTACGCTATCGCCTTGCTGTTTCTCGGCGTTCTGTTCCGCGGGCTCATCGGTGCGGACGCAACGGACTTGGTGAAGATGCCATTCGGACTGGACCTTGCCGTCGGGGCGCAACATGGCGCGGGAACCGTCGTTCTGGCGGATGGTGTGAAGATGCTGCAGATCCCGCTTTGGCGCAGCTATTTCGCTGGCTGCATCCTTCTCGGCATTGCCCCCTGCACCGCGATGGTGCTGGTGTGGGGCTATCTGTCGCGCGGCAACGACGCTCTGACGCTTATCATGGTCGCCATCAACTCCCTGACCATGCTGGTCCTCTACGGTGTTCTTGGCGGCTTTCTGCTTGGTGTAGGCAAACTCCCCGTTCCCTGGCAGGCGCTGCTGCTATCCATCCTCATCTACGTGGCGCTGCCGCTGGTCTGCGGATACCTCTCGCGCAAGTGGATCATCACGGCCAAAGGCGAAACGTGGTTCCGAGAGAGATTCCTGCACGTGCTGACCCCGGTCACCATCATTGCTCTGCTGGCCACCCTAGTGCTGCTGTTCTCGTTCAAGGGCGAGACCATCCTGAGCAATCCGCTGACCATCCTTTGGATCGCCATCCCCCTGTTCATCCAGACCTGCTTGATCTTCGCTCTGGGATACGGTCTGGCGAAGATACTGAAGCTCAGTTACGAAGACGCCGCCCCCGCGGCGATGATCGGCGCGTCCAACCACTTCGAGGTCGCCATCGCCACATCCACCATGCTCTTCGGTCTCTCATCCGGGGCAGCCTTGGCGACCGTCGTCGGCGTGCTGATCGAAGTACCGGTCATGTTGATGCTTGTTCGATTCTGCCTGCGGACGCAGAACTGGTTCCGGCACGAGGAGGTGGCGAATGCCTGAGAAGCCGGAATGCTATGGCACTATCTTCCCTGACCTGCCTAAGCTTGAGCACAACCGGCCGTGTAGAGGCAAGGTCTTCACCGTCTCGGTCCAGCGGTGTGGCCCGGGGGTGCCATCCCGAAGTCTGGCCCTGGACCAAAAGGAATGGGACGCTTGTCAGCGATGCTCCTTCTACCAGTCGTGCTATGACCTGTGCATTGCTCAGCTATCACTCAGGTCGGCGCTGGCACGTGTTTGAGTTCCGAGAACGGATGAACGGCTTCTCTAGGTAGGCTGGAGCCGGCGCTCAGTCGCCGGCGCGACGGATATGGGTTCGGCGATGGGCGTTCGGCGATGGGGTCAGCGACACCTATCTCCTTCTTCTCACGCTCCTTCTGCATCCCATGCGCTTCTTTTTGTGCTTGCTTGCGGTCAATAATCGTCGATTCTTGTAACCGGGGTCAGATAGTATAGTCCGCGCCGTTTTCTGTTAATGACCAGCATGTTGCACGGCTGTCGATAGCTACAACTATGTGTTCTGTCCATTTTTTCTTGCACTGAATATCCCTCTAACGTGCAGAGGGAGTGGTTCTGATGCCAAGGTGACGCCGGTACTGGGATCCCAACGCTTGCTACCACATCACCCATCGTTGCCACGAGCGCCGGTATCTGTTCCGGTTTACCTGCCCATCCTGTTCAGTATCTGACCCCACCCATCATTTCAGCGGTCTGGACGCGCCGGTTCCGCATTCCGCGCTAACAGCCACAATCGCGGGCTCAACGAAGCCCGGGAAACACTTTGGCAGTCCTGTCGCCCCCATCGATGGCGTCGGACGCCCTCGACAACGTCCCCAACTGCCGGCAAATTGTCGTCGATGTCGTTCCCGAGGAAATCGCCTCGGAGGAGCACCGAGTCCAGTTGCGGTCGAGAGCTGCTCTGTCTGGAGGTGATGTCGATGGAGTTCAAAAGAATGCTGACGGCAAGTTCGTTGGTTGTGGCGACGTCAATGGCGCATGCATCTCCCACACCGCCAGTGATGTTATTCCAAGGGGAGCCCATCGCCGATTCGGGCGCGGCCAGTGGTGCGCACACAGCCTATGCCATCATGCGGCTGCCGGGTGGCGAGTTCGCCTTCTACAACCGGTACGCCCCGCAAGCCGGCCCCCTTGTACTACCGGATGCTGACGGCCGGAAACACACGCTATTGCCGCACTTGCCACCGCAGATCGCAGCAAGTGAGATCATCACAGGAAGCAAGAAACTGCTGGCCAATACTCAAGTGATTCTGACGCCGGACAACGGGGTAAAAAGTGTCTACGTCAAGGGCGAAAAGCTGGACAGAGAGACCGCCAGGAAGGTAGGGCTGCCGCGCTACCTGGATGTCTGGATCAGCCAGGCGAGCCCGACACACGCCAGCGAACCGATGATGATCTGGCGCGGTTACAACGGCTCGCAGATGGAGTACCAACAACTGCCGAACGGTCGCATCATTGTTCCCTACGGCAGCTTCCAGCCCCATGCCCGAGCAGTGCCGCCGACAGGCAGACACAAGACCATCATCCAATACTCGGACGACGATGGTCAATCGTGGACGGAGAGCGACTCGAAGCTGGTGTCGCCCTGTTACCCCGGCTTCAACGGATCCAATGAAGGCGCCTGCGAACCGGCCTTTGAGCAATTGGCGGACGGACGCATCTGGATGTTGATGCGCACCCAGGCCGGATTTCTCTACGAATCCTGCTCGGACGACAACGGTACGACTTGGCGGAAAGCGAGGGCCAGCAGATTCAACACGTCCACTGGACCGCCCAATATCATGAGACACCGAAATGGCTGGCTGGTCGTGTGCTGGAACAACTGTGAAATGCCGCCTCGCTGCGCCGGCGAGGGTGTCTACGGAGGACGTGACGCACTCCATATCGCAGTGTCCGATGATGAAGGGGCAACGTGGCGTGGATTCCGGGAGATCTACCTCGACCACCGTCGGAATGACAACCCAACCCGTTCAGGAGACCGTGGGACAGCCTATCCGCTGGGGGCATATACCGCGGACGGCAAGATCGTCGTGCTTTCCGGACAGGGAGCGGGAGGGCGTAATCCTATCCTTATCGATCCAGAGTGGATCGTCGAGACTGAGGCTCAGACCGACTTCTCGGACGGCCTGCGGCAGTGGTCGGTCTACAAGCACTACGGCCCGGCCAAGCGCTGGTGGCGCGCCCGGGCCGTCGGCTGTGAACTGGTCGCGAATCCGGCCCAGCCAGACACCCGCAGCCTGCACATCCGCAAAGCCGACGCACTCCCCGCCGATGGCGCGACCTGGAACTTCCCCAATGGCTCGCAGGGATCTCTCACCGCCCGCGTGATGATGCGCAAAGGCTGTCAGGGAGGGCTCATCTGTCTGAATGACCGCTTCTTTGATCCCGCCAACGACCATGGTGATGCGTTCGCGGTATGCCGAATAGAGCTTGGTGCTGACGGGAGAGTGGGCACTGCTGTCCTTGAATTCGACAGATGGCATGACATTACACTGAGCTGGAACTTGGCGATTCCTGAGTGTCACCTTCTAGTCGATGGGGCAGATGCAGGCGCGGTCAAGATCAGGAATGAGACCCTCAACGGCATCAGCTACGTCCGCTTCCGTTCTACTGCCAAAGCACTGGACGTTGCCGGCTTCCTCGTGGACAGCGTGAAGGTCACTCTTGATGCCCCCCATGCCCCGCCGTGCGGCCCAGAGGATCAGGTCAGGCAGGAAGCACGATACGTGGATCAGATGGTGCCACTTTGGAGTGAAGGCCAGTGAGTTTGGGCGGGGGCCACTCGTTTCCTCAACAGGCGACCTTCACGCTCGCCAGAATGACGACGATCAGCGCAAGGGCCATGCCGGCAAGCTGCCGACGGCTCAAACGCTCACGCCAGAGCAGTCGAGCTACCACTGTGTTTGCGGCGATGTTCGATGGTGTGGTCACGGGGAAAAGAACGGTCGCTGGAACGGTGGCAAGCGCGGCCAGGAGGCAAAGCGTGGCCAGGCAGTTGGCCGTGCCCAAAGCGGTTCCGGCGCCAACGGCCCGGGCTGCCCATCTACTGCGCTTGAGCAGAGCGTATCCCCCTGAGCATGCCGCTGCCGTGGCGAACAGGGCAAACTGGTAAACGGCGTTGCCCTCTCCGCTTCCGTACACTTGGACGGTCTTGTGGACCGTGGCGATCACCCCCGCCATCAGGCAGGCCAACGCCAGAATGACATCTGCCCCAAGGCTCAATCTGCCATGCCCTTCCCCGTTACCGGGCCGCAACAGCGCAACGGCCGGAATCAGCAGGATGATGGCAAGCCAGCGAGCCGGAGGCATTGCCTCCCCCCAAAGCGCCCACGAGACCACAACCGGCAGGACCGACCCGGTCCCGACCAATGCAGCCGTGATGCCAACCCCGGCAACTCGGTAGGACGCACCAATGATCAGCAGATGAGCGAAGTAGAGGGCCCCGTTCACACCACCCAATGTGATCGCGAGCAGGCTGGAACGGCTCAGAGCCTGTTCAGAATGCGTCCACCAGAGGACCCCGGAGAGAATGGCAGCGACCCCGTAGTTGACCGCAACAGCAGGGAGCAGATCGACCTCGAAGCGCTGGGCCGCCCGAAGGATCTGGTTGAACAGCACCAGGCACAGAACAAAAAGGGCAGCCCAGACCATGCAGTCCTCACTTGAGACGTCTTTGACGTATTTACTTTGGTGGCGTCCGCGCCCAGTCCAACGCATTCAGGAGGAACTGCCGGCTAGCTTTGGTCAGCTCGTCAGACCCTGCGAGTGCTCCCGAGACGTAGCGCTCGAAGCTGGGAACGATAACCAGAACACGCCCCTTACCCACCCGGGCTTCCACGACAGCCGGCCGGCCCTCTGCGTCGGTTGCGAGCACAGTCCACGCATCATGGATGTGCGAGATGCTGTCATACATGCTTGCCCCTTCCAGGTCTGAGACGACTCCGGGAGCAGTGAAGAGCTCGTGCGACGTCGCGGTGATCGCCCCGCTTGTGCTGTTCGGTTCCTGCATAATGAGGGGGAAGCCAAGCAGGAAGGGATCCCATCCGTCGTCGTTGGGCTGGGAGAAGATGGCCGTCCCGCCGGCGTACAACCACGTGAGAAGGGGTGCCGGATCAGACCGCATTCCCGCCGCGTCCAGCGTGCAGGCTTGAGTGCCGGCGAGCACGATCGCATACTCGGACAGAGTGGCCAGGTCGGTGATCGGTGTGTGCTCAACCCCAAGCTTCGCCAAGGCCGGCGCGAGAAAGTCTTCGGCCCCCGCGATCAAGCCGATTTCGTCACCACGTGCGGGTGTCCCGGACACGACGACGCGACGAATGGCGAAGCGTCTGACCTGAGTTCCGCACGACACGTGGCCACGGATGACCTCCGGCTCTACGCCCGGCAGGGGGATGGTCACACTCCTCCAACCATCTCCCCGAAGCAGCTTGAGGTTTTCGGAGGGGCCATTCTCAAGCCTGATCTCAATGCGGACAGGGCCGTCCTGCAACGTCCGCAAAAGCAGTTCGGGTGCCTTCCCCTGCTGGGCAATCACCACCTTCGGCGCCAACATCTCGAAGCGGTCTTCCCAGCGTGCCGGATCAATGTCATTGCGCCCGGCTCGATGCAATTTCGCGATCAGGTGATGGCTGGTCACCAAACCTGAGCTGTAACGCTTTCCTATCCCTGTTGCACCACTCTTGGCGTACATGACGTAACCCATCTGCGCGAGGTCAAGGAACCGCTCGTCGCCGGACAGTTCGTAAGCATGGGCCAGTGCATTACTCACGGCCCAGCACGACCCGCCCGGACGCGTGTTGGCATTGAACGTATCGCAGGAACAAGCACGGAACCCCCTCTTTTCGGGCACGAATTCCTCACGAACAAGCCACTCGGCGGCACGCAAGATCGTCTGATCGACGCGGGGATCCCTGGCATAGCGGTTGTAGTGTTCCATCGCAGTGATGAGCAACCCGGTGCACCATGCATAACCACCGATGGGCGTTGGCACGACCTTGGAGTATCCGGCGGGAATGTCCCAATGCCCGGACTGTTGGTTCTGCCGGCGGATGACATCCTCAACCTGTATCCGAGCGGCGTTGAGGTAAAAGGGATCATAGGAACTGAACTCATAGGCCGCCAACACCGCAAAGATCGCCCAGGCCGCTGCCCGTTCAGCACCGTATCCCATCGTCCAGTTCACGGTCCCGGGACCCGCCAGGTAATCGCTCAAGGCCAGTGCAGTCTTTCTTGACCGCGTCTCGCCCGTCATGAAGGCGTGTTCAAACAGGCCGCGTGTCCATTGGTGACCGCTCAGAGGACCAGTCAGTCCCCCCCTGGGATGAGCAAGGCCCCGTTGTTCTGCCGTCATCCGCGGCACATAGCCGCCGGTGTGGAACATGCAGTGGGCCCGGGTCTTGCCCACATTCCCCGGAATCGCACTGTGATGCACGAAATCTACATCACGGTTGTGCACGGCAGCGTAACAAGCGTTATCGAAGAACTTGCGCTCACCTGTGCGAACGAACTGCACCATTTGCTGGTGAGGCGTGTCGTACTCGATATTGCCCCAATTGAAGCGCCGTTCTCCCCACCAATCGCCAAAGTTGAGGAAACCGAACGAACGGTAGAGTTCGCGTCTGCGCAGTAATTCCGTGAATCCGCGCTCGACCATGGCCTCATAGTGCGTGAATCGATCGCTCTGTCGTGGCAGTTCCTCACCGAAGGCACCCGATGCGCAGTACCACTCCGGCGGGCCGGAAGCGATCAGTGGCTCCTCAAGCTGGGCAACCCATTGGGCGGGCCTGTCCCCCCCCTTGCGATGGACGCCGATCCAGAGCTCATGGGTGAAGCTCACCCCGCGGTGGAGGCGGTAGCCGCCATCTCGCAGATGGTAGTAGAGGCGGTCGCTCTCTACCGCATCGCCCAGGTCACGGTACAGGTCGGGAGAGAAGGCAGGCAGCACGTTGACGTGCGCCGTCTGTGTCTCATGGTCGAAGACGAGTTCGTTCGGATACATCTCACGGAAGTGGCGCAGACCAATCCACACACCAAAGCGGCTGCCATTCACTCCGAACCAACCGGGGCCCCGCTCAGCCTCGACGCTGCTGGCCGGTGACGTGAGCCGCCATCGATTGTCCAGTTCCTGCGAAATCCGCAGGCTGCCTTCCGCAGCGCCGAACGTCGCCGTCTTCCCGCTCCCCAGTTCGCAGGTGATGTCAGCCGTCTTCTCAAGCCGCAGTGGCAGCTGGACACCCGCGTGGTTGATCGTGGTCAACTCCCGGGAGACCTGGTCGTTGGAAATCGTGTGGCGGAGCCTGATCAGTGCACTGCCGAGAGAAAAGTGGTACCGAGAGACGTACTCGAACATGGCTGCGCCATCTGCCGCAGCGTGGGTACCGGTTACCTTGATCACAGCGGTCACGGGGCCCGCTCTCTCCACTTCAATCCTGGGCGGAGCCAGAGCAGCACGGTGCGGCTTGCCGTCGACACCCGTCAAGACGGGGCCAGGTGCGGAACCATCACCCACCACGGCTTCGTCGTCCGCGTAGGCACCGTCTCCGTCCACATCAAACCAAACCTGGCTCAACGCCCCGCCGCCCTGTCTGTCGAACACGGCCCGTAGGCATCCCGTATCAACGGATAGTTTCCCCGTTCCCTCAGTCAAGGCTATGAACCGGGAGGCGTCCCCTCTCCCGACCTCTGTCCCGTACTCGAGAGTAAGCTCCACCTTCCCGCCGGCCTGGACATCCGACGCAAAATCCAGCAGCAGCCACCTTGCGGTGCCATCCGGCCAACATGCGGTCACCTGTGACTGCAGAGGAAGCTCGGCCCCGACGGCATCCAGTAGGCGGGTGGAATGGTCGCTGCCCAAAGCGCCTTGAGGGAAAGGTACGCCAATGGTAAACGGACAGTTACGGACCGGTTCGGGGGTCCTGTTGTGCGCTGTCAGGACGACGGTGTCCCGGGCAACCCGCCCCTGGGGATTCGATGCCTTCTGCGGCATGGCGAATTGCGCGTCCGGGGTCACCAGATCGCCGTTGAGTGTCTTCCATACAACCCGATAGTAGAACGCCTTCCCCGGAGCGACATCAGGAAGGTGAACCCGGTGATTACAGGTTGCCCGGTCCTCTCGAATCTCGCCCCCGTAAGCAGCTGTCGCCCCGTACTGAATGGTGGTGCGAGCGGGACGGCTCGTGATGAACGTGAGTTCTGCCTGGGGTGGACTCAGCCCGAACGGTACGCTAACGGCAACCTGGGAAAACGCGGCCTCCGGCTGAAACAGCGGGTGGCCATCAGGAACCTGCGGAGGACGGCGATCCGGAGCACCGGAGGCCTTGACGGTCATCCAGGCCATGTTGTCTCGATTCTGAACGTGCGGCTTCCGAGTGTCCTGATAGAGGAACATCATCCGGTAGACGGATTGGCCACCGTCCTGGTTCAGGGCGATGTCGGCAACCAGGTAGAGCGACGTACCGTCGTAACAGCCTGCCGTTCGCGCTTCCCCTTCCCAGCCAATCAGGCGCGTGCCTTTGCCGGGACGCAGCATCATATCACAGCCAGGGCCGGCATCAGGTCGCCCGGTGTCCGGATCGTTGTCAACATCCAGATACAGAATCGTCACATCATAGGACGGCGTCGGGACAGGAAAAGGGGCAGAGAAGTCGATCTTCCAAACGAACCGACGCCGACCGACCGGGCAGAATGAGATGCGCGTGAAGTCCCCATGCGGAACCAGTTCCTTACCGACCGTGCGATCGCCCTCGCCTTTTGTGCCGTCCTCATAGATGATCTCGAGTACGTCGGGGTGTCCCGAGTCAGTCCCAAGTGTCGCCTCGACATGGTCAGGAATCCCATCGCCATCGCCATCCCGAGCCGCCGCTCTGCTTGGGGCAGAGGCACAGGCCAGGGCAAGTGCGGCTACCAGGCATGAAGTCCCAACGAAATGGTGTTTGGTCAACATCGTAACTCCCGGGTGATGTCACGGCCAGACGTCTGTCCTGCGCAGGGCAATGCAGCGGAGACCCGAACAACAGTAGCACAGCGACCGGGCTTTCCGAAGCAATCCCCGCATACCGGGGAAAACGGCACTCCGCTGCGCTGCGAGCCTTACTACAAACAAAGACACAGCGCTCCGTTGCGGACTGGATCCTGCGGGGACCTTTCTACCGATCGCCCATGGCGGTAAAGTGGACGATGTCCAACTCGTCATGTACCGAGAAGACGGAGACCTGATGGCTAAGGACTTCTCCACCCTCAGTGAACCCGGATGGCATGCCCAGCCGTCGCTGGCGTCTACGGAAGACGCCTTGTGGGTCGCGTGGACGACATTCGATCCCGTCTCATCGTCTGCACGCATCCGCCTTGGCCGCTGCGTCGACGGGGGCATCGTCCCCGGGGAAGACGTCAACATCGAGACCGGTTTCGCGCTTGAGACATCGCTCATTCCTGATGGGACGGGGGGCCTGTGGGTGCTCTGGGTCGCTGCCCCAACCTTCGCAGTTGAGGCAGTCCACTACAATCCCGGCACAGGAGTGCTGTCCTCCCCCCAGACACTTTCAGATCGAGGCCTGCGCTGCCGGAACATGGCATTAGCCACTCTCCCCGAAGTCGGCACATGGTTGCTTTGGGAGGCGTGGGCCAGCGACGCACACTGTCGGGTAGCAGGCACGTTCCTCAACGACTCCGGCGACTGGGGCACTGCAACACCCCTGACTGCCCCCGACAGACAGGCCTACTGGCCGACCGGCACGCTCCAAGCGAACGGCACTCTCTGGATCGCCACATCCTCACCAAACCCGGACCGAACGGGATTCGACTGCATACTCACCTGCAGGACGCCGGGCCAGGAAGACGCCCCGAACTTCTGTCTGAACCGGGCGATCTGCGGCAGCTTTCACCTCTACCCGCGCATCGAAACAGCCCCTGATGACAGCGTCTGGATTACCTGGAGTGTGACCACCGACCAAGACTACTACGCTCTCGCTGGACGCGGGGGAAACAGCGAGTTCTGCTACCTCCAGGACCCCGCGTCCAGGGCACGGCGGAGCATCCTCTGGAACGTCTCAGTGCCGATTGTGCGAAAAGTGCAGATCGACGGTCCAATCCTGCGCATGTGGCAACCTGAAGGGACGCACCCGGAAGACATGCGCATGGCCATAGGCCAC
>Ga0209249_1002692_pt1 | contig 13920 bp, 5 predicted proteins | sample SaaInlV_200m_DNA_4_FD_184653 | JGI IMG/M metagenome (GOLD analysis project Ga0209249, IMG submission 184653) | Marine microbial communities from expanding oxygen minimum zones in the Saanich Inlet - SI037_S3LV_200m_DNA (SPAdes) (version 2) | ecosystem: Environmental > Aquatic > Marine >...
GTAAAAAAAAGCTCGCCTTTACTGAATAACAATACTGAAAGTATTCAAATTTCAAAACAAAAACCTGTTCAGATAAAAGGTACGATATTAAAATTTTATACAAAAGCCCTAAAATGGTCCCTTAATAATCGCTTCAAGGTTATTCTGATTTCATGTTTCATGCTCATTCTCTTTTTTGAGATATGGCTGCTCGTAATCGGGCTTGAAAAACCGATTGAATTTTTCCCGAATATTGATCCGCGACTGATGTATGTCAATATCGAACCGCCTGAAGGATCTGATCTGGAGTACAGGAACAGGATTGCCCGGAAAATAGAGATGGCCGTATGCGGGACAAAAGAAAACTTGAATGACATGAAAACCGATACACTTGAGTTTTATGAAAAAGTAATCAATGCAAAAAAACATAAAACAGCTCGTGGGAGAGAATTCTATAGCCCAAGTGATCTGGGTAATGTTGAACATATGTATTCCGCTGTTAATCTAAGAGCATCTTTAAGTGAGTTTGGGCCCAAGGCTAATCATATTGGTGTTCAGTTTGTTGACCTGGAAGACCGCTTGAGGTCTTCAAATCAAAGTATAAGTTCTATACGGGATCGAGTGAAGAAACTGACCGGAGCAAAAATTGTGGTAGCAAAGGCGGAACAGGGGCCAAATACCGGTGCGCCAATAAATATAGAAATATCAGGAGACAAATTTTCTGAGCTTGAACAAATTTCAAAAAAGGTACAGGCAATTATTTCCGAATTGCCTTATATTGAAGATGTTCGTGATGACTATATGGATGCCATACCGTCAATCCAGATTGATATTGACCGCCAGAAAGCAGCTCTTTTCGGTCTTTCAACAAATTCTATCGGTTATGCTCTGAAAGTTGCATATAACGGAGTTGAAGTTTCGACCTACAGAGAGAGCGGAGATGATTATGATATAACGGTAAAACTTTCTAAAAAAGACAGAAATGTAACTGACGTTCTCCATGAACTTATGATACCTGCTCCTTCAGGCCAGATTGTACCTTTGACTACGCTTGCAAAAATCAAATATACCGGAACTATTGGTGATATAACAAGAATTAACCATGAGCGTGTGGTAACTGTTATGGCAAATGTTGATGAAGATAATATCCCTGGTCCTGTTCTCCGTGAACAGGCAGAAGAACTTTTAAAAGAATTTAACTTTCCGGAAGGATACAGGATTAAATTTACAGGTGAAAAAGAGTTTCAGCAGGAAGCCGAAGGATTTTTGCAAAAAGCTTTTATGATAGCTGTTCTGTTGATTTTTCTTATACTTGTTACCCTTTTTAATTCTGTAAGCCAGCCTCTTATAATCATAACATCGGTTTTTTTGTCCCTGGGTGGCGCATTTCTGGGGTTGACTATTATGAAATTTCCTTTTGGTATTATAATGTCAGGAGTAGGTATCATTTCTCTTGCAGGCGTTGTTGTGAATAATGCAATTGTTCTCATAGACTATACAAATAAGCTGAAGGAAGGGGGGCTGAAGCTTAACGATGCTATAATATCTGCGGGTGCTACCAGGTTGCGTCCTGTGATGCTTACGGCAATTACAACTGTGCTGGGCTTATTACCAATGGTCACGGGCATTTCATTTGACTTCAGGTCATTTTCAATTTCATTGGTTAGTGAGTCATCCCAGTTCTGGCAGTCAATGGCAATTGTTGTGATTTTCGGCCTTTTAGTCGCAACATTTTTAACCCTTGTTATAGTTCCCACGTTATACTCTCTTATGCACACCTTTCCAAACGATGTGAGAAAATATTTTGAAAAGTTAAAAAAAATATACTGGAAGCCGGTAAATCAGTATTTATAAGTTCTGATTGATAATTTTGTCATATAATGTTTATAATATGAAGCTTTAAGAATATAAGCCAGTTGACTTGCCTTAAGAAAAATTGATAACTAACCCTTATCAAAAAAGGGGTAGCCATTAAGGCTAACCCCTTGTGATTGCTGGTACGCCTGGCGCGATTCGAACGCACGACCTACGGATTAGAAGTCCGTTGCTCTATCCAGCTGAGCTACAGGCGCATTGATTTTTAGGCAAAAAGAAAGTGATTTTTTAACATAAGAAAATTATATTGTCCATAGAAATATAATGGCATCGTAAAAAGTCTCCATCTACTGCGTTATATTGCATATGAAGATTTTTATTTAGCCATCGGTTATATTTTTATAGTGCATCAAATATAAAGCTTGTAAAAGAAAATATAAAAGAACAAATTACGGAAAATGATAAAAAAACCGATTAAAAAAAAAGCGCCCGGTAAAAAAAAATCACCGGGTAAAAAAAAACCTCCAGTTAAAAAAAAAAGGGCACTTGCTAAAAAACCTTTAAGTTCCGGGAAAAAAAACAGTGAGTCTTCAGAAAAGAGCCTTGTAAAATATGACCCCCTTCAAAGATATCTATCAGAAATAACTCAGTATAAACTGCTGACTCGTGAAGAGGAAATAATGCTTGGCAAGCTAATCCAGGAAGAGGATGATAGTGATGCTGCGTATAGATTGACAACATCAAACCTTAGGCTTGTTGTAAAAATATCTCTGGATTTTCAGAGGGTATGGATGCAGAACCTTCTGGATCTGATTCAAGAGGGTAATGTAGGTCTCATGCAGGCTGTTAAAAAGTTTGACCCTTATAAAAATGTGAAATTTTCATATTACGCTTCTTTCTGGATTAAAGCATATATCCTTAAATTTATAATGGATAATTGGCGCCTCGTTAAGATCGGGACGACACAGGGTCAGAGGAAACTTTTTTTTAAATTAAAAAAAGAAAAACAAAAACTTATAGATCAAGGATTTGACCCTAAACCGAAACTCCTCTCAGAAAAGTTAGGAGTAACGGAACGTGAAATAATTGATATGGATCAACGCCTTGATGGATGGGATGTTTCTCTTGATGCTCCAATAAGAGATGGTTCTGATACCGGGCGTATTGAACTATTAAGCCAGGAATCTCAGGCTATTGATGACCAGCTGGCAAAAGAAGAGATTTCTGCTATACTCAGGGAGAAGGTTGCCGAGTTTAAACAGAAATTAAACGAAAGAGAGCTGGAAATTTTTAATCTTCGAATTTTTTCCGATGAGCCTGTGACGCTTCAGGATATCGGTGATAGATATGGTATTTCAAGAGAGCGTGTAAGGCAGGTAGAAAAAAATATTATAAAAAAGATGAGAGTCTTCTTTAAGGAAGAGATACCTGATTTTGATTCATTTAATAACAATGATATATAGAGTTTTCTATCAAAAAACATTTGAGGCCTTTCTGTAAAAGAATTCCATCCTAACATCGGAAACTACTAAAAATTAAACGGTTTGTTAGTTGCGTACAGGATATATTTAATATGAAAGCAGATTGTTCTAAAATTCTTATTATAGCTATAAGCTTATTATTTGTAAGCTGTGCTTCAAGCAGGAAAACTGACCTTGTTAAAGCCGAGATTGAGCAGTCACCTGTTTCAACAACAATTAATGGGGATTCTTATAAAGGGAATTCTTATTATTGTTTTACCGAGGCTCAACTTCAAATAAGGAGAGACAATTTAGATGAAGCAATTCGGTTGCTTAACCTGGCAATTGAAGATGATCCTGAATCATTAATTTTAAAAAGAGAATTATCTATAATTTATCTTCATCAGAAAAATATTGATGAAGGATTGAAGGTAGTTCAGGAAATACTCGAAAAAGTGCCAAATGATATTGAAGCACTTATAATGTATGCCGGTATCAAGCAGAATCAGAAACAAAATAATGAAGCAAAGAAAGCATATGAAAAGGTAATTAAAAATGATCCTTCTCGGGAGAATATATATTTAATATTAGGGAGTTTTTACAGAACCGAAGGAGATTTAGAAAATGCCTTGCGTGTATATGGAGCGCTTGTTCAAAATATACCTGATTCATATGCCGGTCATTTTTTTCTTGGTAGTATTTATGCAGATCAGGGTAAAACAGATATTGCTGAAAAGAAGTATAAAAAGACTTTGGAATTAAATAATAAACTTATAGAGCCGAGATATTCTCTGATTAAGTTATATAAGAAAAAAGGGCATATTAAAAAAATTATTTCAATTTTCAAGACGATTCTGAAGATTAGTCCTAACAATATAAAAGCTATTGCAGAACTTGGATACTATTATAAGAAAACCGGAAAAAATAAGAAAGCCGGTGAATTATTCAGTGACCTGGTTAAAAGAAACAGGAATAAAAAAGAAACTTTTGATAAGATAGCCAGGTATTTTTTTGAAAACAAATCTTATGATGCCGCATTAATTGTTTTTGATGGCATACTGGAGTTTGAAACAAATGATTTTGACATTCATTATTTTATAGGTCTTTCTTATGATGGAAAGAAAAACTATAAAAAGGCTATAGAACACTTCAAAAAGGTAAAGCCTGATAGCAAATATTTTCAAAACTCTACTGTACACATTGCATTTTTGTATCAGGACAATGGAAAAACAAATGATGCAATCAAATTCTTAAAAGGAGTTATGGAAAAAGTGCCGGATGATTCGGAAACCATACTTTTTCTTGGATCAATTTATGATGAATCCGGGCAGTATGAAGAAGCTGAAAAGGTTTTTAAACAGGGGATTAAAGTAGATGCCGAGAATGTAAAACTTCATTTCCGCCTCGGTATTGTTTATGACAAAATGGGAAAGAAAGAAGCTTCTTTTGAAGAGATGAAAACTGTTTTACGACTTGATCCTGAAAATGCAAATGCAATGAATTATTTAGGGTATACATATGCAGATATGGGTAAAAACCTTGATGAGGCTGAAGCGTTAATTCTTAAAGCAATGAAGTATAAACCAAACGATGGTTATATAACCGATAGTCTTGGTTGGGTATTTTTTAAAAAAGGGCAATACCTGAAGGCCATAGAACTTCTTGAAAAGGCGTTCAGCCTTGTCCCTGATGATCCGGTAATACTTGAACATCTTGGTGATGCTTATTTAAAAAAGAATAACAAGACAAAGGCCCTTAAATTCTACAAGCTATCTTTAGAGAATAAAATAAAGGATAAAGATGTTCTTGAAAAAAAGATAGGAGAAATTCAAGAGGAAGGTCAATAACATCAAATGAATATAGTTTGTAATCTTTTTATTCTTATTTTGATTTCTTCTCTTGCAGGCTGCAGCACTCTAACAGGAAAAACGGGGGGCAGGCTAAAAGATTCTACCGACAGGATTGAGGCTCAGAAAATCCTTTTTCAAATAAAGGGGAAAAATAATACACTTGAGACATTTAAAGGTATTGGCAATGCGAAGTTGACTGGGAAAAGCGGTACCAGAATCTATAGAATGGCCTATTCCGGGACAAAGCAAAATAAAATTCGCATGGTAGTGCTTGAAGGCGGGCAGTCTGTTGAGACATTTGCTACGGATGGAAAATATTTTTACCTCATATCCCACTCCAATCAACATAGATTTATAAAAAAGCGTTTATCTGATTCCAGCCTTAAAAGAATTATTTCAATACCTGTTAAGATAGAAGAGCTTATCGATCTCTTGTCAGGCCGTATACCATTATATAAATATGATGAAGCTATTTTAGAAAAAAATAATACAGCCAGCGGTTATATCATAATTATGAGAAAGAAATGGCGTGGTATAGTAGAGAAAATTTTTATTGACGAAAGCAAATCAAAAATAAAGCAGTTTGAAAAATTTAATGCTGTTGGACAGCTTTCATATAGAGTTTCACTTAGTGATGTAAGGGAGGTTGATGGTTTTACCATTCCTATGAAATTCAAGATAGCAACAAGTCATGATGATTCTTTCGAATTTGATGTAGACAGATACTGGGCAAATACAGATGTTTCAGAATCCATGTTTCAATTAAAACCATCAGATTAAAACTATAGCATTAAAACAGGTATCCTGGAAAAAACAAAGCACCCGTTTATGCTTCTCTTAGTCAGACTCAATTCCGTTTTTAGATAATAAATATTTTCCGGATTTTTATATGGCTTTTTCAAAGAAAATTGTCGCTCTTGGGTCAAGATTAAAAAAATGCCGGAATGTTATTACTATTGGAGTAAAACCAGATTTTTCAGAATATGACCCGGAAGATAAAAAATTAATTCAGAATGAATCAAAAATATATTATCCTTCAGAATACTATGCGGAACTTTTTGATGTTTTTGGGAAGAATATTTTTCCAAGTTATCAAAATTATCGATTTGCACAGGACAAAATCAAACAATCGGCAGCCTTTAATATTTTCGGCCTTCCTCATCCCAGGACAAAGGTTTTTTATGGGAAACGGCAAAAGGATAATATCCTGAATTTTTTTCAATTCCCTTTTATCGGAAAGATTCCAAGAGGGTCTGCAAAGGGGAATGGTGTGTTTTTTATTAGAAATAATGATGATCTGGCAACATATCTCGAATTGTCTTCACCTGCATATATCCAGGAATATCTTGAAACTGATCGTGGTATAAGAGTAGTTATTATCGGAACAAGGGTCGTTCATGCTTATTGGCGTATTGCTCCTGTAAATGAATTTAGATGTAATGTATCTGTTGGAGCGGAGATCAGACTTGGTGGTATCCCGGAGGGTGCACTTGCACTTGCCCTTGAAGTTGCTCATAAATGCAAATGGGATGATGTAGGCATAGATATTATTGAATATAAAAACAATTATTTCATACTAGAAGCTAATATGAAGTACGGTATGGAGGGTTTTAGAAAAGCCGGAATAGATTACATTAAGCTGATGGAGACAATGATAGAAAATAATGAAATATAGTTAGTGCTCATCCAGAAATGGTCTTTTTGCCCAGTATCTTCGTTATACTCAAAAAATAATCCTCGGAATATCAAACATATGCCCGTGGTTATTTTATTCGCATGCCTTGATCTTGAACAAAAATCCTCATTTCTGATGAGCAATAGTTAGCTTATATCTAAATAGGGGTTATATCATGCAATTTATATAATCTTTAATTATAGACAATATCAAATTTAACAATTAAATTGATTGTTATTTTTGTTTTTGCTATATTGATAAAAGATTGAGTTTGAGTAGCTCGTGGTATTCTTTTAAAAATAATTTAAATTTTGTTGACAAAAAAATCCATCTACTATAGTTAAACAAATTCACTTCACATAGAAAGTGAATATCAATCTTCAATCACAAATCAATGTGTTTGAAGATAAAATTTGATCTTTGAAAACTAGATAGTGACAGCTTGTGACAGGAGAATTGTTAATTCGGCTATGCAATGCATGGCAAATGAAATATTTAATTGGAGAGTTTGATCCTGGCTCAGAATGAACGCTGGCGGCGTGCTTAACACATGCAAGTCGAACGAGAACGCTTTAGCTTGCTAAAGCTAGTAAAGTGGCGCACGGGTGAGTAACGCGTGGGTAATCTACCCTCGAATTTGGGATAACATTACGAAAGTGGTGCTAATACCGGATGATATCAGAAAGACTTTGGTTTTTCTGATCAAAGGTGGCCTCTACATGTAAGCTACTGTTTGAGGATGAGCTCGCGTACCATTAGCTAGTTGGTAGGGTAAAGGCCTACCAAGGCATCGATGGTTAGCTGGTCTGAGAGGATGATCAGCCACACTGGAACTGACACACGGTCCAGACTCCTACGGGAGGCAGCAGTGAGGAATTTTGCGCAATGGGGGAAACCCTGACGCAGCAACGCCGCGTGAGTGATGAAGGCCTTAGGGTCGTAAAACTCTGTCAAGTGGGAAGAAAGTTTTATGTATTAATACTACATTTTATTGACGGTACCACTAAAGGAAGCACCGGCTAACTCCGTGCCAGCAGCCGCGGTAATACGGGGGGTGCAAGCGTTATTCGGAATTATTGGGCGTAAAGGGAGCGCAGGCGGTTTGATAAGTCAGATGTGAAAGCCCGGGGCTTAACCCCGGAAGTGCATTTGATACTATTAGACTTGAGTATGGGAGAGGAAAGTGGAATTCCTGGTGTAGAGGTGAAATTCGTAGATATCAGGAGGAACACCGGTGGCGAAGGCGACTTTCTGGACCAATACTGACGCTGAGGCTCGAAGGCGTGGGGAGCAAACAGGATTAGATACCCTGGTAGTCCACGCAGTAAACGGTGATCACTAGGTGTAGCGGGTATTTACCCCTGCTGTGCCGGAGTTAACGCATTAAGTGATCCGCCTGGGAAGTACGGCCGCAAGGCTAAAACTCAAAGGAATTGACGGGGGCCCGCACAAGCGGTGGAGCATGTGGTTTAATTCGACGCAACGCGAAGAACCTTACCTGGATTTGACATCTTGGGAATCCTATCGAAAGACTGGAGTGCCCTTCGGGGAACCCAAAGACAGGTGCTGCATGGCTGTCGTCAGCTCGTGTCGTGAGATGTTGGGTTAAGTCCCGCAACGAGCGCAACCCTTATCTTTAGTTACCATCAAGTAATGTTGGGGACTCTAGAGATACTGCCCCGGTTAACGGGGAGGAAGGTGGGGATGACGTCAAGTCCTCATGGCCCTTATATCCAGGGCTACACACGTGCTACAATGGTATGTACAAAGGGTCGCAAACCCGCGAGGGTGAGCTAATCTCATAAAGCATATCTCAGTTCGGATTGGAGTCTGCAACTCGACTCTATGAAGTTGGAATCGCTAGTAATCGCGGATCAGCATGCCGCGGTGAATACGTTCCCGGGCCTTGTACACACCGCCCGTCACACCATGAGAGTTGGTTGTACCCGACGTCACTGGGCCAACCCCTTCGGGGGGGGCAGGTGCCTAAGGTATGACTGATGATTGGGGTGAAGTCGTAACAAGGTAGCCGTTGGGGAACCAGCGGCTGGATCACCTCCTTTCTTAAAGGAAAGAAAAAATAACTGTTAAAAGTATGTCACTATCTAGTTTTGAAGGATCAAATCGGTTTTAACTATCTATGATTTTTCATAAGGGCCTGTAGCTCAGTCCGGTTAGAGCGCACGCCTGATAAGCGTGAGGTCGGTGGTTCGATTCCACCCAGGCCCACCATATTGGGGGGGATTAGCTCAGCTGGGAGAGCGCCTGCCTTGCACGCAGGAGGTCAGCGGTTCGATCCCGCTATCCTCCACCATAAATATGGTATTTGGCAAAGGGTACTTTATTTAATAATTAAGTATCGTTTAGCAGATATCATGTCTGTTAGTTGCATGATGTAATTCATGCATGAAGTAACGATCTTTGACAATTAGTATGTTCAATAATCATGGCAATATAATTTTGTGGCTAAGCTACAAAGAGCATACGGTGGATGCCTTGGCGTCAAGAGGCGATGAAAGACGTGGAAAGCTGCGATAAGCTTCGGGGAGTTGCTAAACAAACTTTGATCCGGAGATTTCTGAATGGGGAGACCCGTATAGGTTAATACCTGTACATCATTATCTGAATACATAGGATAATGAGGCTAACGAGGTGAACTGAAACATCTAAGTAACCTCAGGAAGAGAAAACAATAGTGATTCCCTGAGTAGCGGCGAGCGAACGGGGAACAGCCCAAACCTGTTATATGTCAAGCCCGGAGGCGTTGTATAACAGGGGTCGTGGGATTTGATTTGATCATGCTCCGACATGGTCGGGAAGTTACAAAGCTGATATTTAGCAGAAGAGTCTGGAAAGTCTCACCATAGAAGGTGACAGTCCTGTAAGTTAAAAGTATCAGTCTTCCTTATCAGACACCCAAGTACCACGGGACACGAGAAACCCTGTGGGAATTTATGAGGACCATCTCATAAGGCTAAATACTACTTGACGACCGATAGTGAACCAGTACCGTGAGGGAAAGGTGAAAAGTACTCCTGTGAGGAGAGTGAAATAGTACCTGAAACCGTATGCTTACAAGCAGTGGGAGGACTATGTAAAACGTTTCGGCGTTATACAGTCTGACCGCGTGCCTTTTGCATAATGAGTCAGCGAGTTACTTTACGTAGCAAGGTTAAGCCGTTAGGTGTAGCCGTAGCGAAAGCGAGTCTTAATAGGGCGATATAGTTGCGTGGAGTAGACCCGAAACCAGGTGATCTATCCATGGCCAGGTTGAAGCGCGAGTAAAATCGCGTGGAGGACCGAACCGTTGTATGTTGAAAAATGCTCGGATGAGCTGTGGATAGGGGTGAAAGGCCAAACAAACCTGGAAATAGCTGGTTCTCCCCGAAATATATTTAGGTATAGCCTTGCAAATTGAGTAACGGGGGTAGAGCACTGAATGGGCTAGGGGTCTTACCAGATTACTAAACCTAATCAAACTCCGAATACCGTTAACTTTAATTGCAGGAGTCAGACTGCGAGAGCTAAGTTCCGTGGTCGAGAGGGAAACAACCCAGATCGCCAGCTAAGGTCCCGAAATGTGTACTAAGTGGGGAAGGATGTGGAAATGCACAGACAACCAGGAGGTTGGCTTAGAAGCAGCCATCCTTTAAAGAAAGCGTAACAGCTCACTGGTCGAGTGAGTCTGCGCCGAAAATGTAACGGGGCTAAAGTACACTACCGAAGCTGCGAAGTCACGTCTTAGACGTGATTGGTAGGGGAGCATTCTGTACAGGCTGAAGGTTGACCGTAAGGACAGCTGGACAGTACAGAAGAGACCATGCTGACATGAGTAGCGATAAAGCGGGTGAAAAACCCGCTCGCCGAAAGCCTAAGGTTTCCTGAGTAAAGCTAATCTGCTCAGGGTTAGTCGATCCCTAAGCCGAGGCCGAAAGGCGTAGGTGATGGAAAACAGGTTAATATTCCTGTACCACCGTGTTATCATTTGAGTGATGGGGGGACGCAGAAGGGTAGATCATCCGTCTATTGGAATAGGCGGTTCAAGTCTGTAGACGGAAGATACAGGAAAATCCGTATCTTCATTAACGTTGAGGGGCGACGAGGAGAGACTTTGTCTCATAAACTGATTGATCCCATACTGCCAAGAAAATCCTCTAGCGAGATAACAAGGTGATCGTACCGCAAACCGACACAGGTAGGCAGGGAGAGAATCCCAAGGCGCTTGAGAGAACCCTGGTTAAGGAACTCGGCAAAATAACACCGTAACTTCGGGAGAAGGTGTGCCCTTTGTATGTGAAATTCCGCTTCGGTGCGAATGGAGCAGAAGAGGGTCGCAGAGAAATGGCGGTAGCGACTGTTTACTAAAAACATAGGACTCTGCTAAGTCGCAAGACGATGTATAGGGTCTGACGCCTGCCCGGTGCCGGAAGGTTAAGGGGATTTGTTAGTCTACTTCGGTGGACGAAGCTTTGAACCGAAGCCCCGGTAAACGGCGGCCGTAACTATAACGGTCCTAAGGTAGCGAAATTCCTTGTCGGGTAAGTTCCGACCTGCACGAATGGCGTAACGACTTCCGCACTGTCTCAACCAGGGACTCAGCGAAATTGTATTGGCGGTGAAGATGCCGTCTACCCGCGAAAAGACGGAAAGACCCCGGCACCTTTACTACAGCTTGACATTGGATTTTGAAATAGTATGTGTAGGATAGGTGGGAGGCTTTGAAGCAGGCACGCCAGTGTTTGTGGAGCCGACCTTTGAAATACCACCCTTGCTATTTTAGGGTTCTAACGTTGGCCCGTTATCCGGGTCACGGACAGTGTCTGGTGGGTAGTTTGACTGGGGCGGTCGCCTCCCAAAGAGTAACGGAGGCGCGCGAAGGTTCCCTCAGGCTGATTGGAAACCAGCCTTCGAGTGTAAAGGCATAAGGGAGCTTGACTGCGAGAGAGACATTTCGAGCAGGTACGAAAGTAGGTCTTAGTGATCCGGCGGTTCTGTATGGAAGGGCCGTCGCTCAACGGATAAAAGGTACGCCGGGGATAACAGGCTTATCGCCCCCAAGAGTTCACATCGACGGGGCGGTTTGGCACCTCGATGTCGGCTCATCACATCCTGGGGCTGAAGCAGGTCCCAAGGGTTTGGCTGTTCGCCAATTAAAGTGGTACGTGAGCTGGGTTTAAAACGTCGTGAGACAGTTTGGTCCCTATCTTTCGTGGGCGTAGGATATTTGAGAGGAGCTGTTCCTAGTACGAGAGGACCGGAATGGACGAACCAATGGTGTTCCAGTTGTCGCGCCAGCGGCATAGCTGGGTAGCTAAGTTCGGCAAGGATAACCGCTGAAAGCATCTAAGCGGGAAGCCTCCCTCGAGATAAGATATCCCTACTGATGGCAACATCAGTACTTAAGGCCCCTTGAAGACTACAAGGTTGATAGGCTGGGTGTGTAAGTACAGTAATGTATTTAGCTTACCAGTACTAATAGGCCGTGCGGCTTAGCCACAAAATTATGTTGCTATGATATAAGATACATACTAATTGAATTAAAAAAGTTATTGACAGTTTTTTCGGTGACGATAGCAAAGAGGCAACACCCGTTCCCATCCCGAACACGGAAGTAAAGCTCTTTAGCGCCGATGGTACTGCTCGGGCAGCCGGGTGGGAGAGTAGGACGTTGCCGAAAATCTTTTTAAAAAAGCCCCGGTCTATATTAGATCGGGGCTTTTTTTGTCTATAACCGTCCTTAAAATAAAGATATATATTTAATATGCCCTAATAAGTATCTATATTTTATAAAGACTTTTGATTTTTAAATTCATTTATGATTTAGTTCTCTTGTGAATATAAATAACCTCAAAACAAATGTAGTAGTTAATATTGCATTCATTCTTTTGATTTCAATGATTCTGATTGACATAGTATCTATTAATATAAGTCAAAAAGAATATATTCGTTCTGAAATCTCAAAAGGACATCTTTTTTCTTCAGTTATAGAACAGAATATTCAATGTGACTCTGGTGGTAATACGATTTCTATAAATTTGGATAATCGTGATAAAATAAATGAAATATTTAAAAAAACCGGTTATTTATATTTAAATTTTATTGATAACAACGGACAAAGTATTTTTTTAAATGGTGATAAATCCGGTCTTAATGAAGAAATAAGCGATTGCATGAATGAGACAAGTATAACAGGAAAAAATAAAGAGAAATTATTTGGGAGTACATGGGGAGTATTTTGGAGACAAAAAAGGAATTTAGTATTAGCTACTCCAATTCACTGTGATAAAAAAACGATAGGAACTGTGTGTCTTGTTGCGGACTTAAATGATATTTATAGTTCTTTAAGAAAATCACAAAAGATAATATTAATATATATATTAATTAATACCTTTATATTTACAACCTTCGGGCTATACAGAATATATAATATTGCAATCCGACCAATAAACAATCTGGTTAAAAGAACTGAAGAGTATACTGATGAAGACGGTTTTAATTTTATTATAGAGGATGGACAAAATGAATTCGGGCAATTATCAAAATCACTAAATATGATGTTAAATAGAATCTCGGATGATAAAAATAGACTTCAGTCTTCATTGATATCGCTTGAGAAAGCAAATAATGAAATAAAAAAAGCCCAGAATGATATAATTCGCGGTGAAAAACTTGCAACAATTGGAAGACTTTCCGCAGGGATAGCTCATGAAATTGGAAATCCAATAGGTATTGTTCTGGGTTATCTTGAACTTATTAAGCAGAAAACTATATCAGATGATGAAAAAAATGATTATATTAATCGTTCAGTTTATGAAATAAACAGAATAAATACCATAATAAAACAGCTGCTTGATTTTTCCAGATCAGGTGCTGAGATACTAAAAAACGTTTCAGTTCATGATATAATTAATGATGTTGTTAATATACTTAAAGTTCAACCGGTAATGAAAAATATTAAATTTGAAAGCATATTATTATCTGAAACTGATATAGTTAAAGCTGATCAGGAACAGTTAAAACAGGTGTTTATCAATCTTGTGATAAATGCTGCTGATGCAATTTCTTTAGGAGAAAATAAATTAAACGGGAAAATTATAATAAAAAGTGAAGCTATTCATACTCTTGATATTTATAATGAAAA
>Ga0209249_1002695_pt1 | contig 13898 bp, 15 predicted proteins | sample SaaInlV_200m_DNA_4_FD_184653 | JGI IMG/M metagenome (GOLD analysis project Ga0209249, IMG submission 184653) | Marine microbial communities from expanding oxygen minimum zones in the Saanich Inlet - SI037_S3LV_200m_DNA (SPAdes) (version 2) | ecosystem: Environmental > Aquatic > Marine >...
AGTTGAAGAAGAACCTGCCCCGACCAATACCCCCACAGAAACGCCAATTCCTTGCTTCAAATTACTAACACCTGAAAACGAAGTGTGGTTACCTGCGATTGGCAAAGTTACATTCTCATGGGAGCCAATGCCCGGCGCAGAAAGTTATAAGATCGAAATCACTTTACCCAATAAACAAGTGATTTACTTTGAAACAAAAGAGATCAGCCGCGACCAATATCTTGAAGCCATTAAAATGGGGGGCTTATTTGAATGGCTAGTGATCGCCTATGACTCTGCTGGAAATGTGTTTTGCACAACCGAGCCATTTTCTTTTGAGAAAGAGAAAGCACCCACGAGCAGGAACAATTCGGGGGATAACAGTGGAAATGCTACAACTGGTGCAACCACGACAACCACGACCGCTGATGCCGAATAGCTTTCTGAAACAGGTTAATTGACTACTCTTGCCCCGATTCATGGATTTCTTTATCAAAGTAACGATTACAATAAGCGCAAGTATCAAAACCCTCACCCATTTTCCCGCTTTCAATTCGGCTGGCACGCTGCGCTTGTAATTTGGCTGAATATTCAATTTTTCGTTGAATCAATGCAATAAGCGATTGTTCATGCAGAGAGCCTATGACCGCACCATCTTCGATAGTGTCGCAACAAAAGATCAATTGCCCCGCAGTATTTACCGCTATACTTTTTATATTCAGAACATTGCAAAAATTAATCCCGCCTTTTGTATACAAAGCGCTGGCCGTTCGGATATCAAGCTCACTGTTTTTGCAGGCTTCATTAATTTGATTGAATAAATCAATGGCCTCGCTGTCTTGCAAGATCAAGTGTTGATTCCAATGAGCGGGGATAGTTCCTGAGAAAGTAATTCCTTTTACGCCCACACTTTCCGCAAGATCGATCAGGGCTTGTACTTCGCCTTTGTTTTTTTGATTCAAACTGGTCACAAAACTTACTGGAAAACCCTCTTTCTTATAGATTTTTGCAGACTGAATGACATGCTCAAATGAACCTTTTCTGCCCCGTATTTCATCATGTAGGGCAGGGTTTGCCCCGTCGAGACTCAAGCGTGCATACTTCAAATCCTCGCGGTATTTTTCCATTAACGGTAAGTATGGTTTTGTGCGCTGTCCATGACTTGCAAATCCCCAAGAGAAACCATAATTGACGATCTTCTCGACAATTTGATCAAATTCACGATGTAAATGCGGTTCGCCACCCGTCAGGCCAACGTGCCCTGCTCCAAATTGCATGGCTTCATTAAGTAATTTATCCAACAAGGTTAATGGAAAATCCACTTTATCTTGTGGATGACCGCGTAAGCAATGCTCACATTGTAAATCGCATCGTTTGGTAACTAATAATGTAATCCCTTTTATCATTAGGCAAGTATAGCAAAGTTTGGTGTGTCTGTAGGAACTGAACTGCAAACCGCTAGGTTTCAAGTTCAATTTCCAGTAAAGAAATACTAAGTGCTAAAAATATGGAAAGCTGTGCATTGCATCCGAATGGATGCGTTGCACAGCGGGTCTAGCGAGAGGGAATGGCCTAATTCCCTCGACTTGCATCCCCCTCCGGAGCACTTAGGCACTTTCCGCTCCGCTACAAGTGCAATGCAATTCTTGATGATTATTTTTAGGATTGGCTCTATAAAGAAAAAGACCAACGTCAGTTGGTCTTTTTCTTCACTCGCCCCCCCTCTAACTCCCCCCGCGAGCGGGGGGAGAACCATTTTTACTTCCCTTCAGCAATCTCCGTCAACGCTTGCCCTAATTTCCTGATCTCTTCGATCGTGTTGTAATGCGTTGCGCCCACGCGCACCATCCCGCCGCTCTCTTCGAGGCCGAGTTGCTCGGTGATGTTGATGGCGTAATAATGCCCGTCCCAAACGTAGATATTGCGCTCGCCGAGTTTCTCCGCCACCGTGCGGGGATGAATGCCATCCAAACGGAAGGAGAAAGTCGCCACGCGCTCGTCCGTTTTGCGTGGGTCGCTGGGACCGTAAAGAGTCAGTCCGGGTACAAATCCCAACGTGGAGAGTAATGCTTGGTTGAGTTCCTGCTCATAAGCGCCGATGGCCGTCATCGCTTTTTTGAGCATCAGGACGCGCCCAGAGAAACCATCGTCGACAAAGTTCGCTTCGTATTCTGCGCCGTATTTCTCCCCGATCCATTCAAAATATTCAATTGCGCCGAGTACGCCCGCGATGCCCTCGTGGTTTTGCGTGCCGGTCTCGTATCTGGAAGGGAGAGCATTACTTGCCGGGCGCACTTTATAGGCTTTCAGTTCTTCGAGCAAAGCCTTTTTGCCATAGAGTACTCCCGCGTGGGGGCCAAAATATTTATAAGGTGAAGAGACTAAGAAGTCGGCATCCAAATTTTGGACGTCGATCACGCCGTGTGGGGCGTATTGGACTGCGTCCACGTAGACCATTGTACCAACTTCGTGCGCCATTTTGATGATCTTCTTGACGGGATTGATCGTGCCAAGAGAGTTCGATGCGTAGCCCACTGCCAGGAATTTCGGTTTACGCTCGAGGGCTTCTGCCAACTCGTCGAGATTCAATTTTCCGGTAACGGGATCGAAGTTGACCCAGTTCACTTTGGCACCACGATCTTCGGCGGCTAGCAACCAGGGGGTCACGTTTGCGTCGTGGTCAAGACGAGTCACTACGATCTCGTCGCCCGCATCCCACATCCGCGAGATCGAGCGGCTGATATGCAAAGTCAGCGTGGTCATATTGTTGCCGAAGACGATCTCTTCGGGACTGGCGGCGTTGTAGAAATCTGCCATTGCCTGATGGGCTTCGTCGAGAACGACATCTGATGCCGCGCTGGTGGCGAATGCGCCTTCGTGGTTGGCGTTGCATTCGAGCAGGTAATTTACCATGCGGTCGAGGCTTTTCTGGCAAATTTGCGTGCCGCCGGGGCCATCGAAAAAGATCGCGGGGCGTTCTAATGCAGGAAATTGGGCGCGGATTTCGGGAATATTGAGAGCCATTTTTTTCTCCTAAACTGGAAAGTGGAAGACAAAATCTGTATACTTAAATTGTAATCTAGAAAAGGAGGTTCTCATGTTCAAGAATATTTTATTGGGCGTTGATGGGTCCAAATATTCGATTCACGCAGCAAAAATGGCGGCAGCATTGGCGTGTTGTATGGACGCCAATTTACGGATTGTTGTGGCACATGCTACAGTCCCCGCTTATTTGGGTGAACCCAATTTTCAACATGCGATCACTGCACGACTGAAAGAATCCAGAGCGGTTCTCGATGAGGCAATTGAAGCTGTGGGTGAAGTTCCTGGGGAATTGAAAACAGAGATACTTGAAGGCTCAGCAGCCGAGGTGATCCTGCGCGTGGCAGAGATCCGCAATAACGATCTGATCGTAATGGGCTCACGCGGTCTTGGTCAATTGCGCGGGCTTTTGCTCGGCAGTCAGTCGCAAAAGGTTTTGCAGCACGCGCCTTGCCCCGTGATGATCGTGCGTTAGCCCCCCCTCCCCTTCGGGGTTTCCCCCCCGCGAGCGGGGGGGACGGAAGAGGGGGCAGCTTTGGCGAAATCTTCCGGTGTGTTCAGATTCCAGAAAGCCAGTCCATCGGGATTGAAAGCAGCCGTTTCTTCGCGTGTGAGCGCGCGCACCTTGACAGAATCAAACCACGAGATGACCTTCCACTTATTCGCATCAAGAGCGGTTTCAACTGGAGGGATGCAAGTCTCGCGCCGATAAATGGCGTGCAGTGGCTCGTAACCATGTTCAGTTTGCGGGATGACCACATCCGCGCCGGACTCAGAGATCAGCTTGCTCGCTGCGTCAAAAAACTGGATACTGGCGAAGGGCATATCACATGCTATCACCGCGACGAGATCATTTTTTGCCGAAACCAGCGCGGTATATAGCCCACCCAACGCGCCACGATCCGGTCGAATATCGGGGTAGAGTGGCACGTCTAAAAAACGGTAGGCATCGGGATTATTGGTCGTGACGATGATCTCATCCGCAAGCGGCGCGAGTCGCCCCAGCACATATTGGATGAGGGGCACGCCCTGAAAAGGCATCAGGGCTTTATCTTGCCCCATGCGGCTGGATTTGCCACCAGCCTGGATTGCGATAGTTAACATGGGTAGATTATACTTCTCTCACAACAGACTACAAAAGTTTTAAAACTTTTGTAGTCTCAATCTTACGAAAAACATGAATCTATCCCAAAAACTCGACTCGCTCACCACCCCCGGTATCCTCTACGAAAAGTTGGAGAATAACTCTCTGCGCTGTTTTGCATGCGGGCATCGCTGCCTGATCCGCGAGGGGAAACGGGGTATTTGTCAGGTACGTTTCAACGAAGGGGGCGAGTTGCGTGTGCCTTTTGGCTATGTCGCCGCACTCCAAGCCGATCCCATCGAAAAGAAGCCCTTTTATCATTTTCTCGCGGGCGAGAACGCTCTCTCTTTTGGCATGTTGGGCTGCGACTTGCACTGTGATTATTGCCAAAATTGGTTCACATCCCAAGCTCTGCGCGACCCCGCATCTGAGAGTGCGGGGCGGCTGGTGCGCGAAGTCAGCGCACGGGATATGGTCACGCTGGCAAAACAAAGCAATTCAAAGATCATTGCATCTACCTATAACGAGCCGCTCATCACAGCCGAGTGGTCTGTAGAGATTTTCAAGGAAGCGAAAAAAGCAGAGCTGAAAACAGCCATGATCTCGAACGGGCACGCCACGCCCAAAGCACTTGAATATCTTCATCCGCATCTTGATGGCTATAAAATTGACCTGAAGTCGATGCAGGATAAGAATTACCGTCAATTGGGTGGGGTGTTGCAAAATGTCTTGGATAGCATCATCCGCGCGCATAAGCTGGGATTATGGGTCGAAGTCGTCACGCTGGTTGTGCCCGGTTTCAACGATTCAAACGCGGAGTTGTGGGAGGCTGCCCGTTTTTTGGCATCTATTTCCCCCGATATTCCTTGGCATGTGACCGCCTATCATCGTGATTATAAAATGACGGATAATGAGAATACGCCCGTCGAGACGCTCATCCGCGCGGCGGATGTGGGGCGTGAAGCCGGATTACGGTATGTCTACGCGGGGAATGCGCACGGGCGTGCGGGGGAGTATGAGTCTACGCATTGTCCGGGCTGTAATCGGGTGGTGATTAAACGGCGAGGCTTCTCTCTCCGAGATTATCTGCTCACAAACGAGGGCAAGTGTCCGCATTGTGCGACTTCGGTCGCCGGGCTGTGGACGGAGAATCCGCGCAGCGTCCCATTAAATGGTTCGGGGATGCCGAGAATTGTATAAGAAAAAACGCCGAGAAATTTCTCGGCGTTTTTTGTAAGGGGGGGTTCTATTTTTTGTATTTATCCAGTTTTCTGATTTGATCGCGGTGGCTTTTCCACAGTAGTCCATTGAATAGGAGACTTAGCCCAAGCCAGATGGCATAGCCAACATAAAAAAGGGTTGCTTTATCGGAACCTTTTTGAACATAGATATAAGCTGCGGAGGCGACGATCAGGATAGATGTAAACAGGCTTGTCGCCAAGTGGGCTAATTTATCTCTGTTCTTTGCAGAGAATTTCTCCCATGCCTTTTCTACATCTGTTGTGCCTGCCTTTGGATGGCTGCGTAAAAATGCCCCCATCTTTTTGATACTCAAGTCTGCTGCGCGGATATATAGATCGTAGCCGATCGCAACCAATGGGATGAAATAGAGCAGCATATGAAAGTCGATTTCGCCAATTCTGAGTGCGCCAAGACCGAAAAGCCCAGTGATAAATGCAAATTTATTCGAAATATAATTTGCGCGTTCTTCTTGTGTTTTTAGCTTTTCTTCATGCAGAGATTTGATGAACTCTGCATGAAGTTCTTGTTCGAAGCCTTTATTGTTGTTGGACATCAGAAGCCTTTCTTTAGCTGGTTTTGTGAAGTTTTCATAGAAGAGATCAGGAAATTGCTTCCGTTAAGTTTTCTGGAGCATAAGGCTTTTGATCTTCAGGCGGGTCTTCATGGCGTTGAATTGCGCTGGGATGGATGCTTTCGTTGCCGAATTTAGTTTTGCCTATTGGGCGGACATTTTCTTTAAAGAGTCTGTAGAAAAGGGTCATGGAGTTTCGCAAGACACCTTTGTACGAACTTATAATTTTTTCCATATAGGCTTCACTTATTTCCAGATCGTGTGCTCTGGCTTTTTCTACCATCCATTTGAAGGTGATATTTTCCAGGTTGTAATCGTTGTAGCCGCCACCAACATTGGTATGGACGCCAACAAACCAGACTTGTTCCATATTTTGCTTAGGTTTTTCTGCTGGTTCCCATAGTGTTGGGGTAAAAGGTTTGCGTCTTTCATCAATGGCAAGTGCCTGATAAGCATTGTCGACACTGCTACCCAAACGGAGATTGTGGAAGGCGTCTCTGTGATTGATCCAATAGCCGAGCAGTCCAGAAACTGGTATGCCCAAGGAGCCAACTGTATCCCATACGCCGATAAATTTTATCTTCGTTTCTATTGTTTTCTTATTACGGTGTTTATATTCACCGGCACAAAAGAGTTTTATTTTCTTTTCGTTTGCTACGTTTTCTTTTTGATAGCGAGCAATGATCCTTTTGCGGATCGCTTTTGGCGTATATTTGGGCAGCAGCTTTTCGATTTTTTCTGTATCGGTGATAAGCCGGTAATGCTCATAGGCATCGGGGATATAGTAGGCATCACTCTTTTCGAGCAAGCCGCATTTGTGGATCAAGCCTGCCAAACTACGTACGGTAAACGCACCGCGACTGAAACCAAAGAGATATATCTCGTCGCCTTTATTGTAGTTTTGGACAAGAAAGCGATAGCAGTCGATGATGTTTTTTGATACACCATGACCAAAAGCACCGCCGATAATAGGGTCAAGAACACCCCAGCCTGTGCCGACACCCGGATCATAAAAAACGACTTGGTCAACACCATCTATTGATAATGGGGAGATCGCTCGTGACATCTTGACAACGTTGCTTGGTTTGCGCACCCAGCTTTTTCCGTGTTGTGGTTTTCTCCCTTTTTCTTTATCTATTCTGTCGGGCTTGCTCCAGGTTCCGTCGGCACAGATGATAATTCTTTTCATGGTTCCCTCACTTGATAAGTTTTTAAAGAATTAAAGCTTCTTTAGTATAGCAATTCTCTATTAGAAAAACAACAGCCCGCCAAAGGCGGGCTGTTGTTTGGAACTTTGTTGTATCTTTTTAGCTGTTTAGTAGAGCATAACCGAAACGATAGTTGCAAGCCCAAAAGCGATAATAAGTGCGATTACGATCCCTAGAACGATACGCACTGCTTTGCTCATTGCAGGTTTATAAATAGATAATAAAAGGTAGGCTCCATAGATGGAAATTGGCAGAAACAGCAAGCTTAGACCAGAAAGAATACTACCTGCAATGAGCAGGCTAAAGCCAAATGTTTTGTCCTTTTTCATTTTTCTCCTAAATGGGAATTCAGATGCTCTGTGTAGAAGATAAAAACCCCGCTTTGTGAGCGGGGGTCTGTTTTCTCTAATCGCGTACGGCACGTAAGGGCAAGCGGATAATGAAGGTTGTGCCCTTGCCTGATTTACTCTTCACTTCAATTGTGCCCTTATGTCCCTGCACGATCTGTTTACTGATCGAAAGCCCCAGCCCTGTCCCTGCAACTTTGCTCTCTGTCTCGTGGACACGGAAAAATTTCTTAAAGAGATGCGGCATGGCATCTTCAGGAATTCCATAGCCGGTATCTTTTACATCCAGGCGCATTTGTTCTTTTTCCATGCGTGCTTTCAGAGTCACCGTGCCATGCGGGCGATTATATTTGATGGCGTTGCTGAGTAAATTCAACACAACTTGTTTGATCTTGCTTGGGTCGGCTTCAAATTCGGGGAGGGCATCAGGAATATCTATCTTAACCTGAATATTTTCCTCATCCGCTTTGGTTTGCATGACCTCGCAACATTCGTTGAATAGTTTCCCAATATCGAAAATCTCATAATGGAAATGGACACGGCCTGACTCAAGGCGTGAAAGATCAAGGAAAGATGAAGCCAAAGCGTTCAAGCGCAGCGTTTCAGAGTGGATGTTGTTGACAATTTGCTCGTGCTGCGTCGAAGATATCTCAGGGCGCAGCAATAGGTACGTGGCAGTGCTGAGGGATGCGAGTGGCGTGCGCAACTCGTGAACAAATTCCGATATAAGATCGGATTGCTGAAAGAGACGCGTATTCTCGATCGCGACCGCAGCTTGCGAGCCTAAAACGAGCAGAAGTTCCTCGTCAACATCGGTGAAATGACCTTCTTTTTTATTCAAGACTTCCAAGACACCGACAACCTTGTCTTTTGTGATGAGCGGTACGCCCAAAAGCGACTGAGTGGTGAAGCTGGTCGCGTTTTCGACTCCATCGAAATAACGGGAATCGTCCTGAACATCGCCAATGCGAACCGGTTCGCGGTGGGTCAGGATCCAGCCTGCTATGCTGCCTTCTAACGGTACATCCACGCCTCGCATATTCGGCAATTCCATATTGGTAGCAACTTGAAAGTGGAGTTGTCTCGCCGCGTCATCATAGAGCAAGATCGAGGCTTCTTCGGCTTTGGCGATTTCGGCGGCAAGTTTCACGATCCGATAAAGAAGCGCATCCAAATCAAGTGTTGAGGCTAGATCGCGTGCAATTTCAATGAGACGACGATAATCGCTAAGGTCTTGGGTTTTCGTTTTTTCATCCATGATTGAGTATTTCTTCTGCTAGCAGTGGGAGCAAGGTGGAGGCGTCTTCGGTGAAGACGATATCGGCACGAACATTGAGGTAAGTGGGGATTTGGTTGATGATGATGAGGTGTCCGCCACGCTCGAGGGTTTGCATGGGCAGCCCGGCAACGGGCAACACCTCGAGCGATGAACCGACGATGAGCATTAAGTCGCAGTGACGAGCGGCCTCTTGTGCTTTGAGCCAGGCTTTTTGGGGGAGTTGCTCTCCAAAGAGAATTACATCGGGTTTGAGAATTGCGCTGCAATCCGGGCAGTGGGGAAGAGCGCCTGCTTCGACAAAAATTTCCAGATAGGGTGCGGATTCAAATTGTTTAAAGCATTGGGTGCATGAAAGCGTGCGCAATGTACCGTGCATTTCAATGACGTTTTTTGACCCGGCTTTTTGATGTAAAACGTCTATATTCTGTGTGATGACGGTTTTGAGATAGCCCGCTTTTCCCATTTCTGCGAGGGTGGTATGTGCGCTATTCGGCGCAGCATTGATTATCTTGCTGGCAAGAGGGCGAAACCAATTGTAGAATTTGGATGGGTCGTAGCGAAAAGTGGAGAGGGAAGCGACTTCCATTGCTTCGCTCTTGGACCAAAGCCCGGTGCCCTCTGAGCGAAAGTCGGGTATCCCGGATGGCGTGGAAACCCCCGCTCCAGTCAGGACAACTGCGTGTTTCGCTTGCCGAAAAAGATCTGCTGCAAAATCAATTTTTTTTATGGCTTGGCTGGCAAGCCTGCTCATTTCTCTTTTACCTCGGCTTTGGTGACATGCTGCACGAGATTTTTAAATTGTTGGTTGGTAAGGCTTTCAGGTTGCATAAGGACAGCCGTTGTTTTCATACGGATCGCTTGAGAGTGCAGTTCAGGTACTGGGGTGAAGGTGACATCGATGGGGGAGCCAACTAGTTTTTCAACCTGGTTCAAAGGGAGCAACATATCGGAGCGCATACGGTTATTAAGGACAATAGAGATCTGTTCTCTTTCCAATCCAAGATCAAGCAGATCGCTGACCAGCAGTTTGGCATGCGCTATCGAATTGGCAAATGCTTCTACGAGAACAACCACATGATCGCATTTGGGCAGCAAGTTTTGATTCAACAAAGGAAGGCTGGATCCAAAATCGACGATGAGGTAACGTCCCAGTGAGGCAAGTTGTGCAAAAAGAGTTTCACTTTGGGGTATTGCGCCATCTAGCGGCGCATCTTTTGGTTGTTCCGAAGCCACTAATAATTCCAGCCCTGATTTGTGGTGAAGGAGCTGGCTGGCTACAGCTTCTGTGGTAATTTCTTCAATGGTGCTTTTCAAAAGCTGAGTAAGTCCGCTTGTATTATCAAAGCCAAGGTTGCGTCCGACGGTTCCCCTCCCGGGGGTTAGCTCTACCATGATCGTGTTGGCATTTTTTTCATTTTGTAAGGCACTGGCGAGATTAAGGGCTATAGAAGAAACGCCCAATCCACCGCGTGCGCTGATAACGCCCGTTATAAAAGCATTTTTTTTCAGAGAGTCTGTTTGTTTTAGTTGTTGTGATTTCACAGAACGAGTGAGAAGAGTTTTTACATGTGCATGTAATTCTGTCGGGTGAGTGGGCTTTGTCAGGTAATCATCTGCGCCAGCTTCGAAACCCACTACCTTATCATCAAGTTGAGATTTTGCCGTAAACATCAGAATGGGGATACTTGCTGTTTCTGGATTTTGACGCAAGCGACGGGCAACTTCATAGCCATCCATATTGGGCATCATTACGTCTAATAAAATCAGGTTAGGCTTTTCTTCTGCAACTTTAACGAGACCTTGTTCACCATTATTCGCCGCTGCGATCTGATAGCCTTGTTTTTGCAGCATTAATCCAACGAGGCGGAGGGTGTCAAGATCGTCATCAATGATTAGGATTTTTTCAGCCATGGGGTTTTCCTTCGTTCTTTGTGAGGTGGTGTCGGTTAAATTAAGCCGATTAAATAAAGTCTAGCATAAAGGTATCGTTCCAGCAAGAAGACTAAATTCCTATGCACGCAGAAATATCGTCGTTCAAAAAACTTGACATATCGAAGTTTATCTATTAGTATTTTGTTCTGTCAAATTGAAGAGCATCAATATGTCTATAAAAACTATGAACCCAATTACCTTTGCAAAGGCGCTTGCCGACGAGACTCGTCAGAAGATCATGAGTCTTTGTTGTTGCAAGTGGCTTAGTGTTGGTGAGATCGTTGATGCATTGAATGTATCACAGCCTACCGTTTCGCATCATCTTGGTATTTTGCGCGCGGCTGGTTTGGTTGATTCGCGTCGTGAAGGTAAGCAGATTTTTTATTCCCTCAATCAAGCAAAGATCGCTTCGGGCTGTTGTCAATTAGCGATAGATTTTGCGCCAGAACATAATCTTGTTGTGAGTCCGAAATGAACGTGTTTTTTTAAGAAAACATATCGAAGCATGTCTATTTGTCTACACAAGGAGAATTGCAAATGAACAAAAAACTATCCTTTCTCGACCGTTACCTCACCCTCTGGATCTTCCTCGCCATGGCAATTGGTATAGCTCTCGGATTCTTTTTTCCCGCGACGGTGCAAGGCTTTAACACAGCTGTCTCTGTCGGCACAACCAATATCCCCATCGCATTCGGTTTGATATTAATGATGTATCCCCCTCTGGCAAAAGTCCGCTACGAAGAATTGGGCGATGTCTTTAAAAACTGGAAAATTCTCGGCATCTCCCTGATCCAAAATTGGGTCATCGGCCCCATCCTCATGTTTGCCCTCGCCATTATTTTCTTACGCGATACCCCTCATTATATGGTCGGGCTAATCCTCATCGGGCTGGCGCGCTGCATCGCCATGGTCATCGTCTGGAATGACCTCGCCAAAGGCGATACCGAATATGCGGCAGGCTTGGTCGCCTTCAACAGCATCTTCCAAGTCCTCTTTTATAGCCTCTATGCCTACGTTTTTATCACTATTCTCCCCACCTGGTTCGGTATGGAAGGCAGCCTCGTCGAGATCACCATCGGGGAAATTGCCAAAAGCGTTTTCATTTATCTCGGCATCCCCTTTATTGCCGGATTTCTGACACGTTTCTTCCTCGTTCGCGCTAAAGGGCAAGCGTGGTATCATAAGCAATTTGTTCCCAAAATCAGCCCCATCACCCTCATCGCTCTGCTCTTTACCATCATGGTCATGTTCAGCCTCAAAGGCGATCTGATCGTCGCCATCCCAACCGACGTTTTCCGCATTGCTATCCCTCTCGTTATTTACTTTGTGCTGATGTTCATCATCAGTTTTTGGATGGGGCATAAAATCAACGCTGGCTACAAAAAATCAACCACCCTCTCCTTCACCGCCGCCAGCAATAATTTCGAGTTAGCCATCGCAGTCGCCATCGCCGTTTTTGGCATCAATTCTCGAGAAGCCTTCGCCGCCGTCATTGGCCCCCTCATCGAAGTCCCCGTCATGATCGGCTTGGTCTCAGTCGCCTTCTGGATTCAGAAAAAATATTTCGGATTGGATGCAGATGGAGTGAGCAAAGAGTGTGCGACCGATTGATTATTGGATGAAAAGCCGCTTCACACTCGATTTCGGCTTGCTTCCACTAAAAAAGCACCGTACAGAGAAAAAAATGTACAGCTCCTGAGCGGAAGGCGACTGCACTTGAGCCTGTAGACGAAGGACGGGGTCTACGAAAGCCGCTCTTCGTCTACGCCTTCACTTCGTTAAGTCTCCGCTCAGAGACTGTCAATATTGTTATTACCCACTAATTCTCAAGGAGAAAGAAAAAATGACCCAAGAAAAGGTCGAACTCAACGTCCGCACCGCCGTGCGCGACCGCTACAGCAAAATTGCCGAAACTTTTGAAGCCGGAACCCCAGCCGATTGCGGGTGCAATACATCCCCAACATCCTGTTGCGGTGATTCAGAAGCTGATGCCAGAGACGAAGTTGTCCATTTGGCAGCTATTGAAAAATTCTACAAAGAAACCGATGCAGATACCCTCCCCGAAGAAGTGACCGGTCTCTCTCTCGGCTGTGGCGATCCCGTCACCCTCGCTGCTTTAACGCCCGGTCAAACAGTCCTCGATCTCGGCTCTGGCGGCGGCATTGATTGTTTCCTCGCTGGTCAGCGTGTGGGCCCAGAAGGTCATGTCATCGGCGTGGATATGACTCCCGCTATGCTCGAAAAAGCACGCGCGAACAAAGCCAAGATCGGTGCAGATAATGTTGAATTCCGTTTGGGCGAAATTGAGCATCTCCCCGTATCCGATGCGAGTATTGATGTGATTATCTCAAACTGCGTTATCAATCTAAGCACCGATAAACCGCAAGTTTTTCGTGAAATGTATAGAGCTATGCGTCCGGGCGGGAAGTTGGCTGTCAGCGATATGGTTACAGATGGAAAACTCCCCGATGGACTAACAGATAGCCTGAGCGCGTGGGCGGGATGCGTCGCGGGTGCGCTGGATGTTGAAGAATATATATCAGGCATAAAAGAAGTAGGTTTCGTCGATGTTGAGATCGTTCCCGTGTATTTAGACCGAGATCAGATTGATGATGCCGTCCGCCAACTCGGAGGCGAAATCCAATTAGGTGGTTTGTCAAAAGAAGCAGTCTACAAGGCTGTTTTTAGCGCAAAAATCACTGCCCGCAAACCGATGTAAGGATGGATATTCTTGGCATTAGTTTTCTTGCGGGTGTTTTGGTATTGGCATATATTCTAGTCAATAAGCTTCGTGGGACCAGCGCTGTTTCTCTTTTCCAATTTATGCGCCGCTTAAGAAGCGGCGCGAAATTTCGCGATATTAACGTGAGTGAGTTAGAGAAGATGCTCAGAAATAGAGAAAAGAATTCTTTGCTGATCGATCTGCGCGAAGTAGATGTTTTTGAAAAAGATCATATTGCTGATGCAATCTCTCTGCCTTTCGATGATTTTATGCACGAGATCTTGGTCAACGAGACTTATGGTAAAGATGAAGCCATAATATTGATCTGTGATCATGGGCTTAAGAGCAAAGTTGCGGCTGACATCCTAGTAGTTTGGCAAACAAGAATTGACGGATATAGAAAAATCTGGCATCCTTGCGTAAAAAGGATGTGTAGCAATGCCAGCAAAAAAATATAAAGTAACCTTAACAACCGAAGAGCGTGAAGAGTTG
>Ga0209249_1002707_pt1 | contig 13846 bp, 10 predicted proteins | sample SaaInlV_200m_DNA_4_FD_184653 | JGI IMG/M metagenome (GOLD analysis project Ga0209249, IMG submission 184653) | Marine microbial communities from expanding oxygen minimum zones in the Saanich Inlet - SI037_S3LV_200m_DNA (SPAdes) (version 2) | ecosystem: Environmental > Aquatic > Marine >...
CCCTGCTATTCACATGGCGTAAGGATATCACTGCTTATCTGGAAGAGGAGGATCTCTCATACAGGATTGATTCGACAAACATTGAAACAGATAAACTGAGAAACAAGATTAGAATGGAGCTCATTCCGCATCTTGAAGAGAACTACAATGCAAAGATAAAAAAGTCTCTGGCAACGTTAGGTGAAACGGCGTTACAAAACAGTGATTATCTGGAGGCAAAAGCAAAGGCGTTATTTGATGACGTTTTGATAAACATAGAGGCATCTTTAGAGACAATAGCTCTGGACATAAACAGATTAAAAGAGTCTCCGCAGATTTTACAACAGATGATTATTAAAGAGGCAATCGTCCGGTTAGACATTCCTCTCAAGAAACTAAGTAACAGAAACTACAAAGATATTTTAAATACCCTTAATTCCTGGAAGAGATCGGTGAGCAGCGTTGTTAAGGAGTACTTAAATGTCAGGGTAGAGGGAAATGAACTGCATCTTTCAAAGAACAGATATTGTGCTGAAGAAACCCCTGTTTTAAGCGAAACGGAGATAAAAGTACCGGGCGAAACGGAACTTGTTGATATGAACTGCAGGGTAAAGACGGAGATCAGAGAAATAGAAAAAGGCTTCCTGAAGGAGTTCAAACAGAACAAGACAGCCTATGAAGAGGCTGTAGATTTTGACAAGATCAGCATGCCGCTCACGGTCAGGACGAGAAAGACGGGAGACAGGTTCCAGCCATTAGGCTCCCGTGGAGTTAAGAAGATAAAAGATTTTTTTATAGATAACAAAGTTCCCGTGATGGAACGCGACACCGTTCCGATAGTAACTATGAACGGAGAGCCGATCTGGATAGTAGGATTTCGGATCGATGATCGTATTCAGGTTTCAGAGGAGACAACAAATTTACTCTTGATGAAGCTTGAGGCCTGATCTTGGAACGTTGGCCATTCATCAAATTTATAAATACTTGTTTGCAAATAAAATATGGAACCTGTAATACAAGATAGTGCAAAAATAATTGCTACTTTAGGTAATCTCTTTAAGCGAGATGGTTTAATGCTAGAATATGAGGTTCTGTCACAAGGTGAGTGCGTTATAGAAGCGACAGGTTATGATAACTGGAATGGTGGCACAGAAGTTTATGGAATTTTTTGCAAAATTCCATTAGACCTCTATTCAAAGTATGAGCATGAAATTAAATCAATTGAACAGAGTATAAAGAAGAAAGCCGATAAACTATTTCGAACATACCCTCAATGTTGGATCGGAGAGGTTCTAGTTGCACCCGCATTATCAAATGAAATCCAAGGAAAAATTTATAAAATTACGAGTGAAGAACTATTGAAGTTGCTCGAGTGTCAAAAACGCTTAATGATATCCGTTTCAACAGGTGGGCAAAAAATAGATGACGTTAATCCTGACTATCAATCGCGATTTAAGGTAATTTCTGACGGTTTATCAGAACGAGGAATTAAAAACAACAATCCATTCAAAGATCTCTGGGAATGGTATGGAAAATGGAGTGATACATCGCTACCCACATATCAGTCTCGCAGAGTTTATATTGCTGAAATGTTCGATCCAATTTTGGAGTCTGTTAAAAGTTTGCAGAAAGGCAGTATTAATCCTGTATTTGAAGAACCTACAGGGTGGACAAGAGTCGACAGAAATATTGTGGAGGTCAAACTTAGGTTAGTTCAATCATCTACTGAAGAACAATATCAGGCGGTAGGATTGTTGTGCAGAGAAACGTTAATTTCCTTAGCACAAGTCGTGTTCATTGAGGATGAACATAAGACATTGGATGGAGTAAAAGCGAGCAAAACTGATGCAAAAAGAATGCTAGAAGCTTATATTTCTAATCAAATAACAGGAAAGACTAATGAAAATATTCGTAAGTATGCTAGAGCATCTCTTGAATTAGCAAATGAGCTTACACATAAACGTACCGCTGAATATAGGCACGCAGCAATGTGTGCTGAAGCCACGAATGCAGTTGTTAATATTATCGCAATTATTTCAGGACAAAGAGACCCGAAGTGAAAATCTCTAACAAGTCACTCCGCCGGAATTTAACTAAGTAGACATTGATGATTTGGTATAGATATATACAAACCGCTTTTACCCTTTGTGGTTTAGTGTGGGGAATTGGAGAGTCGTTTTATTTACGTTTATACCACAGTGTTTTCACAAATTTACTGTCTTTCCATATGTACTCCGTTCCTGTAAATGATGCAATCACATCAAAAGGTAGACGGAGTTTTCGCTCTTCGCTTTTTTTAGATCCACTAATGCCTTTACTGATAATGGGGATCTCTTTTACCGGTTTGATCTTCTCTTTGTTGGAGGTTGAATTTTCTGTATTGAAGGTATTAAAGTATTTCATCAACTTTTCAATATCATAGCTTCCTTTTGTGAACACCGAAAGAATAATCGCCTCTTTTCCGTAGCCTTTGTCAAAGGGGAGCCATTTCTTCATGGGAGGGACAAAGTAGGTCAGGTTAGGTGACAGGGAGTTTGTCTGCTGACTGAACTCTTTTTTGGGGAACAGCGGGAAGATCTTGCCTGTAGTTTCAATCTTGAAAACATATATGCTGCACCTTTCTCTGGGGGTAAAGGATATCTTGCAGTTATCCCTGGTGCTTATCAGATTGCCATCCTTGATTATTGCTGTTTGGTATGTGCCAACGGTCTCTCTCATCTTCAGAACATCAAATTCGAGGAAGTGTGGCCCTGCTTCGGCGGGATCAAATTTCTCTTCTCTGAGAAGCACTTTAAACAGTTCTTCCACATGTGAGGCGTACTGTTTGCCGTAATTCTGTTTGACCTGTTTTATGAATGATTTAAAAGATGAGTCTCTTACGCTTTTTGTTTCTTTCGTTGATGCCGACAACGGACCTTCAATCCCTACGGCTATAATACTCATTGTAACAAAGATGAGTAGAAGAGTTCTTATGTTCTTCAGCAATCGGTATGTCTGCATTATTTTTTCTGTTTTGAAAATGCCTTGCCCAGCCTTTTTGATTTTTTCGTCGCAGCTTCAACGGCATTTATCAGGGTATTCGAGAGACCGCCTTTTTCCAATGCGTGAAGACCTTCTATAGTTGTTCCTCCCGGAGAGGTAACAGAGTCTTTAAGTTCGCCTATATGCGCATCCGATTCCAATACCATCTTTGCCGCGCCAAAGGCGGTTTGTGCCGCGAGTTCCGTGGATACGTCTCTTGGTAATCCCATCTTAACACCACCATCCGCCAGCGCTTCAATAACCGTATAGATGAACGCCGGGCCGCTGCCGCTCAATCCCGTAACGGCATCTAGGTATTTCTCCTCAAGCAGATAGGATCTGCCTACTGCATTAAGTATCTGCCCGACAAGTTCTCCGTCATCCTGCGTGGCATTTTCCCCCAGGGCATACCCTGCAGCAGTTTCACCCACAAGGCATGGTGTGTTGGGCATAACTCTGATTGCACGACACCCCTCGTTTAAAGAGGATTCCATGAAGTTCAACGGGATACCTGCCGCGATTGAGACAACCAGGTGTTTAGATGTAATATCGCGTTTCAGTTCTTCAAGAATAGCGCCCATTATGTTTGGCTTGACGGCAAGTATTATGATATCAGAGTTGGCTGTTACCTCTTTATTATCCTGTGTTGTTTTTATCCCGGTTTCATCTTCAAGGGATTGACAACGTTTTTTGTCAACATCGCTAACGATAATGTTATCTACAGTACTCAGCTTCGCCTTGAGGATTCCTTTCATCAAGGCCTCACCCATCTTCCCGCCACCGATAAATCCTATTTCTTCTTTAAGCATTTTTGTCTCACCAAAAAATGGTAAAAAGAGGTATCCTTTCCTACGCTCGCCTGAGAGTATAAGAAAAGGTTATATGAACGCTTTTGGTTATGGTAAAATACGAAATTAACCTTAGTCTGTCTGAGATTTTACTTTGGCACATGATAGGTGTCAATTACTTATTTTAAAGATTAAATGGCTAAATCAAAAACCGGCTTAGGACGTAAATTTACGGTTGCAGCTATCCAGTTCTGTCCAAATGAGGACAAAGCAGGAAACTTAAAACAGGCTGGCAAATTTATCGACATTGCCGTTAAAGAAGGTGCAGACGTTGCCGTCTTGCCGGAGATGTTTAACTGCTGTGGTCATACGAAGGTTATGGTAGAAAATGCGGAAAAGATACCGGGTGATACGATTAACGCGTTATCGGACAAAGCAAAAAAGCATGGAATTTATATAGTGTGCGGAAGCATATTTGAGAAGGTTGGAAAAACCAAGGTTTATAACACATCTGTAATCGTCGGGCGAAATGGCGAAATAGTAGCAAAGTACTCAAAGGTCCATCTTTTTGATGTTGATATACAAGACAAGATAAGATATAAAGAATCTGAGAATGTAGTGGCTGGTGATAAGTTAGTTACCGCTGATATGGGGAACGTAAAGGTAGGTATGAGCATTTGCTATGACTTACGTTTTTGTGAGCTTTACAGGTCTCTGGTGCTAAAAGGGGCAAAGATTATTTTTATTCCCTCGGCATTCACAGCAACTACCGGAGAGTTTCATTGGGAACCTCTGGTTAAGGCTCGTGCCATTGAAAATCAGGCTTTTGTCGTTACTGCAAATCAGATAGGAACCAGTCCGAATAACATAACATGTTATGGGAACAGCATGATAGTTGATCCGTGGGGAAGGGTTCTTGCAAAAGCCAAAGAAAATGACAATGTGATTTTTGCGGAGATAGATTTAGATTTATTGGAAGAGGTAAGATCAGAGATACCTCTATTTGAACATAGACGCACTGATTTATATTAAGAGTTAGAGAAGAAATGGAGATTTACGTATGAAGTTAGTTTACGCTGATAATAACGCGACAACACGAGTTGATGATGAAGTCCTGGAAGAGATGCTGCCGTATTTTAAGGAGTTCTACGGTAACCCGTCAAGCATACATACTTTTGGAAGACAGGTTTCAAGCAAGATGGATTTGGCCAGAGAGAGAGTCGCAAGCATTCTGGGGGCAGATACCTCTGAAATCGTATTTACGAGTTGCGGAACAGAGAGTAATAATTATGCCATACATTGTTCATTGGAGGCGCATCCTGACAAAAAACACGTCATTACAACCAAGGTAGAACACCCGGCTGTTTTGAATGTATGCAAATATTTTGGGAAGAACGGTTACGATGTAACGGAGCTTAACGTCAATAAGGATGGAATGCTTGATCAGGATGAGCTGAGAGATTCCATAAGGGATGACACGGCTATTGTCTCTATCATGCATGCAAACAATGAGACAGGCGTGATATTTCCAATAGAAGAGATCGCTAAAATAGTCAAAGAAAAAGGAGTTCTTTTTCACTGTGACGCGGTCCAGGCAATTGGCAAGATCCCCGTAAATCTTAAAAACAGCAACATTGACCTTCTGTCAATGTCCGGGCATAAGCTTCATGCGCCAAAAGGTGTTGGCGTTCTGTTCATACGAAAAGGAGTTAGAATTGATCCTTTGATTATTGGTGGTCATCAGGAAGATAACAGAAGAAGTGGGACAGAAAACGTTCCTTATATCATCGGACTGGGCAAGGCCTGCGAAATAGCGGAAGGATTTGTAAAGCAAGAACAGACAGAAGTGAGGCGTCTCAGGGATAGACTGGAAAAAGGTATTAAGGACCAGCTCACTCATGTGGCAATAAGCGGAGAGAACAGTGAGCGTCTGCCCAATACGAGTAATGTAAGCTTCGAATATGTTGAAGGGGAGGCGACCCTGCTTCTGCTTGATATGGCAGGTATTGCGACTTCTTCAGGTTCCGCGTGCACAACAGGCTCGGCAGAACCATCTCACGTCTTACAGGCGATGGGAATCCCACCTGTAACCAGCAGAGGCACAATCCGGTTTAGCCTGAGCAGGTACAGTACTGAAGATGATGTTGATTACATTCTGGAAAAGCTGGTACCGATAGTTAAAAGGCTGCAAAGCCTCTCACCTCTTTTTGATGACTCACAAACCTGAGAGATCGAACTCTGATCCAAAAAATTAGCCCCGTTACCGTACTCTGGTAACGAGGCTTAAATTTTCTTTGTGTTAATAACTTCTTCTGCAGTTAGAAAAACCTGCTTTTCTACTTACTCTTAATTATCACAAAACGCGTATGCATACCTCTTCTTATTAAAAACAGAATGTCTTTCCCTTCCGCAGTACGTTTCAATGCGTCGGTGAATTCTGTCAAATTGTTAATTTTTTCTCGATTAACTTCCTTTATTAAATCCCCTTCTTTCACATCCGCCTGAGCAGCAGAACTGCCTGGCTCTACAGCAGTAACAACTACGCCGGTTTCACCTTCAAATTCAAAACTTTTCGCCAGCTCTTCAGTTAGGTCCTGTACTGATATGCCCAGGTTATTACCGATAGATGGTTTACCCAAAGCAAATAAATCTGACGGCTGTTCGCCTATTGTTACTGTTAAGATCGTTTCCTTCTCTTTTCTCAAGACAAGAACCTCAACCTTTTTGCCAACTTCAGTCTGTGCGACGAAGTTGCGCAGGCGATTAACATCACTTATTTCATTGTTATTATACCCAATCACAATATCGCCTCTTTCGAAGCCTGCTTCCTTGGCAGGGGAACCATCCTGTACATCACTTATCAATACGCCTTCGGTAACCTCTACACCGAATTGCTCTGCAAGTGATTCGTCCATATTCTGAATAGCGACGCCTAACCAGCCTCGAGTTACTTTACCTTTAGCAATCAGGTCTCTGAGTACGGCTTTTGCCATATTTACAGGAATGGCAAATCCTATTCCCTGGTAACCACCTGAACGAGTGAAAATTGCAGTATTGATTCCTATAATCTCTCCATCGATATTCAGCAATGGGCCACCACTATTTCCGGGATTGATCGCAGCATCGGTTTGAATGAAATTTTCATAATTTGCAATGCCGACACCTGATCTGCCTATCGCACTGACAACGCCAACTGAAACGGTATGGGTAAGGCCAAAAGGGTTACCGATTGCAATAGCCCACTGTCCCTGCTTCAGGGCTTCAGAGTCTCCCATTTTTGCTGCTCTCAAATTCTTTCCTTCAATTTTTATCACTGCCAAATCTGTCTGCTCATCTGTACCCACAATTTCTGCATCAAATTCTCTCTTATCGCTTAGCTTAACCTTTAATTCGTCAGTATCGGCAACGACATGATTGTTAGTCAGGATGTATCCTTTATCACCATCAATTTTTACTATTACACCGGAGCCAAGGCTCTGTGATTTAAACTCTCCTTTAGGTGGAGCTTTTGGCACAAACTTATCAAAGAAATCATCGAACGGGCCTCCCCTTTGGTTACGCCGACCACCGCCGCCACCATGTCCGCCACCACCGCCATGACCACGTCCTCGTCCATATTGATCACCGTGATAGCCTCCTCCTCCCGTAGCAGGATGTTTGAAAACCTTTACTGTCGTAATGGAGACAACTGATAGTTTGACTTCTTCCGAAACATGCACTAAAGATTGTTCTAGCTCTCCTGCGCTTGTTGCTGCTTTAGCATTGCCCGTGTATCCCAGGATTAATGATAAAGCAAACAGAGAAGCTATAAGGGGTAAATATTTTTTAATATTCCGTCTTTCACTGTACACAAAAACCTCCTTTTAGGTATAAAACACAATTAAATATAATAGTGATTTAACACATTCAAATAGTATTATAATTCAGTATCAATAGCAATATGTTAATCGATTTCGCTTTGTTTAGCGTATTCAAGTTTAAAATTTACTTCCTGAGGATAGCACCATTCGTAGCTCCCTCGTGCTTACCGTTAATAATCGTTAATTTACCGTTTACCAGAACAGTTTTAATTCCTGTAGAGTAGTTATGCGGGTCTGTAAATGTTGCCTGCTCTGCGATCGTTTCCTGATCAAAAATCGTTATATCTGCAAAGTGACCCTCTTTTAAAATTCCCCTCTCTTTAAGTCCCAGTGTTTGAGCGGGGAAGCCTGTCATTTTATATATCGCCTCCTCGATGGATAAGACGGAGGTTTCATTAACGTATTTTCTTATTACTCTGGAAAAAGTACCGTAGCCTCTTGGATGTGGTTTTCCGTAATTTAGCACTCCCTTTAAAGAACGAAGGGAGCTATCAGAACCTACCATTACAGAATCCCATTTCAATATTCTGGCAAGATTTTCTTCTGACATATTAAAGAATATAACGCTTACTTTACAATCTTCTTCATATAGAAGATCGAGAACAAATTCTAAAGGTGGCGTTTTTAACGTCTTTGAAAGCTGGTCAACGGTTTTACCTTCATAGCCTCTTTTCTCCTTATTAAACACGGATGAAATCATTATGGTTCCCCAAAACTCCTGGCTCAGGCCTTCTTGCTTCATTTCCTTGATAATCCGCTCTCTACAAAGCGGGTCCCCCAGCCTTTTTTTCTCTTCGGTGTTTCCTCCTTCATATACCCAATCAGGCAAGATGATATCCAGGTCAGTTGCCGCTGCCGTATATGGGTACCGATCACATGTGATTTTAATACCTTTGGCTCTGGCATCTTCAATCAGGCTTTCTATCTTATCAATTTTCCACCAGTTTTTTTCTCCCCATGTCTTAATGTGGGAGACTTGAGTATTTGCCCCACTCTCTTTAGAAATATTTATGGTTTCGCCTAAGGCCGCTTCTAAGTTGTCACCTTCGTCCCTCATATGGGTAGCATATATACCGTTATATTCCCTGACGATTTTGCATAATGTAATTAATTCATCTGTTTTTGCGTAACATCCCGGGGGATAAACCAGGCCGCTTGACATGCCAAAAGCACCTGACTCCATGGCGTCTCGTAATTCCTGTTCCATTGCAGCAAGTTCGTTACTATCCGGTTCCCGGTCTTCATACCCCAGTACACAAGCGCGTATATTTCCATGACCAACCAGAAACCCTCTGTTTATAGAACTCTTTGCCTCTTTCGCCCTTGTAAAAAAATCCTCAGCTGTCTGCCAGTTAATATCCAATCCGAATTTGCTGAACCCCTGTTTTTTGTTTTCAAGTAATTGGCCTTTTAACGGAAATGCGGAGATGCCACAGTTTCCACAAATTTCTGTTGTGACACCATCATAAATTTTACTTTCACTTTCCGGGCTGACTAAACAGAAAAAATCACTATGTGAATGGATATCAATAAACCCCGGTGCAACAATACAGCCGGCGGCATCAACAACTTCGGAATCAGTTTGGTTGGTAATATTGCCTATATAAACAATTTTATCGCCCAGAACCCCAATGTCAGCAATCCTCCTGGCGCTGCCTGTCCCATCAACAAGAGTCCCGTTTTTAATTATTAGATCAAAATTGTGTGACATTAAAGATATCCCATGAAACAATTCTGTAATGAAATGTAAGTGATCATATTGCCAAGCGCGAAACTATGATTTATTGTGAATTGAGTGTCTTGCTTCTGACTAAAGAGTGGAAGGTAAAAATACGATGCTTGCATGGCCTTACGCTGAATCTGAAGTCTCTGTTATTCACTGAGCATTGAAGGCTTCGAGGAGCCAAGAAAAGAGTCGACATCTTTGTGTAATAACTTCAAGTCCTTCTTTAACGCTCTGTTCTGAGCGGCATTGTGGCTTTTGTTGAACGAATAACATCCCGAAGTGCACACGACAAATACTAGAAACATAATAGTTTTTTTTATGATCTCAGTTGGCTTCAATATTTTTTACTAAAACGTAATTGATGTGCGTTTAACACTCTTTTCTTTTTCTTGATGAAGGGATTTTCATGCTTCTTCTATATTTAGTTACAGTTCTTCGCGCAATATCACCACCCATTGCTCTTAATTTAGCAGCAATTTCCTCGTCGCTTAAGGGGTGTAATTTGTCCTCTTCTTTTACAATTTTTGATAATTTCTGCCTTGTAGCTTCCCATGATTCCATGTCGCCATCAGCATTTACAAATCCTCCTGTAAAGAAATATTTTAACTCAAAAATCCCTTTAGGAGTTTGTGCATATTTATGAGCAATGGCACGACTAACCGTTGATACATGGATCCCTACCTCATCTGCAACATCCTGCATCTTTAAAGTTCGAAGCCCAAGGGTGCCCTCTTCAAAAAATTTAGTCTGCATTTCTACTATCTTGATTGCTACTTTGAGCAGAGTTCCTTTTCGTTGTTCAATAGCATCGATAAGCCATCTGGCAGATTCGATTTTTTTGCGAATATAACGCCTCGTGTTTATGTCATGGCCTTTGCCAACAAGCACGTCTTTATAAAATGAGCTTATATAAACGCGTGGTAGGTTGTGATCTCCTATGAGCGTGACTTCGTATTTTCCGTCCACACAATCTACCTTAACTTCTGGCGTCACGTATGGAATTCGTTCACTGCTGAAAAGGGAGCCCGGTTTGGGGTTTAGTGTCTTAATGAATTCAATTACTTTTTTGATCAGTTCCAGGTTATATCCCAGCTTTTTTGCTATAAGCTTATATTTCTTTGTTTCGACGTCTGCAAGGTGATTTGTTATTAGTTCTTTAATAATAGGGTAATCCGCTTCTCGCTGATCTAATTGAAGCAGAAGGCACTCTCTCAGGTTTCGTGCTCCTACGCCAAGCGGCTCCATGTTTTGTATAACTTCCAGTGCTTTAGTCGCTTGTTCAATACTTGCGGGTATTTCCAGCGATTCAACAATTTCTTCCAAAGGATAAGACAGATATCCGATATCATTAATGCTGAAAATCATGTTTTCGCAGATTGCCATGAGCGAATCATCTAAATCCATAATCGATAATTGCCCAAGTAGATAATCTTGAAGTGATATGGCTCCCGAGGCAGTATTTTCCAATGCCTCCTGTTTGCGGTCTCGTTCCTCCCCGCCATCACTCCTTTTTATATTTGTTTGAGAAAAGTAGTCTCCCCAATCATCTGCCATTTCTCCAAGTTTTTTAAACTCTTCATCTTCCTGCGCGTCTTCCTGGCTTTTACCTTCCTCAAGCGAATCATCAAGCGTTTTTTGCTCATCTGTTTTTTGTTCGTTCTTCTCGTCTTCAGTCAATTCTTCTAATACGGGATTTTCCATCAGCTCTTGTTGTACATGTTCTACCAGAGCCAACATAGGGAGCTGGAGTATCTCTATGGACTGGATCACCTGAGGTGCCAGCTTCATCTGTTGTCGAAGTTGCGGTGATAATATTGTACCTATTCTCATGCTCATATATTGTAACCTTGAAAAATGTGATCTTTCTGCATTAATTTTCTACCAGGAGTTGCACCGCATCTTATTAAAACATATTTGGCATTCCTGGTATGTTCATGCCGCCTGTCATCTTTCCCATTTCTTCTTGATACATTTCCTGAGACTTTTTCAGCCCCTGAGATACTGCCGCTAATATAAGGTCTTCCAGCATTTGGACATCATCGGGATCAACAACTTCCTTATCAATCTTTATAGATAAAAGCTCTTGCTTTCCGTTTACATGTACAGTTACCATTCCGCCGCCAGAGCTTGTTTCTATAACGCGCTCTTTAAGACTGGCTTGAATAGACTCCATCTGTTTCTGCATGCCCGCAGCCTGCTTTTGCATCTGCTTCATCATGTTGCCCATGTTACCCATTCCCTTCATCCCTTTTCCTCCCTTACATTGACAATCGAACCATCAAAAAATTCCATTGCTTTCTTTACCATCGGCTCATTTTTTATATCGTCTGTTTTTTTTCTTATTCCTTCTTGTACCACTCCCTGGCTACTGCTTTTATTATCTACTGCTTGAAATCCATTTTTTGAGACTACAATTTTTACACTAAGCTTCTTGCCCGTTACTTTTTCCAGACAACCGTCGATTATCCGCTTTTCTTCAGGTTTTTCAAGCCTTTCTTTGTGAACAAGGTAATTTTTTGGAATTTCTACAATCGCGTCATTGCCATCAATGTTTAATATTCTTGCATTTTTTAATACTGCCCATGTTGTCTTTTTTTTTGTCTGGAGTTCAATCATCGCTTTATTCCATGTATCAGCAAGGCTTTTATCAGGACTTGTCTTTTTGTCCAAGACTACAGAATCATGAGAAGGCTTCGACTGTATCTCTGGTTTTGCCGGGGCCGTAACATCTGCTTTGTTTATTGATATTGCCTTGCCTGTATCCGCTACGTTGCTTTCGAATATCTTTTTCATCCCTTCTATTTTATCTAAAACAGAACTTAGAGGCCTTAGTTCTTCCATAGTGGCAAGTTTTACAAATAGAACTTCCAGATAAATCTTCTGTTGGAGCAGGTCCCTGGTTTTTGTTTTAGCTTCTGAAATTACCTGAAACATATACATTAGCGTTTCAGGTGAAAATGATGAAGATTGTGTTTGTAACAGATTAAGATCGCCTGACACCGTTTCTATGGCGTCATGATCTTTTTTACAAACGGAAACAAGGAGCAAATCACGAATATAAAGAAGCAGCTGATCAATAAAGCCTTCTATGTCCCTTCCGCTTTCTATGATACTATGAAATATTTCTATAGATAATTCAGGATTTTTTTCAGTAAAACTATTAATCAAACCTGAGAGTTTCTCTTCGCTGACTACTCCAAAAATATCGTAAACATCTTTTAATGTTATTTTTTCATGACAAAATGAAGCGAGCTGGTCTAAAATTGATTCAGAATCTCTCAACCCTCCCCTGGCATATTTAGCGATGGATTGGAGTACTTCTTCTTCTGCGGCAATATTCTCGGCTTTGCAAATCTGTGCCAGTCTGTCACTAATATCGGGTATGGAGATATTTTTGAAATCAAATCGCTGGCAGCGTGACTGAACAGTGTCTGGCACTCTGCTTGGTGAGGTCGTGGCAAAGATAAATTTAACATGTCCAGGCGGCTCCTCCAGCGTTTTCAAGAGTGCATTAAACGCTTCCTTCGTCAACATGTGTACTTCATCTATAATGTAAATTTTATGTTTTGAAACAGCAGGGGCATACCCCACATTCTGCCTGATATTTCTTATCTCATCTATACCGCGGTTGGAAGCACCGTCTATTTCCAGAACATCAATATCATTTCCGTTTGTAATGCTATTACAGGTAGAGCAATTATTACAAGGGGTGTTGTCGGTTCCTTTTTGACAGTTGAGGGCTTTGGAGAGTATTCTTGCCATAGATGTCTTGCCAACCCCTCTGGGGCCGGCAAACAAATAAGCATGGGCAACACGGTTTGCCTGAAGTGCATTTACCAATGTGGTAACCACATGTTTTTGCCCGACAATTTCGTTAAATGATTTTGGTCGATATCTTCTCGAGAGAACTATATATGACATATCTTTCCCAAATTAGCAAAAACGGCCGTGCACTTTTATTCGATTTTCTTTCCGTTGAACTTTTCAGGCAGTTAGCTCCAACCAGGCAACCCCACGGCACATGAGTACAAATGCTTATGGCTGCTTGCTTCCGCATCTGACCAGGTTCACATAGCCTCATTGCATGAGACCCAGCCTTCAACACCACTTACTTAAAAAGTACCAAAAGTCAGAAAAACCTCCAAAAAGCGATCGACCCTGCATAAGCGGTTTGCAGGTTACAAGGAACCGCTAGCTCCCCGTCTAGCACGGCCAGAATTCCAACTGATATTACTCAAAAAACTTAAAGAACAGACAGCAAATATTTTTAATTTATGGCGGAGAGGGCGGGATTCGAACCCGCGAGGCAGTTACCCACCTACACGCTTTCCAAGCGTGCTCCTTCGGCCACTCGGACACCTCTCCAATCCGAGACTGAGTGAAGGATTCAGACCTGCCTCAATCCGGGTAAATATTATTATTGGGAAATGGCCCTCCATACTAAAACGGAGGGAGCGAGATTCGAACTCGCG
>Ga0209249_1002715_pt1 | contig 13806 bp, 8 predicted proteins | sample SaaInlV_200m_DNA_4_FD_184653 | JGI IMG/M metagenome (GOLD analysis project Ga0209249, IMG submission 184653) | Marine microbial communities from expanding oxygen minimum zones in the Saanich Inlet - SI037_S3LV_200m_DNA (SPAdes) (version 2) | ecosystem: Environmental > Aquatic > Marine >...
GACTGCGATCCGTCAATAGACACCGGAGATATTCTGGCGCTTCAGGTTGAAAATTTTAAACTTACATACCAGGCATATAACGGATCGGAATTGACTCCGCCAATAAATTCAAATGATTTATATGCTGTTAATGTTGAGTTCACTTTTACACGTAATGATGATAATCCGGACAATAAATTTGAGATGACTGTTAATACAAAGAATAATTAAAAAATGTGATGGCGTCGTCAAAAGTCTCCATCTACTGCGTTATAGCTGTCGATCAGAAGCTCGACATACTACATGTATGCCTTCACTCCTGATCAACAGCTATGCCTTGTATATGAAGATTTTTACTTAGCCATCGTTTATAATTTTTTACGAGTTAATCAAAATGTGATGGCTTCGTAAAAAAAGTCTCAATCTACCGTGCTATATAGTGCAATGAAATTATGAAGTTGTATTTAACGATAGTAACGTGAAGTTCCTTTAATAAGTTTTTTACCAATTAATGAAATTATGAATGTTTTACTTTATATATTTAAATACTACCGCATTAATGATCAAGTGCTGAGAGAAACATGCAGCTCTCTGATTTCATTGACCAGGCAAAGATCAGGGGCCGTACTATTAGGCCTGGTTGTGTTTATGCTTATTTTCAGCGCTCTTGCTGTTGCAATGCTTTTCCAGACATCTGCCGGAGAATTGAGTTATGTTAATGAGAACAAATTTTCAAGAGCTTATTTTCTGGCTGAATCAGGATACAGGTATGCCGAAGCAAAGCTGAAGGCAGGCATAAATCCTGACATTTTACATGATCATGGTGAGTACTTCATTGGCAGTGACGGAAGTTTTAAAGTTGAGTTCAAACCATATATTTTTGATGTTGTTGGCGGAACCGGCACCGATGAACTGGAAACTAAGATCCCTTTTGGTGTTATTCCGGATATAGATGATATATCAGGTTATATTAAAATTGGTGACGAATCCAGGGAAGAAATTAGCGGAATATCAACCCAATCAACTGATACTGTCATTTTTACAAAAAATTCGGGTTCCTGGGATGATTTGGCGGGTAAACGGGTTAAACTTGTTGTATTAAGTAATGGGGATGCTGTTTCAGAAGGCGGTGATCTGAATCTTCAGCCAGGAAGTTCCGGTGAATTATTCCCTCCTTACAACGGAAATTTTGTGGTTGACGATAAAACATACAGTTACAGGAAAAGTGAAGAGGATAAGCTTATAGGAATTGAAAGAGTGGACAGTTCAACCTGGGAGGCTCCGTCTCTTGCAGCAGATACCGAGATTGTTCTTGAAGGCTTTACCGAACTTCATTCAACAGGTGACTTTGCGGAAGCAAATCGTAAAGTAACATATCATATCCCAATTAAAAGTTCGGATAAAGGTGAAATAATAGATAAGTTCGAGGATTTGAGCCGCTGGGAGGATTCTACTTCAGGCACCCACGAAATCGGAGAGATTGACTCGGACAAAGCCTTAAAGGTAACAGCTGTTGAAACAATTGATACGGATGAAAAGAAAAGCCTTATCGAGCTTAAATGGTCTGAAACAAATGTTGATATTGACCGTTCATACTTCCTGGCAGGTGATTTTTTAAGCTATGATACCCAGATCAAGATAGGGTTTGATCCGTCATTGCCTGATGCTTTTATGACAGGAATTTCATTCAGGCTGGATTCTGACAATAATGAAACTTACGGTATTTCAATTATAAAGGGAGAAAATGCAACTGACGGTATACCTGACGAGTTTGTTCCTGATGATAATAATGATGGTACAGGAACCAGAAGACAGGGGGAGCTTTTTCTTGTTTTATGGCAGCAGACAAACTCAGGGGCTGATAAAACCTGGCTGACTTATAAGGAACTTAAAGGCCCGTCATTTTCCGATAATATTGAAACACCATGGGAAGCTGACGATCAGTGGGATGAACAGATTATTTGGGAACAGGTTACTCTCAACTGGCTTACAACTTTTATTGGTTGCTGTTCGGGCAATTGTTATAATCCTACCATCCCTGCTACTGGTTTTTCCTATACAATATCATCGTCCATGAATTTGGAAGGACTTTCGTCGGTATCTTTAGAATTTTGCCATACATTTGTTTATGATTATGTTTTTGGTGATGGTATTGCAGCAGTATACTTTTCCAAGGATGGAGGGTCGTTTACACAAATTGAGAGTTATACGGAGTCAATTGGTCCTGAAAATCGTATTATTGGTATTCCTTCAGAATATTCAGGAGAATCAGATTTTAAATTAGCATATTTACTTAACAAAGTAAGCGCTTCTACTGATAACTGGAATATCGACGATATCAAAATAACATCTGGATTTCCAATTGATGTATTCGATGAACTTACTTTAATGGTTCGTGTTGAAGAGGCTGCTGCCACTAAATTTACATCAGGAGAATTAGAACCGCAGATAGGCGATACCGTAAAACAGGAAGTTACTCCCGGTGTTTTTGCGGAAGGTGTTGTCAGAAGAATAATAATTACAAGTGGTGCCTGGGCAGACTCAGATGCAGAAGGGTACATTCTTCTGAATGAACTTCCCCGTGAAGTTGATGGAAGTATCAGTGTTTCTTTTACAGTGGGCGGAGAATTAAAAGTTTCAGGATCAAAGATTGCTGATATTGCAGAATTCAGGGAGAAAGATAATTATGTTCGTGCCTTTGTAGGAGAAACCAATGGTTATGGTACAGCCAATGCAGATTCCATGGACTATAAGAAAGATGCAAATGATCGGGGGGATATTAATTGGCCTCCGGATGATATTGATGACTGGGCAGTGCCTGACGATTATTTCTCACTTATTCAATGGGATGCTGTTAATACATCAGTACCTTCTTCTGTATCGTTTATCTCACCTTTGACCAGGGAGAAGACAATTATCCAGACCAGTGATCTTGTTACGCCAAATTTAGGTGACTTTACCAGGTCTGAAATAGGTCTTCATACGTACGGGGACGGTTCATATTCCACAAACGTATATTTTGATGATTTCGGGTTTCAGACAACAGTTCCTACTTCAATCGAATTTTTGCCTGCTGTTGAGGAATAGCTGCTTCTCAAATTACGTAAATTTTAATGGCGTCGTAAAAAGTCTCCATTCTGTGAAAGTACTTGAAAAATATTAATATTTATATATTATTAATCCTTTAAGTACTTTTTATGTCAATATTCAGAATCAGCAAAATAATTGTAAATTATTATATCTGTAAGTTCTTAATTTAGTAATATCGATCATTATTTATAAATAGAAATTGATAAACTCGTAAAAAGTCAACTTGGGATGGCAAAGTAAAAAGTTCAAGATCAAGGCGCCGCAAATCCCAAGGAATGAGGTGTACTTGTCGTACACCGCAGTGAATAGGGATGCAGCGAAGCGCATATATTGGACTTTTTACGACGCCATCAAAACTAATTAGGGTGTGAACCGGGGGATGGGATGAATAACAAAACTAATAAACCTAATATAATTGATGAAATGGTTTATATAGGGGTTGGGCTTTCAATTATATACTGGTGCCTTGAATCTTTTGTTTACTCTATGATGACCGAGAACGTAGATTTTTTTTCCCGCTTTATTGGCTTTGACTTGAGCGGTGTATTAATGCGCATGCTTGTTTTATGTTTTTTTATGATTTTTGGTTCCCATGCACAATATATAATTAATCAGCGTAAAGAAGTTGAAGACGCTCTTCGTGAAAGTGAAGACAAATATAGAAATATTCTGGAGAATATGGATGATGGATATTTTGAGGTAGATATTGTCGGGAATTTAACCTTCTTTAATGACTCGGCGAGCAGGATTCTCGGATACTCAAAAGAAGAAATGTCAGAGAAAAACATTCGGGAGCTGGCAGATTCGGATAATGCCGGTAAAATTTTTGATGCATTTAATAGTATATATCAGACCGAAACCTTTAATAAACTGTTTGACTGGGAAATGTTGAAAAAAGATGGTTCAGAATGTTTTATTGAGTCTACAATTACATTAATGAAAGATTCAGATAACAGGCCCTCCGGTTTTAAAGGTATGTTCAGGGATGTGTCAAAAAGGAAAAAAGCCGAAGCGCTTCAGCAGGCTAAACAGTCAGCTGAGGCTGCAAACCGTTCAAAAAGTGAATTTCTTGCTAATATGAGTCATGAGATCAGAACACCACTTAACTCTATTATCGGGCTTGTTGAACTTAATCTGGATACTGATCTTACAACTGCTCAAAGAGAAGATTTAGTAGTGGTTCACAGTGCTGCTTATGGTCTTCTTTCACTGATAAATGACATTCTGGATTTTTCCAAAATTGAAGCAGGAAAGCTTGAACTTGAAGAGGTATCGTTCAATATTTGCAACCTGGCAGAAGAATCTCTAAAAATTTTGGCGTCTAATGCGTTTGAAAGAAATATTGAACTGGCAGGCAGTATCACGACTGATGTACCTGAAAATATTATCGGGGATCCTACTCGGCTTAGACAGATTCTTCTGAATCTTTTGGGAAATGCAGTAAAGTTTACTGAAGATGGTGAAATAATATCCTCTATTCGAATTAAGGAATCAACTGAGTCTGATGTTTTGCTTCATTTCATGATAAAAGATACCGGAATCGGTATTCCTGAAGAAAAACAAAAAAGTATTTTTAATATATTTGAACAGGCTGATACCAGTACATTACGTCGTTTCGGAGGTACCGGTCTTGGGTTGACAGTGTCTAACCAGCTTGTTGAAATGATGAACGGGGAAATATGGGTTGAAAGTGAAATTGATAAAGGAAGTACTTTTCATTTTACAGCACGTTTTCCTGTTGTGGGCACTCTTGAAAAAACCTGTGGGGTGATTCCTGACATAAAACTTGGCGGTTTAAAGATTCTTTTAGTTGATGATAATGCCACCATTAGTGAGATTATAACTGATATGCTTTTGAGTAGAAATATATTAGTTGAAACCGCATCAGGTATTGAAGAAGCCAAGGACATTCTTAATAAGGCTGGTAATGAATCTCCATTTGAAATAATACTGATTGATTCAAATCTTCCTGAGGAACAGGACGGATTATCACTTGTTCGGTGGATAAATGATCAGGCGTTTGTTGACAGTAAGATTATTATGATGTTTGCCCATTCATCTATCAGGAGCAAGGTTGATTATAACGGTCTTAATATAAGAGCTTCATTAACAAAACCTGTCTGCATTTCAAATCTGTTTTCAGCTATTTCAACAGCGTTTGATGTTGGAACAATGTATGAAGAAAATTCGAATAAAAACGGGCAATATTCTGCCAAGAGTACCAGAGAAATACCACTTAGAATACTAGTAGTGGAGGATACACCTTTCAATCAAAAATTTGTTTCCCGCCTGCTTGAACGCTGGGGATATGATTTTGTTATTGCTGAAAATGGACTGTTTGCCCTTGAAGAAATTGAAAAGTCTGAATTTGATATCATATTTATGGATATCCAGATGCCGGAAATGGATGGATTTGAAACCACAATAGCAATACGTAAATCAGAAGAAAACACAGATAGACATATTCCGATAATCGCCATGACGGCTCATGCAATGAAAGATGATTATGACCGATGCATAGAATGTGGTATGGATGATTATATATCAAAGCCTATTGCGATAGATGTTCTTTATGAAAAGGTTCAGAATCTGGTACCTGAAAAAGAACAGGACATTTCTTTTTTGGAAGAGGGTGATGATGTTCAGACTTCAGACTTTGAACAGACTCCTGGTAATGAACAGGTTACTATTGAACAATTTTCACTTGATAAGAGCAAAATGTTAAAAGCCTTTGCAAATGACTGGGATTTTTTTAAGGAGGCGGTAGGTATGTTTTCTAGTGATTACCCTCCAATGCTGGATAAAATTCGTGAATCGATCAAGGATAAGGACTGGAATACTCTTTATCGTACCGCCCATGCTATAAAAGGCATGTCAGGTAATTTCCAGGCGGAAGATGCCGCTTTGGCCGCCCTTCATATAGAAGAAAAGGGCCGTGAGGAGGATTTTAGTGATATTGAAAAAGACTTTGACCTGCTGGTTCTTGAGCTGTCAAAACTTGAAATAGCTCTTCAAAAGTTAGCTAAGGAGGATGTTGATTGAAAATTCTGATTGCGGAAGACGAACAAATAACATTACGCCGACTACAGTTTTTTCTGGAGAAAATGGGGCATAGCGTTATTACAGCCGAGAACGGGTTGGATGCGATTGAGAAGTTTCTTTCCAACGATGTTGAATTTGTTATAACCGACTGGTTAATGCCTGAGATGGACGGAGTTGAATTTATAACACACATAAGGGGGCATGCGGGCGCGGACAAGCCATATGTGTATATAATCATTCTTACTTCGAAAGGGAATAAAGAGGATATCGTAAAAGGTCTGTCCGAAATTGGTGCTGATGATTATATGGTTAAGCCCTTTGATTATGACGAACTCTGGGCCCGTATTAATGTTGGGCAAAGGATGCTGAAACAGGAAATGGCCCTGCGTGAGTACGGACAGAGCCTTGAAAAGATAGTTCGTCGTCAGACAATGATTATACGCCGCACACACGAAGAAACTATTTTAAGACTTCTGACGGCCCTTGAATCAAGAGATGAGGAAACCGGAGGCCATGTTAGACGAATTGCCTTATTCAGTGCCGTTCTTGCAGAGAAGGCAGGTTGGCCCATTGAAAGAATTGATGATATTCAACTTGCCTCTCCTATGCATGATATAGGAAAGATAGGTGTCCCTGACAATGTATTAAGAAAACGTGGGATGTTGGACGAGGATGAGTTTGATATCATAAAATCCCATACAACTATTGGGGGACAGATATTCGGTGATACAGAATATCCCATGCATATAATGGCAAAAGATATTGCTCTTTATCATCATGAAAGGTGGGACGGGAAAGGTTATCCTGAAGGGCTTTCAGGTGAAGATATTCCTGAAGCTGCACGAATTGTGGCTTTAGTTGATGTCTATGATGCATTAAGCCATGACAGGGTATATAAAAAAGCTTTTCCCGAGGATCAAGTCTTAAGTATAATGAAAGAAGGTCGTGGTTCTCATTTTGATCATAATATTTATGATATGTTTTTAGAACTTATGCCGGAATTTAAAAAAATCTCAAAGGAAAATCCATAATCACAGAAAACCGTTTATTTCATTTCAGGGGCCTCTTCTTACCACACTATCAACCCCGGATGTTAATTATTTTTACCATAACAACAGTCTCAAGATAGTTAAGGTCTACAGGTTTTGTTATAAAATCATGCGCTCCAAGCTTCAATGCATTGTTACCAAGATTCTGATCTGCAACTGCGGTAATCATTATGACTCCTATATCAGGGTCAATCTTTCTTATTTCCTGTAAAACTTCGATACCACCCATTCCGGGCATTATAATGTCGAGTAATACAATATGTGGTTTAACCTCTTTTACCTTTTCTATGGCTGAACGGCCATCCTGTGCTGAGTAGACTTCGAACTCTCTTAAAGCCAGAAACTCTTCCAGAACAGTACATACTTCTATCTCGTCATCAACGATAAGTATTTTATCCACAACTCAGATCTCCTTTTTATTAGAAATTGTTTCAAAATAAATCTAAGTGATACTGGCGGTATTACAAAGCATCTCAAAATGCTTACATATTAATTGTATACTCTGTTTTATCTACCCTTTGTACCTTTCCGGTAATTATATCTTATTTCGAGATAGCCTTTAATCATTTTTACGTTTTCTTTCTATTGGAAGTTCAATGATAAACGAGACACCCCCAATCTCATTATTTTCAACTTTTATTTCCCCGCCATGATCTTCAATAATGCTGTATGATATGAATAATCCCAGGCCTGTGCCCTGATCCGGGTCTTTAGTAGTATAGAACGGATCAAAGATTTTCGTTGCATCATCTGGATTAATACCTGTTCCAGAGTCTGATATTTTTATCTGAATGTTTTTTCCACTTGATGACAGTTCTGTTGATATTTTAAGGTTTTTTTCACCTTTTCCTGTCATCGAGGCAACTGCATTTGAAACAATGTTGAAAAGAACCTGCTCAATTCTGTCCTTGTCAACCGGTACTAACGGAAGGTCAGGATGGTATTGAATATCTGTATTAACCCCGTCAACTTTAAATTGCGGGCCGCAAAGGACAAGGATATGAGTAATAATCTTGTTTATATCGTTTACTTTGAAATATTTTTCATGAAACCTGGAAAACTGCCCCAGGTCCTTTGTTATTTTAACAACCCTTTCTAACTGGTTTTCACAGATACTAAGTGTGCTTTTCCCCTGTTCGGTCATTTTTTCAGTCATTTCTAGGAGTTGTAAGCGCATTGATATTATATTTATAGGGTTGAGAATCTCATGTGAAATGCCTGCAGACAAACGACCTATGGCAGCCAATTTTTCAGACTGCACAAGCATGTCTTTTGTTCTCTCGAGTTCTGTAAATGTATTCATCAGCTCTTCCTTTGTCTGTTTCAGATGAGATATGTTCTGAGCGACGCAGATAATACCGGTTGGTGTTCTTCGATCTTTTCCGTCCTTGTACATTATTGAGCTTAGGAATATTACCGGGATCTTCTCGCCGGAGCTGGTTTTGTATAATGTTTCGTAGTTTTTCACGGAACTTTCACTCAACAGTTTATCGTGAAGGGTATTTATAAATAAGTCTTTATTGTAAAAGATATTTTCAATGGGTTTGCCGATCAATTCACTTTCAGAATAATTTAAAAGTTCACATGTTGCTTTGTTTGTAAGGGAAATTGTAAGTTCGGGGTCAGTTACAACAAGGGAACTGTTCATTGAGCTGATTATATTTTCTATATACTCTTTTGTTTCAAAAAGTTCATTTTCTGCTTTTTTACGCTCAACAATTTCTTTCTCAACCCTCGTATAGGAGCCATTTAAATCGGCGTTTTGTTTTTCTACCTCTTTTTCTAGAATACTTTTGTATTTAAGTAATTTTCTATGTGAACTCCTAAGCTTCTCAATGGTAAACTGTGCATGGGAGCCGAAAACCAGAAAAAGGCATAATGCAACCAATCTGGAAAATATTTGACCATTGTCAGGGCCCAGAAAAAAATTAGTGAAATCAAAATCATTTGATAAAAACAGGTATATAAATGTATCAAGTATGCAGTATACTGCTCCAAGTCCGCACCCGATAACCACCATATGGCTGAGAATGTATGCATGATTATCTTTTGTGTTCGGTATGTTAATTTTAGTGCAGGCTCTGTTGAGTTTTAATAATATAAATATTTTTTACGATATAATCAGTTATTTCGCAACCAGTTTTCTAGTTCCTTAAGCCCCTCATTAATTGATACAAGAGGAGTATATCCCAGGTCATTTTTTATAGCACTGATGTCAAACCAGTGGGATGAGGCAAGTTCATCAACCACAAAGCGTGTTAAAGGCGGCTCCTCTTTTATTTTGAATGTCATATAAACTAATTCAAGAATAGCTGCGATGAGCCTTACAAGGCCATGTGGCATTGATTTATTTATTGGATCAAGGCCAGCGGCTCCTAATATATCGTTAATCATATCCCAAACGCATATCGGCTCATCCTGGCTTACAAAATATATGTTTCCCGAAAGACCCGGTTTTTCAACAAGTTTATCGGCTGCAAGAATATGTGCATGAGCGGCATTTGAAATGTAAACAGTATCAACAAGATTATCACGGCTGCCGATTCTGACCAGCCGTTTTGCGCGTGAAATAATTCTCGGAACGAGGTGATTGTCTTTTGGTCCCCATATCAGGTGAGGCCTTAAGATAATTGTTTTTAATTTATCACTGGTAGATTTGATTACATACTGTTCTGCAATGGCCTTTGTTTTAGAATAGTGTGAATGAAAATAATCGGGGTAGGGGACCGATTCGTTAACTCCCTCCATGTCAGAACCGTTAAAAACAACACTTGGTGAACTTGTATGTACAAGTCTTGGGACTTCATGTTCAAGACAGGCATTTACAATATTTACGGTACCTGTGACATTTGTATTATAGAAATCTGAATATTTCCCCCAGACTCCGGGTTTGGCCGCTACGTGGAAGACAACATCTGCTTCTCTGCAGGCGTTTGAAACAGACTTATATTCACATAAATCTCCTTGTACCTGCTTCACACCCATCGACTCCAGTTCAGGATAAAAGCCACGGGAAAAACTTGTGACCTGATCTCCTCTTTCATGAAGCATCTTTACGATAGCGCTACCAAGGAAACCTCCACCACCGGTTACAAGTACATTCTGTTTTGGATCATTTGCCATGATAATATTTAATGACGTCGTAAAAAGTCTCCATCTACTGCGTTATAGCGTTTGGCCAGACGTTCGACATACTACATGTATGCCTTCACGCCTGGCCAAACACGATGCCTTGTATATGAAGATTTTTACTTAGCCATCGATTATAGTTTTTAAGAGTTCATCAATACTTTACTGGTCTTTTATTTTTTTTGTTGCCCATACAGCCAGTTTTTCACGGAATATCTTTGAGTTATGCCTGATATCTACCGGGAAGGTCCCTGGAAACAATATAGTTTCAATGCTTTTTGTTATCATGTGTTGTCCTGCAATCTCAACAAGTTCTTTTCCCAGCTTTTTTTTGCTTATTTTGTTCTCAGCATTACGTTCAATACAGATAACAGGTTTCTGATTTCCCGGCGGCCCAATGCCGACCAGGGCGCTTCTCAATACTCCCGGGTGGTTGTTGAATATGGCTTCACAGGGGACGGTATATGCGGTATTATTTGCAGAGATTATTACACGATGATTTTTTCTACCGCAAAACCATATTCTGCCGTTTTTATCCATCCATCCCAGATCTCCCATTCTGTGCCATACAGTATCACCATCTTTAACTTTTGCGTGGGAATCAGCATCTGATCTGCTGAAATATTTTTTAGTTACAAGCTCGCCTTTTACTGTTATCTCACCAATTTCCCCCTGTTTAACTAAAAGATCATCAGACCAGATTTCAATCGGATCATCTGTTATTTCTATAAGCCTTACATCGTAGTCGTTTATTGGAACACCTATACATGTCCCAAAGCCTTTTTCGCTCAATTTGTACGTTTCAGAAAGAATCTCACTACTTTTAATTGATATGATGGGAAAGGCTTCTGTCGCGCCGTATGGCGTGTGTATTTCAGCTTCTACAGAAAGCATGGTATTGAATTGTTTTATATTGGCGGGCAATACCGGTGCTCCTGCAGATATAACTCTTTTTAATGAAGGTAGTCGTATACCCTTGTCCATACCGTAACGGCCGACCCTGTTCAAAAGTGCTGGTGATGCAAACATGTTGGTTACACCATGATCCGTGATAGCACCAATAATTTTTTCAGGGTTAACGAGTGCTGGTTTTGTGGGATCCATGTCCGGAATTACAGCGGTTATACCTAGAGCAGGATCAAAAATAGCAAATAAAGGAAATGTTGGCAGGTCAATTTCATCCGTTGTTATTTCAAAGTGAGAATGTATCTGACGTACCTGGGCTTCAAATGTACCGTGGGTATAGACAACTCCTTTGGCGGGTCCCGTGCTACCGGTAGTAAACATAATGGCTGCTGTTTCATCGTGAAGCGTTTTGGCAATTTTGTATGGGTACCATACTTTTTTTGTTAACTCTTTCAAGGTAGCCCCACCCCAGAACCATCGCTTGCCTACAGTAATATATGTTTTTACTGTTTTGAAATATTTTGGAAAGATTGTCCTTAATATATGAGCCTTTGGGATACCGATAAAAGCTTCCGGGCGGCCTTCTTTAAGACAGTTAAGCATCCTGCCTATACCCATTCCAGGATCAACCATGACAGGCACAGCACCTGTTTTGATCAAAGCAAATGTTATTGAAAAAAAGTCAAGACCCGGCTTAACCATCAATATTGTTCTCGTGCCACGTTTGATTCCTGAATCCTCTAGGCCCTGGGCAATAAGGTCTGATTCCCTGTCAAGCTGTTGGAATGTGAGGTGTACATATTTAACCCGTCCTTTCTTGTCACGGCCGCAAGGGTAAACAACAGCTTTTTTATATGGCTTCATATCAGCCATATTCCTCAGATATAATGCAAGATTATATATTTTGTCTTTATGGTTCTCGTCGCTATTTTGTTCGATTATATTTTCCATAATTTATTTATATAGATAGTTCTACAAAATCCTGATCAGTTATAAAATTATTTACGGGATTGAATAATTTACTTAAATATATTTTCCCCGTTTTCTATTAGCAATTTTAGGTTAAACAGGATGTTTTTTTAAAAAGTTCTTCGCCAGGGCGACAATTTTATCAGGTTCATCTTCGAGTACATAGTGCCCGGCATTTATGAATCTGTGCACTTCGGCATTAGGAAATCTACGCTCCCATTCTGCCAGATATGAACTGTCAAAAACAAAATCGTGCATACCCCAGCATATTAGCTTAGGAATATCTGAAAGTGTATGCAAACTTTCTTCAACTGATTTTACTATACTGTAACTTGGATCTTTTTCTGTAAGGGGTATATCCTGTACAAATTTCAGTGTTGCAATTCTATTTTTCCAGCTATTGTAAGGAATTTTGAGTCCTTTCTTTACATCTTTTTTAAGCCCCTTTTTTGAACACATGAACGATGCAGCTTCGGCAAAAAGATTAAATCCAAGTACGCCTATTGTTGCAAACGGCAATATATTTCTGATAACCCAAAGTCTAAATGGAATCTTATTTCCTGACGGAGGAAAAAAAGCGGCAGTATTTGTAATTATTATGCGAGCTATTTTTTCAGGGTGTCTCAGAGCATAAGCCATTCCTATCATACCTCCCCAATCATGAAGCACCAGGGTTATCCTTTCCTTTAAATCAAGAGAATCAATGAGGTTTTCGATGTCATCTACCCGGTTTTCCAGTCTGTAGTCGTATACGTCGGGTCGTGGTTTGTCGGATAGCCCGCAACCGATATGGTCAACTGCAATCGTGCGATATTCCGAAGAAAGATCCGAGATAAGTTCACGGAAATAGAACGACCATGTGGGATTCCCGTGAATCATCACCACAGGCTCTCCTTCACCTTCATCCAGGTAGTGGTATTTCAGGCCGTTAATTTCCAAATAACGCGATTCAAAGGGATAAAGATGCTTAATTGATGAGATGTCAACCGGATTATCATTATTCATAATTTTATCCTGTTTTACCATCTTACCCCCAGCATCGTACAGTTAAGTCCGCTTCCTATTCCTAAAAAACTTACTAAGTCGCCAGGTATAAGAAATTCACGTTCATTTGCAATAGCTGCAGATATGGGAAGTGATACCGTTCCAATGTTACCGAGGAACGGGTATGTAATAAAATCCTTTTCCTTTGAGATTCCGATAGCATCAAGAATTGAATTCTGATGGGCTTCTCCTACCTGATGGCAGATGACTTTGTCAGGTTGGTCGGGAGTAAGTGATAATTCTTTTTTGAAATCTTTATAAGTATCAATAGCAAGTGCTACACCATTTTGCAAAACTCCAACGGAATCTGTTTCCATGACATGAAGACCGCTTGCAGGCATTCCTGTATCCGGTCCCCATCGGCAAAGTTTGTAATGTTCCGTGGCATTTCTCATTACACCTCCAAGAAAACGATGTCCGCTGTTTGAAAAGGATTGATCTGTTAGAAGAACAGCAACAGCCCCTGACCCTCCTGTAAGGGTTGCAAGGGTAGTTTTAAATGTATCCATGTCTTTTAGTTCGAGAAGGCGTTTTATTGTTGAATCTATTATCTGGCGTGAGGATTCGCATGATACTACAAGACCCGCCTTAATATGTC
>Ga0209249_1002721_pt1 | contig 13789 bp, 12 predicted proteins | sample SaaInlV_200m_DNA_4_FD_184653 | JGI IMG/M metagenome (GOLD analysis project Ga0209249, IMG submission 184653) | Marine microbial communities from expanding oxygen minimum zones in the Saanich Inlet - SI037_S3LV_200m_DNA (SPAdes) (version 2) | ecosystem: Environmental > Aquatic > Marine >...
ACGGCTTTGACGTACTTAAAGAGTTGCGCACAGAATCAAACATCCCGGTCATCATAGTAACGGTAAGAGGGATGGACGACGATCAGGCGAAAGGCCTGGAAATAGGCGCCGATGATTACATCGTCAAACCGTTCAAGCCTCGCGACCTTGTTGCCAGAGTTAACGCCGTGCTGAGACGGGCATCGTCAGACAAGGGAGATGATGATGAAGCCAGTATCACCTCCGGTGCTCTCAGCCTGCATCTGACAACAAACGAAGTTCATCTGCGCGACGATGTACTGAAACTGACTCCAACAGAGTGCAGACTGCTCTATGTGCTAATGAAAACCGCTAACGAAACTCTGAGCAACAAAGATATCTCGCAAAAGGTCTGGGGTAAAGATCAGGCAAACAACGAGGTAGTAAGAACTTATATCCGACGTCTGCGCAACAGGCTTAAGGACAATCCGCCACAGATAATACTGACTCAGCAAAAAGAGGGCTACAGATTCGTAACCCCCGCATAAATTCGATTAAAACTTAATATAGATATAAAAAACGCAGCTTGTTAATTCTGGCTGCGTTTTTTGTTCTATTGGTGTGTATATTTGCATATATAACGCAACTTTTTAAAATAGTCAGACTTGCCCAAGCTGAAACTCCTGAAATAGCCATGACTCCAACAAATCAGCCTCATCCCGCATAAACTCCACGTGATAACCACAGCCGAAATAACCATCGCCCTCTTTTATCACCTCGCCTATGCGTCCATAATAAGGGCTACACCCGTCAACAACCTTAACCTTTTGCCCCGGTTTAAATGTCGCCATTGTATCTCTACGCTCCACTCTGAATAAATATGTAATCAATCCAATCTACCCAATTATAATTTATGGGGAAGAATACTGTAAACCTTGTACAAAAGATCAGCTAGTCTCAAACCGACTTAAGAAAAACTGAGCGTATCCGCGCGCTGCGGATAGCGTTTCATATATTGCCAAAAAACGTAAACAACTTTATACTACCACCACAGATGAATGACAATATCCTCATTATTAGCCTGTACTATAATCCTAATAAAGGGTGCATGACAGCATGAACCAGTCTTTTTGCGTATATAACAATGTGTTTCAGATAGGAGGATCGGATATATCACACCCGGCCGACTGCGCCGTATACCTGATTGATTGCGGCGATCTAGTGCTGATAGACTCAGGAGCAGGCCTCAGCTTTGATCATCTGATAAAAAACATTCAAACGCTCGGTTTTAATCCCGAAAAGCTTGTGGCTATCATCGCTACACACCGTCACATAGACCATATTGGCGCACTGTGGCAATTCCGTGAAAAATACGGAGTTCAAATCATAGCGCATGAGCTGGATACAGAAGGCATTGAGAAAGGTATACGTACAGCGGCTCAGTTCTATGATATAGAGTACCGGCCATGCCAGGTCGATATTGAGCTGACGGGAAATAATAATATGCTTAAATATGGCGAATACGAACTGAATATACTGCACGTGCCGGGACACACCGCCGGAGGAATAGCTGTATATGTAGATATAGGTAAACGTATATTATTTGGACAGGACATTCACGGGCCTTATTCCCTGCCCGGCGCTGATAAACAAAAGGCAAAGCAGTCTCTTCAAAAACTCATCGACATTCAGGCCGACATTTTATGTGAAGGACACTTCGGCATTTACCAGCCAAAAGAAAAGGTGAACGAGTATATCAATAGCTATCTTGGCAGACTTTAGCTTTTAAGTCTGCCGGATATAGCTCATAGCAGTACAGCTTCCCACTATTGTCGCCACATGCTATAATGCTGCAAAAAGAGACCTTTATGGAGGGGCATATGGAAAACAATTTACCTGATATACCCAGAATGTCTCTGATAGCAATGCTGCGCTGGATAGCCGTCCTGGAGGTGATTCTCGGATCAGCAGGCCTGATAATATTTGTGGCAATGGTGCAACCGGGACAGTCGGCTTTGTCCACCATGGCACTTCTATTTACCGGACTTAAATGGGTGCTCTTTGTTTCCCTTTTGCTTTACGCTCTGTCCTATCTGGATCCCAGCGTTGAAAACATGAAAACCATCTTTGGTGTTTCCATTCAAAAAGTGCTGCGTTATTCCATAACAGGAGTTCTGCTTTTCAGCCTTACAGAGCTGATACTAAACGTGGCTGCCACTGCAATAGCAAACGGTGCATTTATAGCCAACGCCATTACGGGAATAATAAGCACTCTGGCTATTATGGCGATATTTTATACACTATACCTGCTAGTAAAATCTAAAATATCAGCAGCAGAGTAGACAAAGCAAAGCCGCTATTTTTTACAACGGCGGCATGCGTTTTTTATTAAGTTTTCGATGAGCCATCCCGATAGAAAGCTACATCACTTTATACTTAGGCCCGTCGGCGCCCTCAGGAACTTCCCATACAATGTTTTCATAAGGACATTTCACTCTGCAAGTTTTGCAATGCAAACAGTTGGATGGGCTAAGCATCATCTTGCCTTCTTCTACTTTATATACCTCGCCCGGACAGAAGCAAACACATGGATTAAGGCCATACTTAGCTTCACATTCCCTGCAATCATCGGTATTTACAAACGTAATATGTGATGGCTGCTCTTCCCTGTGGAATGTGCCCGAATAGCTAACGTCGGTCAGCCTGTCAACGCCCTCGCTATAGTCCCTCTTAAGCTTGGATTTCTTCATGCTTTTATAGTCGGGATGAGTCTTTAACCTGAAAGGAAGAAGACGCTGTATCTTTGTAAGCGGAGCTCCCAAGTATACTCCAACACGTTTTGCCTTTTCAAAAACCTGTCTGTAGTTGCGCGCGCCACGCATATCCTTGCCTACAAAGCTGTCGTCCAGTGCAGTCTTGTATGCACTAAGTGACTCCTTGGAGTAATCACCTTTTTGTATCGAAGCAAAAATAGCCTCGGCGGCTACGATACCCGATTTTACAGCGTACTGCAGCCCTTTCATTTTCCTGATGTTCACCAGCCCGGCGGCATCACCAATAATAACGGCGCCGTTTGTTACCAGCTCAGGCATGGAATAATATCCGCCCTCAGGGATGGTTTTGGCCCCGTATGCTACTACCTCGCCACCTTCAATAAGCTTGCTGACATATTTATGAGATTTGTATACCTGTAATTCCTGCTGCGGATTAAGATCGCAATATCTCCAGTCAAGTCCCATAATCAGGGCCACAGCCACATAATTGCCACCCATGCTGTATATGGTCCCACCACCAAAGACGTCCGGGGTTAACCGTCTATTGGGAAAACCCATGGTGTGTATCACCCGGTTGGACCCAAAGTTGTTTTCCTCCGGCAGTTTGATGATCTCTTTAACACCCACGGAATAAATCTGGGGATTTTTGTCTTTGGTCATCTCAAATTTATCCGTTAATCGATCTAGTACGGGGTCAAGACAACCATTGCCGAATACAGTAACGTTTGCTTTAATTTCCTCACCAGCCACGTAATTAGACTGCTTTTCGCCCTCTTGATTAAGTCCCTTGTCTCCCAGCTTAACGCCTTTTACAAAGCCATTTTCTTCTACTATGTCCCTGGCAGCAAAGCCAGTATATATTTCTACTCCCAACTGTGTTGCCTTTTCGGCCAGCATGGCAGTAAGTTCGCTTATGGAAACAGTATATAATCCTTCGTTTTTCATGTCGGAAGGAAGGATGAAATTGGGGACACTAACGGCAAAGTGATGGGTTAAATATTTAACACTATCCTTTTGCACTTCGTTTTCCAGCATCTTCTTAATAAACGGGTGCTCATCCTGCTTCCAATCGGGAAGCAGTTCATCAAGAACCTCTGCGTCAAAAATCGCTCCTGATAGAGTGTGATTTCCTACTTTGTTTCCTTTTTCAACAACAACAACCGACTCGCTTCTGCCACTTTCCTTTAGCAGTTGCTGCAGTTTTATAGCTCCGGCCAAACTCGCCGGCCCGGCACCTACAAACAATATATCTGCTTTATTCAGATCGCTTCCAACTGCTTTAGACATTTTGTTGTACCTCACTCGTTTTAAGAGCCTTGATTAAACCCGGAACCACTTCTTCCAGATCCCCCACTATGCCGAAATCAGCAACTTTGAAGATAGCAGCATCGGGGTCTCTATTTATGGCGATGATGATATCGGAACTCTGCATTCCGGTAACATGCTGTATCGCACCTGAAATACCTACAGCTACATATATAGTTGGCTTAACAGTCTGTCCAGTCTGCCCAACCTGATGCGTTCGTTCTATGAATCCTGATTCAACAGCCATCCTGGACGCACCGGCCATAGCCTGCTCTCCAAAATACTGTTCAAAGCCTTCAACCAGCGGATGGATATACTTATCAAAGCCTTCTTTTGTCCTCAGCCCCTTACCACCGCCGACGATAATAGTAGCATCACTCAGTTCAGATGTAGATGGGAGCAATTCGGATGTGACGATTTTGGCCCCCAGATCGTCTTCGGTTATTTCTACCACAACATCAATGACCTCGCCCTTCCTTGTACTGTCAGGCTCTATTGCGGCAAAAACGCCGGGCCTTGCTGTGGTCATCTGTACCTTAGAGTTTTGAGAAACGATACTGGCCATTATGTTTCCGCCCAGAGCTGGTCTGGTCTGCTTCAAGATGGCAGTAGCTTCCTTTTTGCCACGTGTAAAGTCTACAATGTCCAACTGAGTACAATCCGCAGTAAGCCCTGAGTTCGTCTTGTAAGCAATTCTGGGGGCAAGCTCTCTTCCCTGCGGAGTAGCACTAAACAACATAATCTGCGGTTCGTGCTGCTCAACCATGCGTGAGATTGCCTTTGTGTAACTGGTAGGAAGGAAATGTGCAAGCAAAGGGTTGTCTATAACAAATACCTTGTCAGCACCGTACGAAATCAAGGCATCAGAAAGGCCTTTGACATTGCTGCCGACCAGCACTGCGCCTACTTTCTCACCCAGTGTTGCCGCCAGTTCTGCCGCCTTACCCAACAGCTCATACGTGGCCGGATGGATCTCCCCATCATCCTGCTCAACATATACACAGACATCACCTTTGTAGTCACTCTGCTTGCCCTCGGGAAGCTTATAATCTGAAGTTACAGCTTCTGAGGATATCTCGTTTAGTTTTTTATTGTATGTTTCTTTGAGTCCTTGCACGACTTTATTTAGATCGTGTTCAAATATACAAACCCGGTTGCTGCTCTCTTTTGGTGAGAAGATTTTTACCACGTTTGTTCTGGACCCACCCAGGCCAACGCGAGTCGTATCCGCCTCTATATCCTCGACACTCCATTCGCGGGTAGTTTCTTTTTCAGCCCATCTTGTTCTGGCAAAAGACGGGAATGGCGTCTCAGCCCACTCCGTGACCGTCAAAAGGCAAGGCATTTTTGTAGGGCTAACTGTTTCAGCGCCTCTTCTGGTTATTCTTTCAGCCAGCATGTTGTCTTTTTCAAAAGTGACCGTGGTTACATAGCTTATGTTTGCAATACCAAGCTCCTCGGCCAACTGTGGCGGCACCTGCGCGGTATCGCCATCCACAGACTGCATACCTGCCAGCACAACAAAATCATCTGATCCTGCGAAAATTTCCTTCTGAATCTTACGTATAGCCTGAGCCAAAGGATAGGCAGTAGCGGTTGTATCTGCACCCGCAAACTTCCTGTCGGTAATTAAAACACCCTCATCGATTCCAATCGACATGGCATATCTTAATATCTCCGTTGCAAATGGCGGCCCCATTGTCAGTGCAATGATCTTGCCATCGCGGTCTTTGCGCATACTCAGAGCCATAGCCATCGCCTGCTTGTCCAGCTCATTGCATACATTATCCAGTAGGCCCCTTTTGAGAGTACCTTTTTCCCAATCCCAGGCCTCTTTGGGTATATGCCTGATATCGGGTACCTGCTTGATGAGCACTATATAGTTCATGTGCGTCCCCTATAGAGCAATTACGTATTTATTTACAAAGTCATATCTGCTAAAACAAAAAAATACTGCCGTTATCTTATATTCTTCTTCGAAGTGCATAGTGAAACGGGGATAAAAACCGCGAGGCAATAATAAAATCACTAGACATAATTTCAGCCCTCAAATGCTACCCAATCCCTTTCACGCACCGGATACACAGATATGACAATGTCTCTTACATTATATAAATAATAATGTTGGGAAAGCAACACCGGAACATAGGGGAAAATACCTGTTTTTGACACAAAATGTAGAACATAAGGTCTGTTTTTAGTATTTTTATCTAGAAAAAAGACGATAAGCCGTATTATGAATAACAGTGAGAAAATGGGGGGAGAGGGTAGGATAACCTGAAGAAGCGTAAAGGATTATCCTACCTCTATTTATCACATTCCGTAAAAGCTAATTATTTGGTGCGCTTTTTAAGGAGATGCCCTATCGTGATTAATACCACGATCTTGATTAAGTATATGTTATTTTCGGTAAAGCACTAAGCGGCGCCACACTTAACAATTAGTAGGATTTATACCCAATCAATAGGCGAAATTACGCGGGGTTTGGACAGGGACAATTATTACTATCTGCTTTTGGAAGTTTAGGTATCTTAAACGCTTAGATAGTCAAATTTGATCGACACTAATTTTGGGATAAATAGTATGATCGGTAAACATAGAAAGGTTTTTAAGCTAAAAAGCATTTGGCGTTTCAATATTAATAAGCCTTTTGCCAATGGCGTACTTTATCAAATCGGCACGATTATGGATATCAAGTTTTTGCATTAAATTAGCCCTGTGCCCTATTACTGTCTTTTCACTTATATGGAGCAAATGTGCAATCTGACGGCCTGTATTGCCCTCGGCCACAAGTTGAAGTATCTCGCGTTCCCTGTTAGTAAGATTATCATATTCATCCACATCAGAGTCCATCAAACTTCTGTAGTCACCCACCAGTATCTTGGCAACAGAAGGATGCAGAAAGTACTCGCCATTATAGACAGTGCGTATCGCAGCGATAAGGTCTGCGCCAGCCGCCCTTTTGGGCACATACCCAAATGCCCCAATTTTAACCGCAGTTATCACATATTCTTTATCCGTATGTTGTGATACTATAACCGTTTTCGCACTCGGATTAGTCTTGACCAAGCGGCGGCAAACCTCAAGGCCATTCATATTTGGCATAGCAATATCCAGCAACACCACATCAGGAGCCAAAGCCGGTATCTTATCTACAGCCTCTATTCCATCAACAGCCTCGCCTATGACCTCTATATCTTCATGAAAACTCAGCAAAGAGCGAATGCCATCACGAAACAGTCCATGGTCATCCACCAGAAAGACTTTTATTTTATCTCCAGCGTTGCTCAACTGGTCACCTCGCTATTTCCGCCAATATCACACTGATTCAAGTATATCCATTAAACCCTAATCAATATATTAACATATTATTTAATATACAGAAAGTATTGTAGTATTACAAAATTTTCTATCCGATTATGTGTACCACATTGTCGGGCTTTCTCGCTCTACACTATTCTTGTTTTATGCATAATTGAAAACACACTACGCGAATAAAAAATAGCTCCTATCCTCATCAGTTCTGTCACAAATCCAATCCCAATCGTCAATCAACAATCAAGGGTATTGACAAAGCCAGCATCAATATCCATAATTACCTCATAATTATCATCGTATTAGTAATCTTAGTAATCATTAACATTATCACATACCAGATAAAGGGATAATAATGAAGATTTCTACAAAAGGAAGATATGGGATGAGGGCCATGGTAGATCTGGCTACTCACTATGGCAAGGGACACATCCTTCTGAAAGATATCGCCAAAAGACAACAACTATCGGAAAGATATCTGGAGCAGCTGGTTCTCACTCTCAAAGCAGCAGGTCTTGTAAACAGCACTCGCGGGGCGCATGGAGGATTTACACTGGCCAAGCACCCCAGCGAGATAAACTTGAGCGAAATATTTCAGGCTCTTGAGGGACCGCTGGGGTTGGTGGAATGTGTGGACGATCCAACGGCGTGCGGCAGAATAGATTCGTGTGTAACACGAGACGTCTGGCAGGAGCTCAAAGATAGTATTACATCCGTATTGGCATCAAAAACGCTTCGTGATTTGGTAGAAAAACAAGCCCTAAACGAAAAGAAATCAATGTATTATATATAGGTATAACAAAGGATATATTTATGGCTATTGTTTCAGGAGAGGATATAAGCACTGTATTTGCCAAAGACCCGGCTGCTAGAAGCAAGCTGGAAGTACTGCTATGCTATCCCGGCCTGCAGGCATTGGCTTTTCACAGAGTATCTCACTTCCTGTGGCGACATAAGTTCAGATTTCTGGCCAGGTTTATTTCACACATATCAAGGTTCATTACCGGAATTGAAATACATCCCGGAGCCAAGATTGGCAAAAGGTTTTTCATAGACCACGGTATGGGTGTCCTTATAGGAGAAACCGCTGAAATCGGAGACGATGTACTTATGTATCAAGGTGTTGTTCTGGGAGGAACCAGCCTAGAAAAACACAAACGCCATCCCACTATCGGGAACAACGTTGTTATCGGCACAGCGGCAATTCTGCTGGGCCCTATAACTGTAGGAGACGGAGCACGCGTTGGCGCAAACTCAGTGGTTATACACTCCGTACCACCGGATACAACAGTAGTGGGCATACCGGGACGCGCAGTCAGAGACAAACACGCTCCACTTTCGGCGCTGAAACATGCAGAACTGCCCGATCCTGTATCCGAGGCCATACAACTGGTGCTGCAGGAGCAGGAACAGCTTATATCAAGAATAAAAGTGCTGGAAAAAGCTCAAGGACTACAGGTTTATAAGGATGAGCTTAAAGATAAAAGAGAAGAAATAGAAGCAGGATTCAACTATGGAGGCGGGATATGAAGTTTGAGACCTTATCAATACATGCAGGCAACAGGCCGGAAGGGGCATACAATGCGGTAGCATACCCCATCTACCAGACATCCACGTTCATGTTTGAGGACATAGGTAAAACCAAGGGTTTCGATTATTCCCGCACGGCCAATCCAACAAGAAAAGTGCTTGAAGATACCATAGCCCGTCTTGAGGGTGGCAAGGCCGGTTTTGCATTTGCCACCGGTATGGCTGCCGAGGCAACGGCGATTCACCTGCTAAGTGCAGGCGATCACGTGGTTTGCGGTGACGATGTTTACGGCGGAACCTACAGGCTATTTGCCGATGTAATGACCAGATTTGGCATAGAGTTTAGCTTCATCAGGATGGATAGCAGGCAGCGCATTGAGGATGCAATAAGGCCCAATACGAAAATGATATGGATAGAGACGCCTTCCAATCCGCTGCTCAACATAGTTGATATTGAGATGATTGTTGATATCGCTAAAAAGAATAACATGTTATCCGTAATTGACAACACATTTGCCAGCCCGTATCTGCAAAACCCCATCGCACTTGGGATAGACCTTGTGGTGCATTCCACCACCAAGTATCTGAACGGGCACTGCGATGTTGTAAGCGGGGCGATAGTAACATCCACCGACGAACTGAGTGCAAGAGTACACTATTTGCAAAACGGCATGGGCACCTGTGCAGCGCCTTTTGACAGCTGGTTGGTACTGCGTGGAATTGAAACACTTGCAATTAGAATGGAGAAGCATCAGCAAAACGCCGCTAAAGTAGCGGATTATCTGGTAGCCCATCCTGCCGTCGACAAGGTATTTTACCCCGGGCTAAAGGACCATCCCGGCCACGATATCGCCGCACGGCAGATGAAAGGCTTCGGGGGAATGATGTCCTTCGTACTCAAAAAAGGATCTAATGTTGAAGAAGTACTTAGAGGATTTGACCTGTTTGCACTGGCTGAATCGCTGGGTGGCGCCGCCTCGCTGGTAGAACACCCCGGTGGGATGAGCCACGCCTCGATGCCTGAGGATTACAGGCAAACCGTGGGAATTACCAACGAACTGATTCGCCTGTCCATAGGACTTGAAAACGCAGACGATCTTATAGACGACCTGAAGAAAGCACTCAAAAAAGCTTAAAAAAATAAGAAGGAGGCAGTATGTCTTACGCAAAAGCACTGCGCTGCAGAAAATGCGGCCAAGAATACCCGCTGGAGCCACGCAATATGTGTGACGTCTGCCTCGGCCGCATTGACGTCACTTACGATTACGAGGCCATGAAGAAAACAGTAAGCAAAGATAACTTATGCGCGCAACCGGTTAGCATGTGGCGATACCGCGATCTGTTACCTGTAGATAGCAAAGAGGTGGATATCGGCACCGGCTATACCCCCCTTACCAAGGCCGATAATCTGGGTAAGGAGTTGGGGCTTAAGAATCTATACGTCAAAAACGATTGTCTCAATCCTACCTATTCGTTTAAAGACAGGGCGGTATCGGTTGCTGTAACCAAGGCGCTGGAATTTGGGTTCGACACAGTTGCCTGTGCATCAACCGGGAATCTGGCTGCCAGCGTTGCCGCGCATGCCGCAAAAGCAAACCTGAAGTCCTACGTATTTATCCCATCCAATCTGGGATCGGGCAAAATGGTAGGGGCGGCAATTCACAAACCCAACCTTGTCACCGTTAACGGAAGTTATGACGATGTCAATCGTCTTTGTATCAACCTTTCGCAGAAGTATAACTGGGGTTTTATCAATATAAATCTGCGCCCCTATTACGCAGAAGGCAGCAAAACGCTTGGTCATGAAATTGGCGAGCAGCTGGGTTGGCAAGCCCCCGACTGCGTGATTGCACCGGCCGGTTCAGGGCTGATGTTTACCCGTATATGGAAAGGTCTTAACGAGCTAGCAATTTTAGGACTGATAGACCCGGTCAAAACCCGCATGTATGTTTCTCAGGCCGCGGGAAGCTCTCCCATCGTTAATGCCTATAATAATGACAGCAAACACATTAATCCGGTCACACCCGATACCATAGCCAAGTCCATAGCCATCGGCAACCCGTCAGACGGCGAATATGCAGTCAAGATTGCAAAAGAGTCTGGAGGAGGAGCCTGGGCAGTATCTGATAAAGAAGCCTTAACCGGAATAAAACTGCTGGCTCAAACCGAGGGCATCTTCGCCGAAGCAACGGGAGGAGTGGTTATAGCAGTGCTTAAAAAGCTTGTAGCAGCAGGTAAAATCAAACCTGATGACCTCACTGTTGCCGTTATTACAGGTGCAGGCCCAAGAACACAGGATATTATGGCCGATGTGGTTCACGCTACGCTGGTGGAACCCACCGTAGAATCGTTTGACAGCGCTTTTGATAAATAGTTTAACAGGAGTAACTAACAAAACATGATCGATAGATACTCAAGACAAACTATATTCCCCGGTATCAGCAAGCAGGGGCAGCAAAAGCTGGCAGATAGCTTTGTGGTTGTTGCCGGTTGCGGAGCGCTGGGCACCGTTTCGGCCAGTGCACTGGTACGCGCTGGAGTGGGTAGAGTAAAGATTATAGACAGAGATTTTATCGAAATACACAACCTGCAACGCCAACTTCTGTTTAATGAAGAAGATGTAGAAAATCAGATTCCCAAAGCGGTAGCAGCCCAGCGTCACTTAAGTAAAATCAATTCGGATGTCAAGATCGAAGGCGTAGTATCAGACATCAACTACTCCACCGTGGAAAGTCTGGTAGAAGGCGCAGATCTGATCATCGACGGTTCGGATAATTTTGAAACGCGCCTGCTGATAAACGATGTATCGCTTAAGCATAAGATTCCCTGGATATACGGCGGCGCCGTAGCATCCGGCGGCATGACCATGAACATAATTCCGGGCACCACACCGTGCTTCAGGTGCCGTCTGCCCAAACTTCCGGAACAGGGCGTAGCACTCACTTGCGATACAGCGGGAGTGATAGGCCCGGCAACCATGACCATCGGGGCCCTGCAATCTGCCGAGGCACTCAAGATACTGACCGAATCTGCCAAGCTAAACTTGGGCGTCATTATGGTTGATGTCTGGGAAGATACCTTCCTTAAATTCAAGAGCAAACACCGTGCCGATTGCCCCACATGCAATGGCACCTACGATTTCCTTGAAGCCAGACATGGTACAGTGACAACCGTACTTTGCGGACAAAACTCCGTGCAAATACTAAATCCCAAGCGCAAAAAAATATCATTTGCGCAGCTGAAAAAAAAGCTCAATCCTCTGGGTACAGTAAGCTCAAACGAATTTATGCTTAACTTTGAAGTTGATAATCAAAAACTGGTAGTTTTCCCCGACGGCAGAGCCATTGTGAAAAACACTAGTGATGAGTCTCTGGCCAGAGGATTGTATGCCAAGTACATAGGAATGTAAGTATAAAAAATGATCTATCTGGATAATGCAGCAACATCGTGGCCCAAGCCGGAAATCGTCTACAAGACGATGGAAAGCTTTTTGCGCACAGTAGGCGGAAACCCCGGACGTGCCAGCCATTCCATGGCTATTGCCGCCGGTTCAGCCGTCGAGGAGGCACGCATACTGGTCGCACAACTGATCGACGCATCCGACAAAAACAGGGTGATATTCACCCTTAACTGTACAGACGCCCTAAATCTGGGACTTAAAGGGTTACTAAAAGCTGGCGATCACGTAATCACAGATAGCATAGGGCATAATTCCGTAGTTCGCCCGCTAACCAAACTTGAACAGCAGGAAGTAAAAGTCACACGGCTGGCATCTGATAAACAAACAGGAAGTCTATCAGCCGACGACATAGAAAAGGCAATCACAAAAGAAACCAAACTGATCGTAGTTACACATGCCTCCAACGTTACCGGAGTGATTCAGCCAATAAAGGAATATGGCGAAATTGCCAAAAAGCATAATGTAATTTTTATGGTAGATGCGGCTCAAACCGCCGGTACCTATCCTATAAACATTAAAGACAGCCATATAGACCTGCTGGCGTTTTCCGGACATAAAGGGTTGCTGGGACCTCCCGGTACAGGAGTTCTTTACGTTGGCAAACGCGCCGTACTTGACTCGATTCGAGAGGGCGGCACCGGCTCACAGTCCGAGCTTGAAAAGCAGCCAACCCAGTTGCCCCAAATGTACGAGAGCGGTACTCCCAACACGGTGGGCATCGCGGGGCTGGGCGCAGCGCTCAGATTCATACTGGACCTTGGAGTAAAGAATATCAGGGATCACGAGATAGAACTGATAGGTCATCTGTTAAACGGACTTTTGAGCATTCCTCAGATAACAGTGTACGGCCCTAACGATGCTGAAAAACAGGTAGCCGTTGTTTCATTCAATATTGAGGGCTGGGAGCCGGCAGAGGCCGGTGCTATTTTAGACCAGTCGTTTGATATTAAAGTGAGAACGGGGCTGTACTGCGCTCCGGTTGCACATAAAACATTTGGCACATTCCCCACAGGGTCCGTACGCATCGGACTTGGTTATTTCAACACAATTGAGGACATTGACTTTACCGTCGAGGCACTCAAAAAGATGGCAAACTCAAAAGGAGGTGTTGCTTAAAAAATATTGGCCCGGCGGAACAGCAAGCGTTACCGCTGATATAGTGCCATATTTGATTTGATACACCAACCTATTAGTTTATATATTAACTACAAAAAGGAGAGGAAACATGTCACCACAAAACGTAGAAAAACTGAAGTTTAAAACAATTGAAATACCCAAGCTGACCAGGGGAATTATCAATAATTGCGTTGAGCTGATTGGCAATACCCCGCTTGTGAAATTAAATAAAGTTGTTGACGGAGCCAAGGCCACTATTGCAGCTAAACTGGAGTCGTTTAACCCCATAAGTTCTGTTAAAGATAGAATCGGTGTAGCCATGATCGTTGAT
>Ga0209249_1002728_pt1 | contig 13758 bp, 17 predicted proteins | sample SaaInlV_200m_DNA_4_FD_184653 | JGI IMG/M metagenome (GOLD analysis project Ga0209249, IMG submission 184653) | Marine microbial communities from expanding oxygen minimum zones in the Saanich Inlet - SI037_S3LV_200m_DNA (SPAdes) (version 2) | ecosystem: Environmental > Aquatic > Marine >...
CTCTTTGTTGCATTAGTAAGCGTTTGGTTCGAGCGAATTATTAGGGCGTATAAAAACTTACAAACAAACGAGCATGCAAAAATTATTGCTTTAACATTATTATGTGCAGGCGGAGCACTTTTTGTTGGCGCATTATTTGATAATATTTTTAGGTTTACCGGATTAATGTGGTGCTTCTGGTTATTCTCTGGTGCCATATTAGGATATTTTTACAAAAAAAAGACGGCGCAGAGGATGTAAACGTTTTTACATCTTGCGCCATCAGCGGTCTATACCGTTCCGATCAATTCCCAATCCCCGGCCACGATCTAGGCCAAGAGGAGTTCCAGCTCCGGCCCTACGAACACGTTCCAATTCGCTTGGAGCGTGTTTTCGTCGTTGACCACGAATTCCGCATCAGCCCACTGCCAGATGTAGATCAAGACCTTAGAAGCGTCATCAAATGGACCATAGATGGCTGATCCATCCCACAACCGCACCTCAGGCTGAACTACATCGTTAACGACGAGGAGGGAGTTAGATTCTCTCGCCTCATCGTTCCGAGTGACAACCACATAGTCACCCGCTTGGACACGGAAATCATGGGTACTTCCGATGCGATCGATACCTCCTCCCGAAAAGTGAAGCTCTACCTCCCGAGGGAGTTCGCCGACCTGATCGGCTGGCTCACCGATGGTGAATTGCACAGTATCTGATATCTCTAAGCCATCAAGCCTAGCAGTTACTGTGTAGGTAACCCCATCGGAAAGGCCATTTGCTGTTGCACCGCGATGAATGCCAACATCACCAACAGAGACGATGTCTGAGCCTACAGCCAGCGGGCTGAGAGACCAACTTACGCCTCCTTGGTGATTCTGAACAACCACCGCAACCTGAACACTGTGTGTCCCGGCGAGGAATTCGTCGTTGTCTCCCGGGCTTTCAATGCTTATGGATGGCAGGTTTTGCTCACCGAACAGCTCATCGGTAAAGCCGGGATCAACACCCGCATTTCCACCAACACCTGGCTCCTCTGGCGGCTCGGAGAGCGGATCTCCCGGATTGAGCATGTTCGCGTCGGCGTCGAAGGCCAAACGAACATAACCACTTGCCGGGTTTCCATTTTCTAGAACAATCGATCGAGCAGGAGCTGCGTAGGGATAGTACTTCCCGTCAGATGAGAAGATCATTCCCAACTGCTCTACCTGTATTCCTGTGTTTACGATCACTTCGCCGACGCTTGCGCGGATACCGTAACTGTATTGCGCAGCCAGCGGAAGAACCGCAAACCACTGAGAATTCAAGTCTTGGCGTGTAAGAATCGACCGATCCAGATGGTTAATGTCTATCCGCGGAGGGAAAGAGAATACACCAGGAATCGTAACCCTTACCACTTGAACCGGCTGTACCAGCTCTTGAGTAAAGGCACCCCAATTGATGATACCTGGATCACCGGTGATTGATTCGTAACTGGCCAGCTGATTGCTGCTTACGGCCTTCGGGGGCACAAAATACGTAGTCGCCCCTAGCGTAATCCGCAGACCAACTGATAACTCAACACCGTAGATGCTGTAGAGAGACAGCGTCGTCTCTCCCTCTGGAAAACGGATAGTCTGGCCGTCGAGCTCATCCTCTGACGAACCTCCATCCCAAGTCATACTGAGGAAGAGTAGCCTTGGTGCTGAGTCTCCGGGTGCCGCTAGGATCGAATTGTCATCTCCGAAAGCCACGACACTCACCGATCCTTCGTAGAACCTTGTCGAACCTTCATCCACCGGGTCGTTGATAGCGACGACGTCGTCGGTTGCGCAGGCTAGTAAGCCAACGGCGAACGCAACGAAAAGTACTGCGAGACAAGAGATCTTCATGGTCTTTAGGCCTTTCACCTAAATTTACAACGTACGCTCGAATGATTCTTCGAGCAAAGTTGTGAGCACCATGCCCACAAACTTGCGAAAAAATCTTTCTATAAAGTTTAGAGAGGGTGTCATGTTGGTCAGCGTTCACTGGCAACACAACACCCCTACTCTCGTAGCGCGAATTCGTTCTATTCGCGCGGTATCACCTTAACGATCTCGATCGCCGGTTCGATCTTCGCCCAAGCGGCCTTTCGGTCGCCCTGCACGACCTCATTCGCTGCGTACCACCCGACATGAGGAACAATCGCAACGAAGTTATCGGCCGGACCAAGCTCAGCCTTCCCCGGGTTGTCAGCGAAAGCCAGGAAGAACTGGTACGCCGCCTGGGGATCCCCTTCTGCTACCGGAGATATCCCCATGTTGACCATCGAACCAGCACCGGCGATGGCTCGATACTCGAGATGTGTGTCAGTTCTCCCTCTGCCAGGAATTCGAACCATATACACATCCTCTGTGTTCTCGATATGTCGAACATCTGGCAGAGCCGACAAACGGAGGACTTCGCGAGTGACATTGCTGTCGTCGCCATCGCCGTCCTTCACGCCACCGACACTGTCCCCGTGCTTACCATGAGCATCGAAGTCGTGGGCACCGGGTTCACCTGGAAGCTCCACCCCATCGGTACATCCGACAAGTCCACCGATCACGAGCCCGAGCGCGGCAGCTACTCTAAGCCATCTCATGTCCCATTCCTTCCCTATTCCTTGCGGTAGCTGATCGTAAGGTTCAGTCCACCGACACCTTGATTCGATACGTGGTCTACGCCGCTGTCGTTCTGAACGACGCCGGCGTGTGCGTCGACGGATACCCAGAGCGGACTCCCGTTAGAAATGTGCGTGAACTCGGCGGCTATTACACCTCCACGCTCACGAGCACGGCTTATACCCGCATCGTCCCGAACGTTCGAGTACACGAACGCCGGTCCGATGTTGAACCGAGTATCCACACTCTCCGTAACAAACGATACACCAAGTCCAGCCGTACTGCTATCTTGTCGAAGATCGCCGTATACGACGACATCGTCGTACCATGTCGACGCATACGAACCTGAAACGTACCCACCGACGCGACCAGATCCAGATATCTGAAATCTCACCGATGCATCACCCAGAACACGCGTCAGCATGCCTGGACTCGTCAAGACATCCACGTCGGTCTCGAGCTGAAGCGCTCGAGCGTCGTAGTCTGTGTCTTGCAGTGTATCTAATCCGAGACCAAAGCCATAAGCCGGCTTAACTCGGCCATCGGTTACGTCCTGAAGAAGCCCACCGCGAACGTTGGCATTGTACCAATTGTCGACGCCGACCTCGCCAGCAAGACTGAGATGTTCAACTCCGTTGACCGACGAGTGAACCGTGCCGAACGTGCCGCCGAGCAGCAGACCCGGATATCGGGCCTCGCTGCCGAAAGCGATCGAAAGCATTGCCGCAAGAGATACGGCAGGAATCAATGCATGCCTACGCATGAGTCTCGTCCTCCAGATGCCGCTATTACTGCGGCGGTTATTTAATCGACCGATACTCGATCGAAGTTGTCAAACTCCCCTGCTTGCACGCAGAGACGTAGAAAAGCACATACTATGCGCTCTTTTACCTCTCTTCGTCCTCCTTCAAAGACACTCTAAACTACGACATCTAAGCACAATTGTCAACCCTTTTTATCTTTTTTTACTACATACTTTGGCAAAAAAACAGACGAAACAAACAATTTTCGATCTGTACTAAACTCCCCTTTTCGCCTTGTTTTAGCTTTTTTTATACCTTTTATTCCATGTATTAAGCCCTTCCAAAAGTCAACAAAACGTACTGAAAATGAATATCTTACTGCTATAACCAATAAGGTTAAAAACGTCCAACCTAGAGTATTAATAAAATCTTCTTTTTTTATATTTTTTGCCCACATCCACCAAAGATTTCGAAAAGAATGATACACAACAAACCCACTACCAACACTTGTAGCGCCAGACCACTCATGATACACCGTCGCCAATACACAATCGGAAGCAAGAAATCCTGCGCGACGGGCACGCCAACCTAAATCAAGGTCTTCATTATAACAAAAGAAATCTTCATCAAAATAATAGCCATCTATACTATATAAGCGCTCCAACATATCTCTTCTATATAATGCAGCTGCTCCACTCGGACACATCAAAATTTCATTCCTATCTTTTCTTAAAAAAGGAAACCAACCTTTATTCAATTGCAAACCAATCGATTCTAAACAATGAGGATACTCTAGCCCAACAATCCGAGGAGCTACCATTGCAACATTTTTTTCTTGAGCAGCACCAATCAACAAAGACAGCGCCTGCGGATGAAGAACTGAATCATTATTCAAAACAAAAACATATTCCACCAAAGAATCTTCTAATGCTTTTGAAATACCAATATTCATACCTCCGGCATAGCCTTTGTTTTCTAAGGATTGAACAATACTCACCCGAGGATCTAGAGCCAAATCTTGCAAAGATTCTCTGTCTTCTTCTGGAGTGCCATTACACACAACCACAAGGTTAAAGTTGGTGTACTCATTCTTTAAGCACGACCAAATACACCATCTGGTGGCAGAAATATTATTATAATGAAGAATAACAATTCCTATTTTGGAGGTCATAAAAACAATAACTCCCCCTGCCCCCTCTTAATATGCAAAGAGGGGGAAACCCACTTCCATTCTCGTGGATAGCAAAGGAAACAAATACCTTAAACATTACAAAATTCAACATTCATTTAAAATTAAAAATTTGTAATTTAAAATTCTCTGCATTCCACCTTCTCACACATTTTTTAAAAACACAAACACCCCCATGCGGGGGTGTTCTGTGTGCCGAGAAGCCAATATAAACGTTGGACTCTTATTGGGTAATCTCTTCTTTACAGGTAGAAGTCTCTACAACCTTTTCGATTGTTACAACTTTACCGTTTTTTATAACATCTTCTGTTGTTTTTTCGATTGTTTTTTCACATCTGCGTTGTACTTCTACAATAGATGTTTCGGTAGCATCTTCTGTATCCTCGTCAGCAATATCTTCTACAACTGGTCGAGCAGGTAATACATAAATGTTAACCGACGTAGTAAACCCAGAATTTTGGCCATGCAAGGTAACATGCATGTTAGTAGCTTCGTCTGCACTCACTCGTTTTGCTGAAAACTCTCTTACATAAATGTTAGGAACTTTCACATTACCATTTGCATCTGCCCATCCTTTTTCTTGTATATTATGTTGATTCGGATAAATTTTACTTGGTTTTTGCTGGAACATTTTTGAGGGAGAAGGACCAAATTCTGCAATAACTTCTTCTCCTGGCCAGAATCCTGCACCAAAGGCGCTAAATGATTCGCCATAACGAACTTCTCTCAAATTAGTCCAGGTACTAAGTGCTTTTCCTTTCGGAGATGCAAGCTGTGCCTGGGCAGTAGAAAGTACAACATCACCTGTTCCTGGGTATGGTTGGTAACTATACCGATCAAGAACATTTAAATTCTCATCAAGAAGATACACAAAGGTTTTAGCTGTTACAACAACTCGAATTCCTTTAGTACTCTTGAAAGCATTTACAGATGTTGCCCATCCACCTCTTTCATTAATAGAGGTAAATTCTCGTAATCGCATATCAGCTTTTGTAAGCTTATATACACCCCATCCATTTACACCATATACAAATGGTTCTGTGTCGATTCCATCAACACCGTAACTGGTTCCAGACCAATTACTAAATGAATGAGAGCTTGCGAGTTTAATGAATCTGTCATCACCAGAAGAATAATGATTTCCCATTCCGTCACTATACGGAGTTCGAAGCCATTTTTCTGTTCCCTCTACTGATTGGCGGTGAGTAATAAAACCATTTTCTTTTACAACAATTACTTCGTCTTCTGTATTAAATAATGTGTTGCCTTTTGCGTTCTTGTTAACACCGTACACTGGATACACAAATAATTTCTTAATGGTATCAAGTGAATCAGGTGTATGAAGTGTTAAACCTTGGGTTCCCCCAATAGCAATACTTCCAGAACCGCTTCCAGAAATATCATGTGCATATCCTGGATAATTCTTTTGAATATCAAGAACTGGCCAATTGATATCAGAGATATCGAATTTTAAGATCTTTGAACCAGCTGCAACAAAGACATCTTCTCCACGAGCAAACGATCCGATGGTCACTGCTCCTGGTTGATTTGCTTCACCACGTTTTACAAGACGATCGTTCTCTATTTCAAGAACTTCGATTCCTTGCTGGGTGGTAGCAACAACAACATCGCGACCTTGCACCGTCGTAGATGTTGAAGAATGATACACTCGTTCAGCTGCTGTACCTAGCTGTGGAGTAGATACAATAGTTGCGGTGAGTGTAAGCGCTATAGCAAGAAAACTTGCAACAGCAATTCGAATACGTGAATTTAACATACAATAGATTTATCCTGTGGATACTACTCACTTCGTGAACAGCTCACAACGTGAACAGACACACAATTAATAACACGTTAAACTACTTAAAATAAGCTGGTTAGTCAAGACCTTGGTCTCAACCAAACAAGAGATTATATCAAATGATTCATAATTTGTCAACCACAAAACAACACTCACAAAACAGCAAAAGTGCTTATTTTAGTAAAAAAAAGCCTATTCAAGGTCTATTTTACGAGAATTTTTGCTTAAGAGTCTCTATCTTGTTTTCTGCTAATTTTAGATGTTTTTTAAGATCGTGAGCAAGTTTTAAGCCTTCTTCAAATTTCTTTATTGCCTTGTCTAAATCAATTTCCTGGTCTTCAAAAGAAGCCACAAGCTCTTCTAGATCTGTAAATTTTTCACTAAAATTAAAAGTCTTTTTTGTAGTCATATAATTATGATGTTGAAATTATAGTCGAATCTACCTCCCCTTTTGCAAATTGAGTCTTCATTTTCTTACCAACCAACACATCTGTTGCACTGGTTACTACCTTTCCATTAACGAAAGAAATACTATACCCTCGTTTTAACACCCGCTGTGGAGAATACGATTTTAAAAGTCGCTCAGTACTCGAAAGCTTAGCATGAATGTTTTCTATTATTTGAACCATGCCACTTTGAAGATTCTGCTCTCTATGAACAATAGCTTGTTGAATATTATTCATGAATCTATCAAACACCGAAAGGCAAGACGACACGCGATAGTGTTTTTCTTTTATCTGCGCCTGAATCGTATTTAAACTTTCTTGTACCATGTTTTCTATCTCTTCTTGAATTGCCGAAGCCTCTGGCACAACACGCTCTGCGGCATTCGAAGGAGTAGACGCCCTAACATCTGCAGCAAAGTCTGCTAGTGTTGTATCTCTTTCATGCCCAACACCAACAACCGTAGGAATTCGAGACGACGAAAGCGCACGCACAACTTCTTCACTATTAAATGCTTGCAAGTCTTCTATAGATCCGCCGCCTCTGGTTACAACCAAAATATCGAGCTGCTCGTGTGTGTTGGCGTAGTCTATAGCTTTTACCAATTCGCCAATTGACCCAGGACCCTGAACTCCACTTGGGAAAAATGTAACACAAACTCCATTCCATCTATTCTGAATAATTTTAATAAAATCTTCATACGCTGCTGCGTCTGGAGATGTTATTAATCCTATTGTTTGTGGAAACCGCGGTAATGGCCGCTTTCGTTCTTCGGCAAATAAACCTTCGAGAGAAAGTTTTTCAAAAAGTTTTTTATACGCAGCCTGGAGTGCGCCTTCTCCTACTAATTGAACTTCTTGCACCCGGAGATGAAAGCCGCCAGAGGCTTTAAAAAGCTGAGGCACTCCCACCACTTGAATTTCCTGGCCGTCTTCGAGTTCATTGTGCATTTCATGAGATAAAGCAAAACAAAGCATTCTGGATTGATCATCTTTTAGTTCAAAAAAAACAAGCTGCCTGTCTTTTGCAAAACGAAAACCAGTCACCTCCCCTTGCACCACAACCGGACCAAGCTCCTTAAGATACGCCGAAAAAGATTGAACGCATTCACTCACACTAAATATTCTCATATTGTTGTATTACGATTTATCTTCTTCCTTCCAGGAATCTATAACTTTATTCATTTTGTCGACCGATTTTTTAATCTGCTCTACATAGTCTTTTGCTGAATCGTCTATCTTGCATTTTGTTTCGCTTGTTAACATATCTGCATACCCTTTTATTACCGTAAGTGGTGTGCGTAAATCGTGGCGAAGTTCTGATGGCTTTTTCATAGTTCTTTCATTTTTTACTAAAAATTGGTATAACTACCCTTGTTACAATAAATGAATTTCATAAATTTCTCCAGTATGTCTTTTAAAATTGGCATTGTTGGGTTACCGAATGTCGGAAAATCGACACTCTTTAAAGCTTTAACAAAAAAAGAAGTCGCCATAGAAAACTTCCCATTCTGCACAATCGACCCAAATGTCGGGATTGTTTCGGTTCCAGACGAAAGGCTTGATAAATTGGTAAACATTTCTCAATCAGATGAAACGATTCCTACTGTTATAGAATTTGTAGATATAGCTGGCTTAGTACAAGGGGCCCATAAAGGCGAAGGTTTGGGAAATAAATTCCTTTCTCATATTCGAGAGGTAGATGCTATTTGTCATCTTTTAAGATCTTTCCACGACGACGATGTCCACCATGTCGAAGGTCGTATTCAGCCAGAAGAAGACAAAGAAACAATTTTAACAGAGCTTGCGATGGCAGATCTTTCGCTTGCAACTAAACGAGTAGATAATTTAGAACCAAAAGCAAACTCAGGCGATAAAGAAGCAGAAAAAGAGTTGGTTGTGCTTCGACAAATAGTAGAGGTATTAAACGAAGGCAAGCCTATTTCTCAATTAAAATTCACCGAAGAAGAAATGACAATAGCTCGCCCGTACAACTTTTTAACTATAAAACCTATTATAGAGGTTTACAATTTAGACGAGGAACAACTTGCCGAGTGGAAAGACGAACCAGGAAAATTAGGGCTGTGTGTAAAGTTAGAAGCCGAGCTTTCTGAATTAGAAGAATCAGAAGCAAAAGCCTATTTAAAAGATTTAGGGCTCTCAGATACAGGATTAAACAAATTTATTCACGAAAGCTATTCGCTGCTTCATTTAATTACCTATTTTACGAGTGGTCCAAAAGAAACTCGTGCTTGGACTATTGCTAAAGGAACCAACGCCCCGCAAGCAGCTGGCGTTATTCATACAGATTTTGAAGAAAACTTTATTCGTGCAGAAGTTATCCATTACAACGATTTTATTGAATGTAATGGAGAGGCAGGCGCACGAGACAACGGCAAACAACAAATAGAAGGTAAAGATTATATTATAGAAGATGGAGATGTATTACACATCCGGCATGGTGCTTAAAAGACAACAGGTTCGTCAGCGATGACGAACCCGGGTTATACTAGATGGTTGTTGATGAGAACCAGAGACGTTTACACGACTACACCTCAGCTTGCTCGCGAAGAACAGCTTTTGCCGTGAACGATGTCACAGCTGCGGGAACGTATATGAGGTACCGAGCACGGTACTCCTGGGCTGTGAGCGTATGCGAAACGAGACGCTCTCCGCTAGCAGAGTAACACACCAGCTCGATGTGGGCGCTGGCTATGATCTGCAGGAGAAGCTCATTGCCGAGCGGTTGAGCCTCTGCAACAACGATCATGATCAACCGATCACCACGCCCCTCCCGCTCCGAGCCCTTTATGTGCCCAACCGTAAAGTGATTGTTCGATCTGTTGGTCACATACGTGTCGCCATCATTCATGCGCTCTTCGCCAGAGACGAGAGACAACAGAGACTCAACTCCCTCTTCGTAACCAACGACACTTGCTTCTGCCACGAATCTTTCTCCTTCGAGTGACACCTTAAGGATCAAACAGTAAAAACAAAATAACACACTTTCAACATAAAAGCAACACCTCACTACTGAAAAACACCTCAAAATACTCATTTTTAGCGAAAATAAACGGCTCACGTAATGAGCCGTTTATTTTATATCCCTTTTTGAGATCTTTTTTCGTCATTCTACAAAAAGAGACTTTTTTGTACTTTGTAGAGACGGGGTTAACCCCGTCTCTACCGCTACACAAAACTAAATGTACCGTTTTCTGTAAATCTCTAGCACGGTTAAGAAAAGGGCTGCTATTATTGGGCCAAGAATAATCCCGGTAAACCCGAATATCGCTATCCCCCCTAATGTTGAAAGTAAAATAAGTAACGGATGAATTTTTGTTCTAGAACCAACTAACACAGGCCGTAAAAAATTATCAGCTAAGCCGATTACAAACAATCCATACAGCGCCAAGAAAATGGCTGCGACCCAACTGCCTTGTATCATTAAAACTATCACCACTGGCACCCACACAATAAACGCGCCTATCACCGGTACAATAGAAAGCAGCATAATAACCAACCCCCAGAAAATAGGGGCTGTTATTCCTAATACCCAAAACGCTAACGCTCCTAGAATTCCCTGAACCGCCCCTATCGCAAGCGTACCCAATAACGTAGCCTTTGCGGTCGTAATAAATTTTTTTATAAATAATCTTTCGTCTCCGTCGTCTAGGGGTGAATATTCTATAAGCTTTTGAACCCAACGCGGCCCGTCTTTATATAAATAAAACAACGAATACAGCATAATAAATATCATCCCAACTACCCCGACTGCATTTTTGGTAAGATTTTGTAATTGAGTAAACACAAAGTTTGTTACCGTCTGAACTGCCTGAACTGCTGAAGATTTCCAATCAATCACCGCCAACTGCTCTCGAACAACTTGCGGCAACAAATACTCTAGCTTGCTAAAGTTTTCGGTAACATAGCCTACCCACTGTCCAACATAAGATTGCGCAGTGGAATACAATACAAACGAATCACGAATGAGTAGCACTCCAATAATGGTTAACGGAATCAGCACAAACACAAACAACAATAATATAGAGAGAAACGCCGCCAGCCTTTCTCTTCCGTTTAACTTCTTTACTATCCATTGGTAAAGCGGATACGAAAACGCGGCAATAAGGATTGCATAAAACAATGGCGCTGCAAAAAACCGGATTACGTACACAAATAAAACAACGATAGCAATAAACACAAGAAAGAACGAAATATTTTTAATATGTATTTTAGTCATATAATGTATTGTACGCTGTTATGCATTCTTTTGAAACACCATAATAATTCTTTTAATATGCTGGCCTTCGCGAGCATACACCAATGAACCTGTATCTGTCCGTTTAAATCCAGCAGATTCTATCTCACTAAAAAACCCTGGCCACTCAAATTTTTGCTCATTTAATAGCGGAACAACAATTACAAGCCGTGCTTCTTTTGTACATACTTTAGAAAATTGCTGAACACTTACCGCATAAAGCTTGTCTAAATCGTTATAAATATTTCGTATAAAATCTGTAGACTCTTTGCCTCGCAGTGGTGGCCCAAGAAAAGGCTCGGTAACAATCCCTTGGATATTTTTTTCTACGCATTCATCTAAATTCTTTACATCGCATTTTTTTACTTGTACTGTTTTTGTTTCTACATTCACATCCTCTTTTAGCCATTCCAAGTTGGCATGTGTATCTTTTATAGCTTTATCCGAAATATCTGTGCCAATACAATTTGTGTAGCCAACCAAAAGAGATTCCTGCAAAATAGTTCCAGACCCACAAAATGGATCTAATACAACAGCCTCTTTTGGAAGCTGTAAAAAATTCACCATCATTAATGCGAGCTTTGGTGGCAGCATCCCAGAAAACGAATCACGAGCCGGTCTACCATAATCTCGTTCGCCAAATTTTTCAAATGGCTGCACTGCCTCGGTAATCCCAATAGTAACACCATCTTTTAATACACACATCACCACTTCCCCGCCTTTGGTAAGTAATTTATTTGTTTCTACTACCACAGACGATAATACATCTTCTTTAGAGGTTACATATCTGGCAGACAACCCAGCTTCTTTTAATGCCTTTTTTATACTCATTCCTATGTTCTTTTCTTTTTTCTGAACAGACTTTATCTCTCCGCCAGCAGCGTAGGTACTTAATCCAAAAAAAACCTTGCCTTCTTGCGGTAGTTCTTCTAATGCAACAGATGGAATATCTTCGATAGTACTAACAGATTCTAAAATTCGGCCAATTTTAATAATCCCCCCAAACAAATTAATAGCCTCTGTTGGTTTAAAATCTTTCGAAGTATCTCCAAAAGAAATCGATTCCGAAATATGTTGGAAAGTAAATCCCCAACCTTCTCTATTGTTTACTGCATCGAGCTCTGCGCGGGAGAGTTCGGTGTTATTTCCAAGGACAAAAAAATACGTCATATAAGATAACCATACCTCAAAAAACTGGGATATTCAACAAAAAGGCCCAACTCTTGCCAAAAAAAAGGCTCTGTGGTAATGTGCATCCACGTATTCACTATCCATACGCATACAGGTAGAGGCCTTATGCGTCCAAACAGCTCATACTGTTTGGTAGTATCATATTATATGTCAGAAAAATTCTTGTACGAATTACTTTATCTTGTTCCTGGATCTTTATCCGAACAAGAGTTTGAGCCTGTTTTAGAAGAGGTTCGAGAGTTGATTAAAGGCCAAAAAGGCGAAATAACCAACGAAACCGCACCCGTCCGAAGAAAACTTGCATACTCAATAAACCACCTTACTCACGGGTTCTATATTCTTCTTTATTTTAAAGGCCCTGCAGACGCAGTCCCAGAAATAAACAAGATTTTAGACCACCACCCCACTGTTATGCGACATGTTATCTTACGTGTCGATGAAATGACCGAACTTGCACCAGAAAAATCGTTGCCATCACGAAAAGAGCAAGAAGAAGATATTAAAAAACAGCGTGCAGCAGCAGTAGCAGAAAACCAGAAAGCACGCGAAGAATCTAAAAAAACTTCAGAAGCAAAAGAAGAAACACCCGCAGAAGAAAAACCAGTAAAAGAAGCGGCTAAAAAAGAGCCTAAAGCAGAAAAATCAGAAGATAAGAAAGCAGATAAACCAGAAACGAAAGAAGAGCCAAAGAAAGAAAAAGAGGAAGAAAAAATCTCACTTGATGACCTCGATCAAAAACTCGACGAAATCTTAACAAGCGATAATTTATAAACCTCTCTAACGCATTTTTCTATGGATCTTAATAAAGCAACAGTCATCGGGAATGTCACACGAGACCCAGAAACTCGTACCACTCCAACCGGCCATACAGTAGCGAACTTTTCGATAGCAACCAACTTTACCTGGACAGATCAGAGTGGCCAAAGACAGCAAAAGGCAGAGTTTCATAATATTGTAGCCTGGCGAAAATTGGCAGAAATCTGTCAGCAATATTTACGAAAAGGAAGCAAAATTTATATAGAAGGGCGGTTAGAAACAAGAAGCTGGGAAGATAAAGACAGCGGCAAAAAACAATATAGAACAGAAATTATTGCAGATAACATGATAATGCTTGATAGAGCATCCGACAGACCAGCGGGCGGTGCGCCTCAGTCAGAAAGCCCAGCAGATGATTCAGAACCTCGCTACGAGCAAGCGCCTCAAACACCAGCAGCACAGCCGCAGGCAACAGCCCCACAAACACCGGCAGCTCCAGCACCAAGTAATAATCAAGTTACCGAAGAAGAAATTAATGTAGAAGATATCCCCTTTTAACATATGTCACGACACGAGACAAAACAATGTTATTTTAAAATAAATAACATTACCAAAATCGATTATAAAGATATAGAGCTGTTGCAACAGTTTACATCTTATTATGGTAAAATTCTCCCAAGAAAATATACCGGCACATCGGTAAAAATGCAGCGCAAACTTGGCCTCGCCATTAAACGCGCTCGTATTATGGGATTAATGCCATTTGTTCGAGAATAA
>Ga0209249_1002737_pt1 | contig 13732 bp, 12 predicted proteins | sample SaaInlV_200m_DNA_4_FD_184653 | JGI IMG/M metagenome (GOLD analysis project Ga0209249, IMG submission 184653) | Marine microbial communities from expanding oxygen minimum zones in the Saanich Inlet - SI037_S3LV_200m_DNA (SPAdes) (version 2) | ecosystem: Environmental > Aquatic > Marine >...
GAACCTGTGTCGAATCCTCAAAGTCGAATAAGGAAGCAAAGGCACGATTTGCATACTGAAATCTCCCATCTTGGAGTAGGGTGACGCCATCAGCCACCTTCTCATTGAGGATACGGTATCGGTATTCGGCCTCTATCAACGACTTCTCGGCTGACTTTAGCTGAATGATTTTCCCGACCTTTTCAGCAACAGCGTTTATCAGCTTTCGCTCGTCCTTAAGGAAAGGCCCTTCATCAATGTCGGATCTCTCTTTCAGGTAATATACTTCCACGGCCCCAATAGGATCATCATCTATAGTAATGTCAGCAACTTGTCTCCAGGCTGTTTTCTTGTAATTAGTTGTCTGGAACACCTGATGTTTTAAGTCGATACGTGCGCATGTAATCTCGGGGTATTTCCACGCAGCGGGAAGAAGGTTAACGGTCCGTTCTAATATCTCCTCAATCGAAAGGTTTGGGTTTTCGAAGAGATTCGATATAGCATAGAGGCAAGCCAGTTCTTTAACTCTCTCCTGAAGATCGAGGCTCTTCTTTTTCAAAAGTTCTTTTAAATGCTTAAAGGATAATTTCTCAAGCCCATTATTCATTTTATTCAATTCTTCATAGGTTGGTTTTTTGACCATCAAAAAAATCCTCCAATTGACTTAAAAAAAGCTCATTCACTTGTGGTTATCTTAACATGTATGAGCTTTTACAGGTCTAATGGCTATAATTGCTTCATTTCCCTTAGACAAAATCATCATGTAATCGGTATGGAATTCTCTTATATATATTTTATTAATTTGGTAATACAGAGAACTTTACGACTATGTATTCTTGCATTATACACGAATATGCCAAATTCATTATACTAAATATAGTCTTAAACCGCCTGGCCAATTAACAGACTATAATTATCTGTCAAGGTCAGTAATCAGATCGGGTAGAAACAAAGTGTCGTTCATAAAATATCTAAGTATAATTGATCCGATGATAATATTCAATATATTGTATATTGGAAAATTCACTTTGGGCGAAAGATATCTTGCATAATAACAAACTTATCACTCGCATCAAAACATTGTGATATATCCAATTCTTAGCAGAATAGCAGACTTGTGATAACAATATAATATCTGTATTTCAATTCACTTAAAAACTTTTGATATGTCTGATTGATTCTCGCTTACATTTGATTGCAGATATCTGCATGGTATCGTTTGTTACAAAAACCTTGTGATATAATCGAGAATCAACTTTGCTATAATTACAGATATTTCATGGATATCTAAAGACTCTTAAGTCATATTTGAGTCAATATCTTTGGATGTAAGGTTGAGTTTTTCCTTATACAATTGAATAATAAGCTTTTTTATATAAACTTCCCTGACCCGATCCATGCCGCTCCGAATACTCCTGCAGAGTCACCGAGGCTGTTTTTTAGTATGGGAGTTCCGACCTTCTTGTGGAAAGAGTACTTTTGGACATGACTTACGCCTTTTGTGTATAGTTCGTCAATATTTGAAAGCCCGCCTCCAAGTACGACTGCATCAGGATCAAGGATAGAAATTAGTCCTCCAAGACAGCGTCCGAAGTCATCAAGGAAACAATTGAATATATCAGTGCATTGGATATTACCTTTTCTGTAACCGGATAATATTTCTTCCATGGTCAGGCATTTTTCATACTTTGAAAAAAATGCCGATTCCACACCTGAACCGCTGATTTTTGTTTCAACACAACCCTTATTACCGCAATAACATTCAGCGCCATTCGGATCTACGGGGAAATGGCCCCATTCTCCCGAAATACTATGACTGCCTCTGCGAAGTTTACCATCAATTGATATCCCGCCACCGCAACCTGTGCCCATGCTTATACCAAAGACAAGTCCGAACCCCTTTGCAGAACCTTTTATTGTTTCAGAAAGTGTAAAGCAGTTAGCGTCATTTTCAATTTCAACTATCATCCCGAGTTCTTTTTCCAGATCTTTTTTCAACGGCATATTGTTCAGACAAGTTGTGTTTGCATTCTGGACCACCTGTAATTCCTTATTTATTGAACCGGGTATACCAACACCGATGGTATATTTACTGCTTTCAGGAACAAGTGGTACCGTATTCTGGACAAGTTCGCTGATTGTTTTAACTATGGCATTATATCCGGCCTCTTTCGGTGTTGAGATCCTTTCCCGGTGAATTGTGTTTTCATCCGGAGCAAGAAGAATAATCTCTGTCTTTGTTCCTCCCAAGTCGACACCTATATTATAAATGCTCATTATCTAACCTCTGTAATTTAAAGTTTAAACAATATACGTGCATTTTGCTGATAAATGGTAAATTTCTCGGCTCTAAAGTTCGGGTTTCAGTTTCATTGGTTTGATTGGTTCGATTAGTTCCATTGGTTAACTAATAGAACCAATCAAACTAATTAAACTAATTAAACTAATCAAACCAGTTTAACCAATTTAACTACTCTTTTTATGTTGAATAATTCAACACCGGCGTTGTAAAAAGCAACACTTTCCTAACGTTCTAAAATAAAAAGATATAACCGTTATACTAACCTTTATAAATTTCTTATTGAATAGGGCTGTAGTTTATTCCGGCAATCTCAATATTCAATAGGCCAATGATCCCTTTTAAGCGTGTCGATAAAAACAATTGTAAAAACAGGTAGATATAATTTATTTCACATTTTTTATAAAAACGGCACCGCCATTGCAAAGTATATTGTCAAACATAAACATAATGGCATGATTTGAAATCAATAAAAAAGGAGATATGAAAATGGCGACAAAAAATGACAGCAAATCTGGCGGTATGGCAAAAGATTTAAACCCTTGTATATGGATGCAGGCAGGTGTGGCGAAAAAAAAAAGCTGCAATAATTACTATGATTGCACAACCTGTAAATATGATCTCGGAATGAAGAAAAAAGCCGATTCAGGTAAACAGATAAGCTGGCAGGACGCTATGAGAAAAAGGGAAGGGCTGGACAGGGTGTGCAGACACAGCCTTACAAATCGAATCATGAACAGGGCCTGTGCTTATAATTATCAATGCTCTGACTGTGACTTTGATCAGTTCTTTGAAGAGGTCTGGGCTGCCAGAAATGCAGTGACACCTTCTAATATGGATCATATCAAAGGTTTTAACATGCCAAAAAATTACTGCTTTCATAACGGGCATACCTGGGCAAAAGTTGAGAGTGGTGGATATATCAGAATAGGAATGGATGATTTTGCTCTTAAACTTCTCGGTAATGCCGATGGCTTTGATCTTCCGTTAATGGGTAAAGAATTAAATTTGGGTGATATTGGATGGGGAATGAAAAGAAAAGACAACCTGGCGGACATCATGTCACCTGTTGGAGGTGTAATCGTTGAAGTAAATTCTGATGCAAGGGAAAAACCTGCACTTGTAAATCATGAGCCTTATGGAGAAGGGTGGCTGTTTATGGTACACACCTCCGATATTAAAGGCAGCATTAAGCAGCTGATGGCCGATGACGACAGTAGGGTCTGGATGAATGATGAAGTAAATATTCTCGAAGATATGATTGAAGATGTGGCAGGACCGATGGCAACAGACGGTGGTTTATTCAGCGATGATATATACGGAAAGCTTCCGGGTCTTGACTGGGAAAAGCTTACTAAAACATTTCTTAAAACCTGATTAATGGAGCTGTTAAAATCTCCATCTGCTGCGTTATAGCAATTAATAAGAAGTTCGACATACTACATTTATAATAAGGAGCATAAAAATGAATCCGAAACATTTAAATGAAAATATATCTGATAATAATAATCCTTGTGTATGGATGCAGGCAAATGTGATTCGGAAAAAAGACTGTTTACTTGATTATGAGTGTAGTGGCTGTCGTTTTGATACTGTAATGCGGCGTGTTTCTGGTGAGAACAGGAAATTAAAAGAGCAGGGAAGAATCCCCCGTGGAAAAAGGGGTGAGATAGTATTCTGGAAAGATAAATTAAGGGAACTGCCTGTCTGGAAACGTCCCTGCACTCATTATTTAATGGGTAGGATTGATTTTAAAGGTTGCACCAATGATTACAAGTGTGGGAACTGCGAATTTGATCAGTTTTTTCTTGATCAGTACAGCGTGCATGCCGTTGTCAAACCTGTTGATGTCCTTGATGTAGAAGGATTTAAAATACCCCAGGGTTTTTATCTTCATAAAGGACATACATGGATCAAGATAGAAAATGGTTCTTCGGTCAGGATAGGTCTTGACGATTTCGCACTTCGATTGATGGGGCCTCTTGATGAGGTTGAGGCTCCCCTTGTCGGAAAAGTAATTGAACAGAATCGTGCCGATATAAAAGTAAAACGAGGAAAAAATAAAGCAAAAGTTCTTTCTCCTGTCAGCGGGGTTGTAACAGATGTTAATCACAATTTACGTGACACGGGAAACCTTGCAAATCAAGCCCCGTATTCCGATGGATGGGTATTGCGTGTTCATTCTGATGATCTTCGCCGTGACATTAAGAATTTAATGATAGGTAATGAAACAATAGGTTTTATTGAAAATGAGGTTGACCGGTTATTTGATATTATTGAAGAAGAGGCTGGCCCTTTAAGTGTAGACGGTGGTTTACTTACGGAAGATATTTCCGGCAGTCTGCCGCAAATCGAATGGTCAAAACTTGTAGAGCCGTTTCTTGGATAACTGGTTATAAAGAAGTTAAATATAGTTAATTAAAGTTTCTCCGGTGAAATGTTTCAAATATAATATATCTCTTTAAGCCCTCAAAGCTTCAGAGGAAAAAATTCTACATTTCTCTACCTGTCCAGTGAAATTCCGAAGGAGCTCTTTCATCGGGGTGAGAAACCCATATTTTCTTGAGATAGTTCATAGCAATTATTCCCCTACCATATTCCTGCCTGACTTCCTGAAAAAATCTGCTGATTCAACAATGGAAGTCCCTCAGAAAACCAATTTGACAAAATCTTTTATTAATGTTTAATATTCAGCCGACTTATCAAAGAAGTTATTTTTTTGATTCACGCCATATTTTACTATTATAAAATATCAGATTTTGTAATATTGAATTTCCAACAATTTTTTCATCAGATATGTATTTATTTTCTGATATAAGCCGCCTAAAAGATCAAATTATTTTTTCTATACGATTGGTTATATGCAGCCAACTGGCGTGGTTTTTCAGATTTAATATGACGTATATTTAATTATAGAAGTTTGAAACATTACAACATTTAATTCAAACGATAGACTGATTGCTAATTCCCATAGCCGAAAATATTCAGTCTATTATAGATTATATGGAAGGAATTAATGAAAGAACAAAACCTCACAGCATATTGTGGATTATATTGTGGCGATTGCATTCGTTACAAATGTAAAGCCTCTGAGATAGCTAATGAATTATTAAAAGAAGTCGATACTCATCATTTTTCTGAATATGCTAATGTAAAACGAACCCACATGAAAGAATTTGAAAACTTTGATTCAGTCATTTCTTCTTTAAAAGCCATTGTCACAATTAAATGCGAAAAACCTTGTAGAATAGGAGGCAATGGTTGTGAAGGGGAATGTGAAATAATCAAGTGTGCAGAGAAGAAATCAATTGAAGGTTGTTGGGAGTGCGATAAATTTGAAAAATGTGAAAAACTCGATTTTTTGAAACCATTCCATGCTAATGGTGCTATAAATAATTTGAAACTAATAAAAAAACACGGTCTTGATAACTGGTCGAAGTACAGAGATAAATGTTATCCATGGTTGTAGTTTTCATAAAACCAATGGATGCACTCCGACCACAATAACTCGCTGTTAGAGTGTTTGCATATTTTTTTAATTAACGACTTGTCGCAAATGCACAGTTGCATTGTGGCGGGTGATCCATGCGTTATAACCAATCTATTGATGGAGATATTTACTTAATTCACGGTAAAAGTTTTGATGAGATCCAAATGTATACAGATATAAGGTGGATTCATCTACTTCATAAGCAAGTAAAATTAGATTGTTATCAAATTTGTATTTATAAACCTGGACTCCTTTCAAATCACCAGATTTTGCAGTACCAACAGTTGGATCAGCCATTATAGCCTTGATTGCATCATCAAGTTTTTGAATTTGGCCCTTTTTTAGTTTCTTTTTTTGACGGGCAAAGAGCGGAGACTGAATGACTTCAGTAATCAGACTCATGATCATTCTCCAAAAACATATGGAGTACCTTGACCAGATTTAATTTGCTCTTTCCCGATTAAAATATCTTGAATCATTGGTAGTGGAAGATCAGGGTTGTCTTCTACAATTTGACCAATTTTGGCCCAATACTCTATTTGACCGGCGACTGATCGTTTAAACACTTTTGACTTAATTTTTGCTTTTGCAACCAAATCATCCGAAATCTTTACAGCTGTGGGCATAATGCCTCCTAATTGAATTATTTTTTTAATATGGTTTCATTTTATTTAATTAGGTTGTATAATGCAACCATTAATTTCAAAATGCTACAACATCAGTATTCACCGGGCCCAGATTCACCATATAAAGTTTTAATTCTGTAGTTTAATATTTAAAGAGGACAAAACTATGAAATTATATTATGCACCTGGAGCTTGTTCACTGGCTTCACACATAACCATTAGAGAACTAAATTTAGAAGTAGATATTATCAAAGTTGATATTTTAAAAAAGTATAAGACTGAAAGAGGGGAGGATTATTATAAAATCAATCCAAAAGGGTATGTGCCGTATCTGACCATTGACCCAGATACAAGTATATCAGAAGGGGCAGTAATACTACAATATTTAGCTGACCAGAAACCTGAAGGGAAAATGTCTCCACTTGAAGGAACCCCTGAACGATATAAGATTCAAGAATGGTTAACATTTATAGCGACCGAACTTCATCACCTTATAGACTCATTCTTTGCTAAATATCATTTTACAGAAGCTGGTCTGAAATTCCAAAAAGCTAAACTTCATAAGAGATTAGCGATTCTTGAAACTCAGTTTACTGATAATGATTTCCTGATGGGCGCTGACTATACTATTGCAGATGCATACGCATTTACTGTTATGAACTGGATATCTGCATTTGGTCTTGATGTTGATATAAGCGACTACAAAAACATAAGCGCATACATGAATAAAATTCAATACAGGGAAGCGGTTCAAACAGCCATGAAAGAAGAGGGGTTGATATAGTAAATAACAATTTATAGACAAAAGAAAATAAAGGGTTCTAACCTACACAATTGACAAGTGCTGTAATTCAGTCTTGATGATTCTCCATGCAGTCTTTGGTAAAAATCTCAAAACATAAAAGATAATAAAAAATGGCACGTCCTTTAAGAATTCAGTGTCCTGGGGCTTTTTATCATGTTTCATCCCGTGGGAATGCCCGTGGGAATGAAAGTAAAAAAGTTTCTAAAATCAAAACAAAACTAAGTTTGTAAATTGTGTGGGTTTGGCCCCCCCTTTTTTTATTAAAACCACAAGAGCACGAGGCACACGAAGATGGGAATTGATTAGTATTATTCTATACCCCTTCGTGCTCTTCGTGCCCTGTGGTGAAATACAGACTTTTTACATGAATTAATATTCATGTAACGGTTGAATTTTTTCCGCTTTTTATATTAATCCAGCAACAAAGGCGCCAACCGTTTACGGTGGTGGTAGGCATCCCCGAACAGTTGCTGTGACCACTGGGCGCGCCGGATATAAAGCTGGGCGTCGCACTCATAGGTAAACCCCATGCCGCCATGGAACTGGACGGCACGGTCCCCGGCAAACGCAAGGGCATCCGAAGCCTGTGCCTTAGCCATGCGGCAGGCAATTTCCATGTCTTTGTCTAATGGACCCTCGCCCACAATGGTGGCGGCATGATAAAGAAGGTTTCTTGCCGCTTCCATTGAATTCAGCACTTTCACCGTTGGATGTTTTAGGGCCTGGTAGGAACCGATGAATTTGCCGAACTGTTTTCGGTTTTTCAGGTATTCCACCGTTACATCCAGTGCGGCTGCGGCACTGCCCGTGGCTTCCGCGGCAATGAGCAGGGCCCCGACGAGCTTGAGGTCAAGCAACGCCGTCACTGATTTTTCAGGATCAAGCATGGCGGATTTTTCAACGACAACCCCTGTAAAATCCACTTTAAATGCCCGCTTGGTCTCATCAATCAGGATTTGCCGAACTATAGCATCTTCCGATAGTTGATCACTGTTGACGATGATAAAGGCCGGGGCCTTGTCCAAATTTACCAGAACGACAAAAAGCTCGGCAACGCCGGCATCGGTAACAAATCCTTTTATGCCTGTAAGTGCCAGCTTACCGTCCTGCTCTTTAGCAACACATGAAATGGTGTCGTTTCCCCAGTCCTCATTATCCAGAAGGGCAACGGTGCCTATGGTTCCATCGGCAATTTTCGGCAGCCAGGTGTTTTTCTGGTCCTCGGTTCCTGCGCGCAAAATAGCCTGGCCTGCCAGTATGGTTGAAATAAGCGGGGGAGTAAACATATACCGCCCCATGCTTTCGGTGATGGAAATCACCGACTCGATGCCAAGGGCGAATCCGCCGAAGGCTTCGGGAAAACTTACCCCCGGCCAGCCGAGTTCCACAATCTCATCCCATAGCTTGGGATCATAACCATTGACGGTTTCCAATTGCTCCCGGACTTCGGAAACCGGGGATTTCTTCCGGCAGAACTCCCGGGCCGATTTCATAATCATGGCCTGCTCATCATCAAATTTCATCGCATTATTTGCTTCTTTTAACATAACCGTCTCCTTAACTCTTGGGCAGGCCGAGTACATGCTCGCCGATAATGTTTGCCTGGATTTGACTGGTCCCCCCGCCTATTGTAGCTGAAAAACTATTGAAGTAGGCGCGCTGCCAGAAGCCGCCTTCGACGGCATCTGCATCGCCCACATAGAGGCCGCCTTTGGCTCCCTGTATGGCAACTGCGTATTGTCGCATGCGTCTGAAGAGTTCCGACGCCCGCAGCTTGCCGGACAATGCCAAAGACAGAGGATAGTCCGAGCAAAGGGCCGGAATACCAGCCCGTACAGTTGACAGTTTCAGGGCCTTTTCTTCCATCATGAAGGTAACCAGGTTATCCCGAACTACGGGATCATTCAATAGGGGCTCTCCGTCCCGCATGATTGTCTTTGCACTCTTCATCAGGTCATCCATGGTGACCCTTTCGGCGAAATATTCAGACGCCTGCCCCCCTTCGGCAGAGCGTTCAAACTGAAGGGTCTGCATTGCAATCCCCCAACCCTGCCCCTCTTCACCCATCAGGCAGTCTGCGGGTATACGGGCGTTATCGAAAAAGGTTTCGGTAAAGCCATACTCTCCGGTGATTTTCTGGATGGGAACCGCCTTGACTCCAGGCACTTCCATGGGAGAAAGAAAATATGACAACCCGGCATATTTTCTTTCCGCATCCGGATTGGTCCGGGCCAGCAGGATCATGTATTTGGCGTAATTACCAAATGTTGTCCATATTTTAGTGCCGTTTATAATATATTCGTCTCCATCCCGGACAGCAGTCGTCTGGGAATTGCCCAGATCGGATCCGTGATCCGGTTCTGAGAATCCCTGGCACCAGATATCCTCCCCGGTTAGGATCCCTTTGAGGTATCTGTGTTTTTCCTCATCAGACCCCATCTTTAAAATCAAAGGGCCAGCCCAGCCAAGTCCGATGACGTTAAACATGATGGGCACCCGGTGAACCAGCATTTCCTTATCGGCTATTCTCTGGTATGCCACAGGCATTTCACGTCCGCCGTATTTAACCGGCCAGCTCATTCCCAGATATCCCGCATCATAGACTTTGCGCTGCCATTTGAGAAGGAAATCAAGCTGCTCTTCAGACCCAACTTCCATAAACGTCTGGGGCAGCAGAAATCCGGGGTCCGCCGGTTTGTTCTCCTTCATCCATGCAGAAACCTCCGCGCGGAATTCCTGGAGTTCTTTTGTACTGTCTGTCATTTAAATTCCTCCTGTTCAGTTTTCATCCAGTGATGTTCTGAATTATGCGGATCTTTTTGCATAAAGTTGTTCCGCATGCCTGTTTACCAATTCTATACTATCCGCCCTATACTTATCGGTTTTCATTTATGAATATTTCAATGAGGTTTGTTAGAAAGTTTTTTTGCAAGTGCCTCAAATGCTTTAGTATTAAATGCGTGTGTAGCACGGTTGCTCATAACCGGGTGAGACGATAATTTTACGACCACCATTTGTGCACCCGGGCTGATATGTAACGTCTGGCCGCTCACTCCAAGGGCTTCATAAGCACCATAAGCATTGTGAGTTATCCACCACTGATTATTATACGAGTATCCTATTCTCCAGTCATTTCCCTTTTTAAATTTTTTGCGATCGGCACCTTTGCGGATTTCATCTACTACTTCTTTTGCTAAGATTTGCCGACCGTTGAACTTGCCTCCCCGACGAAGCATTTCACATGCGCGAGCCAGATCCCGAAGAGTGGCGTTCAGACCTGCCCCCATCAGTTCAGCACCCAAAGTGTCTACCCATACATAAGCGTCTTCTTCAGCACCTATTGGCTGCCAGATACGTTCCGACATAATCTCTGCAAAAGACTTGCCGGTAATACGGCGCACAAGCCATCCTATTACTTCGGAATTTACAGTTCTATACTTAAATCCCAGGCCGTGTTTCCCGTTCTTCTTTAGTGTTTTGAGGAAGTCTGTCACCCCCTTAGGCCCTGTATAACCAGGTGGTGATGGAGCCATACCGCTCGCTATAGCGTAGCCCACTATATCAGAATTAGGATCAGTGTATACCTCAGTGAAAGCAACGGCTGCTGTCATGTCGAGTGTTTGCTGCACGGTCGCATCTCCCCATGCAGAATCTTTTAGCTCGGGAATATACCTGGATACTAAGGCTGTTGGATTAAGATTGCCTTCATGGATTAATTGCGTGGCAAGTAGGCCTGTAAAGGATTTGGTTACAGAAAAAAGGACATGCTGATATTCCGGCTGCATTGCATGATAGTACTTTTCATAAATGATTTTCCCTTTGTGTAAAACAATCATTGCATCAGTAAAGGTGTTTTTCTGCCATTCATCAATGGTTGTTCGGTTTCCCTTGTCGTCGTTGAATTCAATTGTGCCAAGGTTTTGAATATCACGTTTAAAAATTGAAGGGGCTCCGGAACCGCTCCAGATATTCTTTGTGGGTTTAAACTCGCGAAGATGATGGAACGTCCATCGGCTATTGGGAAATTTAAAAAAATTAGCTGCGGTTATCTGTTTGTCAGGTGGCGTTGGAAATCCCTGCATAAGTTTTAGCGAAATCGGATCAGTACCGCCAGGTGTCGGGAGTTCAGGTTGGGCATAAGCCGGAAAGTGAGACGATAGTAGAACTGCACATAGTATTACAATTGTCGAAAAATGAATCAAACGTTTCATAGTTCAGCCCTCATTATTTAGTAAAAAAAAATTAATAGTCTCCTGTTGTTTGTAAAACACCCGTTTAACACCCTGTGAAGAATGAAGATTTCTTATGATTTTATTTTAGAAAGTATATAGTTCAGGGAATTAGCAATTAGCATTGTTAATATCAACATTTTTATTTTTGATGATTTGAAAACCTTGAATACCGGAGCTTAAAAAATACAAATTTCATTTTGTCTGATATGAAGATTGCTTAGACACAGGATATATCTTTTTGAGTATATCATATACTTTAGCAGTTTATTAATAAAGCCAAAATACTTTCGAGAAAGTCTTGAAAATTGATAGCGTCGTAAAAAGTCTCCATCTACTGCGTTATAGCGGTTGATCAGAAGTTAGACATACTACATGTATGCCTTCACTCCTGATCAACCGCTAAGCCTTGTATATGAAGATTTCTACTTAGCCATCGTTAGTACTTTTAACGAGTTCATCAAAATTGAATGATATAGAATTTTATGTTATATACTTTGGACACAAAAATTTTCCAGGGATTTAAAATCAGTATTTATGTCATCGATATAGGAAAAGACAAGGGCGTGAAGTCCTGAGACTTGAAGGTTATATCAAAAATGAAAAGAGAAAACATTGCAACAAATGGTTTGGACCGTTCTTCTTTACACCGAAGTGATAAAAGCTGGATTCTTGATAAATTTAATGATGAACAGACCCGAATTATACCGGTTCATAATTTGACTGTTTTATGTGATAATACGAAACAACCCAAGGGTGTTTATCTTACACTCAAAGACTTCGTTAAGCCTTTAGATATAGTGGATTCCATGATATTCTTGGGTTTTTATGATGAGATGCCGTATTTTGCGGCCGACATAAACTCAGATGAATTGGCCTCAAATTTGATTAAACAGAAAAATGCCGTCTTTCAGGATCTTCAATCGGTTATTTCTTTACTTGACGATCGGGATTGCGAATTATTGACTATATCGCGTTTTATGATCTTTTGGCATTTAAGAAATCAGTACTGTGGTAAATGTGGTAATAAAACTAAAAGTTCAGATTCCGGTCATGTTAGAATCTGTCAGAATAAGGCCTGTAAAGAGCATTATTTCCCGAGTATGGATCCTGCTGTTATAGTTCTTGTTACATATGGAGATCGATGTTTACTGGGACGAAAGAAAGAATGGCTTGAAGGAATGTATTCTACACTTGCCGGATTTGTCGAACCTGGTGAAACGATTGAAGATGCTGTAGTTCGTGAAGTTCGAGAAGAAGCCGGAATAATTATTAATCTTGATGATGTTAAGTATCAACATTCCCAACCCTGGCTTTTCCCAAGTTCATTAATGCTGGGTTTTACTGCTAAAGCAAAAGGAAAAGAAATTATTCTCGATAAGAAAGAACTTGATGATGCTTGCTGGTTTACTATAGATGAAATTAAATTAAATCCACGTATTGTCCCATTCAAAGTATCAATTGCTTATAAACTTATTAATGAATGGCTGAATAAAGGTGATTAAAAGGAAGCGTACATGAAAACTATTGAGCTTGTTTTCACTTTGAGTATTCCATTGTGCCCCTGAGGGGCAAGTTTAGTTACGACACAAGTGACCTTGTCGTTCGGCAAATAAATAATGGAGAATATATGAGAGTTTGTGGTGTTGAGATTAAGGGTTCAGATGCCATTGTTGTTGTGATTGATGGGACAAAAGATGATTTCGAGATTATTGACACAGGAGTCCAAAAGATAAAACTTGGTGATTCTAATGAATCTGAAGATGTAAAAATTTTTAATGAAAAATTTCATTTGTTCGTTAGAAATAACAATATCAACAAAATTGGTATAAAAAAAAGGAATACTAAAGGACGGTTTGCAGGTGGCGCCGCAAGTTTTAAAATTGAAGGAATAATTCAATTATCAAAAGATTCAATAGTAGAACTTATCGCCCCGGTATCGATATCATCGACAATAAAAAAACTACCGCCACCGTCAGCAAATCAACTATTTGAATATCAAAAAGGTTCCTATGAAACTGCATATGTCTTTTTGGCGGCATTATAATATATATCAGCCAGGCCATTTTTCTGTTGCTGATCCGATAAGCTACTTTGGTTAATACAACTATAACCTATTTAATAAATATCTATTGTACGATGCATGTGTATCCGCCGGTTTAAAATGCTCACTGACTTAGTGTATGCTGCGCTTTCTCTTTGGTAGATGCCTTGCCTTTAAACCCATCTGTTTTTTTGGATTGGTTCTAATTATGTGAAAGGGGGGCATATGAAAAAAAGAATTGTTATTTGTGCAGACGGCAC
>Ga0209249_1002749_pt1 | contig 13699 bp, 9 predicted proteins | sample SaaInlV_200m_DNA_4_FD_184653 | JGI IMG/M metagenome (GOLD analysis project Ga0209249, IMG submission 184653) | Marine microbial communities from expanding oxygen minimum zones in the Saanich Inlet - SI037_S3LV_200m_DNA (SPAdes) (version 2) | ecosystem: Environmental > Aquatic > Marine >...
TATTATTTTCCTAAGCAACATTTCGGAGGAGTGTATGCAGCCTATAATGTAAGTGCCTATAAAACAAATTCTTATTCACCGAATTATTCATTTGTAGCGGGTTATATATTTCCACAGGATTTATATAAAAAAAGACTGAGAGTTGGATTTCAGTATTATGATGGTCGCTCTTTATTCAATGAATTTTACAACCACAAAGAAAAGTTCATGGCTTTTAGTGTGGCGATGGATTTATAAATATATTGAATATCTACTATTGTTCAATGATGTGAAAATTGCCACAGATTAACAGAGTTGTTTTCAGGAGGTCAGTGAAATTTCTGTGAATCTGTGGCCTAAATATGATGGTAGGTACAATAAGTATGTGCGGTATAATAAAGGATATACGTTAGAAATAATAATGGATAAGTGATTGGGGCAGTATTTACTAGGAATTTGATTATTTCTTTTCGACTCTTTGCCAAATCAATGTTTCAATCAATGTTTCAAAAATTAAACGTCTATCGATAGTATCCGTTACAGCTGACATTCTTAGTTGGATTTTAAAATGATTTGGGTCGATGATTGAATAGGCATAAGTGAGGTCTATCTGATCAGGAATCATTTTAATTTCTCTACCCTTATATTTCTCTAATATTTCTTGAGGAATTTCTCTTTCCTTTTCCCAACTCATAGTAAACGTGTTGTTTTCACTAACAAGCCATTTGCCTTCAATAGTTCTTCCTCTGCAATCAAGATTTACGGAATGATAAACAAAAGAGCCGTCAGCTTCCAAATCCAATGTCCCTTTTACAGGGCAAGCCGATTGATCCAATAGGGTGTCGTTATAATACCATTCTTGAACTTCCCAGATTCCATGAAATGAGAAATCGGGATATGTTTCTTGATTTATAAAGTTAAAAGATAGAAGTAATGATAATGTAAAAAGGAATAGTAGAAAATAGTTTCTCATGGTAGTGTTTATTAGTAAACGTATTTATGAGGAATTATTGTGTGCTGGTTTTCATAAACTGGTGTTTCGAAGTCAATTAACTCAACGACTCCTTGCAGTTAAGCTTAATTTTTTATGTTGCTGCGCAATTTTGCCGAATGTTTTAGATTGTAGTCTGGATAACGAGCTGCTACTGTTTTGAGTGATCGTTTTTCTACATCAGAACAAAGCAATTGCAAACTAACATTGCAGGTTTCTAAATCGCTTAATATATTTGATTTTGAATCATGAAATTTGTCTTTCATATCACCAAACAAGCTTTGGTAATAATGCAGCCCTTCTTTAAGATTTTGGACAAAATTCATAAAATACTTTTCTTGTTTAATTGTATTTGATCCTTTTGCTTCAACCAATTTGTTTTTCAGGTAATCGATGTAAATTTTTAGTTCTTTCACAAACATATTGGGACGATCTGTTCTTGAAATCATATTTGCTTTACCGTAAATATGATCCACCATATTTTTCAAACTCATTCTTTTTGAAAAATAAGCCAGATTAGGACTTGGACAAACAGAAACTCCATTTCCTCCATTCCCTGTGTCTAATTGATTAACCAATAGCGTAGAGGTGCCTAACCCCACACATATGCAAGATTTGTCAACAATAGCAGAAAATTCTTTTTTGTATTCGATGGAATTGAGACTTTTCTCATCCAGTTCTTTTATTTTTAACTGCTGATAATGTCGGGAAGCCGGGCAAATTCCTTTTTCTGTAAATTCATTATTTAACGCGACATATTTTTTTGGACAAGTGCTGCCTGCTTTTCCTTTATCTATCAAAGACAATTTCTCAACATCTTTAGTATTGCCTTTCAGACTATTAAATGGTACTCCTAAGGGTGAAATATAGCTCAGATACAAGTCATCTTCCTTAGCTTCAATCAATTTATTCACTGTTGATTCATCAATGGATGCTACTTCAGGAACCAACAGAAAAGGTGTTCCCCAGCCCACAGAATCAACCTCATAATGATCCAATAAAAACTGATGTTCTTCAGCTGTTCCAACACCACCTTGTGCTGTAATCTTAATGCTTAACTCGGCCTTTGGTAAAACACGATTTTTATCTGAAAGTGCTTTATGTATAATTTCATGAATGGATTTGCTGAGTTCTTTTTTATTATCTCTAAAATCAGCTAAAATTGGTCCCATCAAAAAACCATCTGTCGCAAAAGCATGTCCGCCACAATTTAATCCCGATTCGATTCTATATTCTGAAACCCACAAGCCCTTTTTTGCAAAGAATTTACCTTGTATTAATGCTGATCTGTAATCACTGACTTTAAGAACTATTTTCTTTTTGATTTCACCTTGTTCATTGGGATAAAAATCTTCAAACTGCTCGATATAACTATACAAACGTGGATTCATTCCTGCGGAGAGAATGACTGAAGAGTTTAAATTGCTTTTTGCAAAACCTCTAAGTGCTGCGTGAGCATCGTTGTATTCAATAGGTAACTTTTCTTTTTTAAAATAGTTATCCTTGTCAATTTTTGTCATGATATTAACATCTATGCTACCCATCGACAGGTTTTCTTTCAGCCAGGTTTTTAACTCATTTACATTAAAATACTTAGATGTTATTTTTTTAAACTCTTGTTTAATTGTTGATGAATCAGGCAACATGCTAAAGTAATCTTTGATTTCCTGTTTTTTATCAAATGCTGAGTTTTTTAAATCTTCGAATTTTTTTTCAACAATTTCATTCATTAAATTCAAATAAGAAGTAATTCGTTCTGCCCTATAATCAATAGAATAAATCCCGATTTCCTGATAAGGAATATTAAACTTTCCGCAATAGAGTTTCCTTAATCTTTCAATAAGTGAATCGTCAACCAGAGATAGTACTGAATCGATACCAAGATGACTGACTTTAATAGGTGTATCTAATGTGTATCCAATTCCCATTACGGGTATATGAAATGAATGATTACTGATCATATCATTAATGATTTATTCATTTAACAAATGCAATAAATATTTTTTTATTGCAGAAATATGTAAGAGGAAGTAATCTTTATCTGCAGTCCCTTTACCCTTCAAATCGATGTGTTCGACAAAGATTAAACGTTTTTATGACCTTAGCTATGCTTAGCAGAGTTGAATAAAATTCAATTTTCAGTCCGCAAACGGGTTTTTGATTAAGCAACAAAGTTAAACTTAAATTTACACAAAGAGTTAGAATTTGTAATGATGAGCAATATCCTGCAAAATGGTTCAGCCTAAAAACACTTCTTTGATTTTAGTTTTATACTCAATTACTGATATTATTTCCTAATGATAATTTATTAATTTATGATTCTTATCTATTTTCTATTATATGTAATTGCTTTAATATATTTGCAAGTCAAATCATAAATTCATAAAAACATGAAATACACATTTTTTACGACCACACTACTATCCTTTATTTTTTTAATTTCCTGCAATACCAACAAACCGGAACGAATTGATGAAGGGGTGAGTGATAATTCAATCCGCACAGCACAAGTTAAAGAGGTCATACAAGCGAGTGGTTATACATATTTACACATCATTGCTGAAGGTGAAGAACATTGGGCAGCAGGTCCTAAAACTGAAATTGAAGCAGGAACTACCATTTTATTTGAGAAGTTTATGGTGATGAATAATTTTACGAGTAAAGATTTAAATCGGACTTTCGATCGCATATTGTTCATGGAGAATATAATTGATCCAGAAAAACTAGCAAGCGATAAAGAACAGATTAGTGATGCTCACGGAAATATTCAAGTTGAAGAAACTGATCATGAAATAAATGTTGAAGTTTTGGAAGGTGGAATTACACTGGCTGAATTATTTGAAAATGCTGAAAAATACGAAAACAAGAAAATAACTGTAAGTGGTGAAGTTGTTAAATTCAACGAGGCAATCATGAACAAAAACTGGGTTCATGTTCAGGATGGAAGTGGAGATGATAAAGTATATGATCTTACAGTTACAACTTTAGAAAAAGTAAATGTTGGTGATATCGTAAACTTTAGTGGAAAAATAGTACTTAAGAAAGATTTCGGAATGGGCTATTTCTTTGAAGTACTCATGGAAGACGGCTTATTGGTTTTGCAATAGCACTAGGGAAATAATCATTTTCGGAAAATTGATATAGAAAAGCAATCTGTTTGTTAAACGGATTGCTTTTTTTAGGAATTAGCCTCTCTTATTTATCGAATTTGCTTTAGCAGTCCATTTTGAATGGAATAATATACTAAATCGTATTCATTGGTATAAAAACCTGTTTCATTATCAAACCTGTATACTTTCGCTTCAATACGTTGTGTCTTTTGATCAAATTCAATTTCGAAATCCTGACCTCTATTTTGTTCGATAAATAGTGGGCTATAGTCTTCATAACAATCAAAACATTCTGAAAGCGTATCATTCTCTATTTTGAAAAGTTGAAAACTGATATGTTGCTTTCCACCTCCATACGTACCAAACCCTTTAAAAAGATACAACTTTTGCTCAGGCGGATTAAGCCTGATAATTCGATCAAAACCAATCATTGGCGATTCTTTTTCAGGAATCATCAGCTGCGATTGGAAATTTCCATTTTCAGTATAATAGCTAGTTATATTCGTATATGTATGAAAGGAACCACCATCTAAATTATCATAGGAATAACATCTGACTAAACTATCGCTTGAATAAGTAATATAAATACATCGCTCAAGGCTGTCGAAAGGATAATTGAAAGAAAGAGGATGAGAGATTGCTTCAAGCATCATAGAATTAAAATTACCCATCACCTCATTTCTTTGTTCAGAAAAAACATGATGTGCACGAAGTTGACACAATCTGCTTAATTGGATATCAATTTGGCTGAAATCGGGCTTTGAAAGTTGACAATAGGAATTGAAAGAAAGGAATAACGAAATGATAAAAAGCAGAAATATTCTCATTGTTAGGTTTAAACCAATTGTTTTTGAAAATCAAAAATAAAAAAACAGGCTGTGTATTAAATTTTGTTTTATACACAGCCTGTTGCTTTAATCGGTTGCTGTTTTTAGCGAAATACTTTCATGCAAACCCAATCTCTGTTGTTCTTGTCGAAAAAGTAATTCCGTGAAAAGCAGCTGAGCCTATTTGCATGTCTTTATTGGTAATCACAAAAAGTATTTTAGCGAGATTATCATTGTCATGAAATAAGGAAATACCCATTTTCTTGACTTGTTTTTCCCTGAATCCAATAATTTAAGATTAGTGTCTTGTGATGTATTGCTATTGATACTTTGTAATTTTTCTTCAACCTTTTCTTCAACCAAATTAATGCTATTAGCAGAAATAAGTAAACGACCGGAATTAATGGAGTTAATAAGTTTTTCGTTGTTCCTATTTCATCTTCGGGATAAACAGCAAAATCAACCAGTTTAAGAAAATGAAAATTCAGTTATTTTTCAGACAAGCTCGATGAGTTTTTTGACAACATTTTCAGCTCCAAGACCAATTTGATCAATTGTTGCATCCAACATATAACAAGCTGTGCTAACCACTTTGTATTTCCTATCGTATACAATTTCACCATGGTCGCTAACTTTATGAGTAGCACCCATGGATTTGATGGCTTGGATTGTTGCTTTATCGGAACCAATGGTAAGGTCGATACCATCTCCAATAACTTTAGCCAATAATACTGGTGAAATACAGAGAGCACCAATAGGCTTGTTGCGTTCAAGCATGGCTTTTATTGAATTTTCAACATCATCATTTACCTGACAGTTTATACCATCAAATGCAAATGAAGATAAATTTTTTGCAGCTCCAAAGCCACCTGGGAAAAGAAGTACGTCATAGTTGTCAGCATTAAATTCATTTAGCGGACTTATTTTTCCACGGGCAATGCGTGCAGACTCGACTAATACATTCCTGCTTTCCGGCATTTCTTCACCTGTTATGTGGTTAATAACATGATGTTGAGCTATGTCGGGAGCAAAAATGCTGTATTCTGCTCCTTCTTTTTGAATGGCATAAAGCGACAAAACAGCTTCATGAATTTCAGTTCCATCATACACACCACTACCTGATAAAACAACAGCAAACTTTATCATAATTTTAGATTTAATTTTTAAGTAATTTCAAATTCCTGATTTCTTCATTTGATGATAATCTAAGGATATACAGACCTTTTTCTATATGCGATAAATCAATTTCGTGAATTTTATTTTCCAGTTTCCTGCTTAAAACAATTTTCCCATCACTTGCAATAATTGATATAACAACATCAGATAATGCATGTTTCCCGCTTTCGATAATTAATACGTCATGCACCGGATTTGGATAAATGAGGAAATCTGTTAATTCATATTCTGATAAACCAATATGAATAAAATCGAAATCTGCAGATTGTGCAGAACAACCTTTACTATCAGTTACAACAACATAATAGGTGCCATCTGCCGGTGGATTGTAATCTTGTGTATTTGCTCCATTGATAATTCCTGACAAATCGAACCATTGATTGTTTGTTGCTGAACTTGATGTTAAGGTATTTCCGTTTTGAGTAATAGTTGGAACTGGTGGATTTGGGTTGACCGTTATGTCTTTTGTGAAATTCCCAGAACTGCATCCGCCCTCACTAACTTGTAAAGATATTTGTTTAGCACCTGCAGAATTCCAGCTGATAATATAAGGTCCTTGACCACTGCCAGACTGCTGCACTGCATCTCCAAAGTTCCAAACATAATTAGCTGAACTACTAGCATTTCCAACATAATCAACGGAAATATTCCTATCCAAACAAACTTCACTATTGACTGTAAAGACAGCCGTTGGCTTTTGATTGACTGTTATACTGAGGGAATAAACATTAGATACACATCCATTTTCTTCAATGTAAAGACTAGGAGCTTTGGTTCCAAATCCAGTCCATTTTACAATGTATGGGCCTGAACCCGAGCCTGAAACGATAGTTGCTCCATCAAAATCCCAATTATAAACTGCAGTAGTTCCGGCAATTCCTATAAAAGTAACAGTGGTTTGCTGTTCCTCACAAATGGAGGTTGGCATGGCAAAGGCCGCAGTAGGAGACTCTGTTACAAGCACTTGTTCTATTTTGATGTTTGACTCGCAGCCATTTGCTGAAACTTTAAGTGTGACCATTTTGGTCCCTGCAAGTTGCCAGTGAAGGATGTATGGTCCCTGACCTGAACCTGATAAAACAGTAGCACCATCAAAATTCCATAGGTAAGAAGCTCCGACAGTTGCATTTCCGGTATAAGTAATCGTATCATTGGTAAATGTGCAGGCGGTATTTTTTATATCAAAAGTTGATGTAGGCAATTGGTTTACCTGCAGACTAACATTTGAAGGTGCCGAATTGCATCCATTTTCGGTAATAATCAGTGATATAGTTTTGGAACCAACAGTATTCCAGTCTACCGTATAAGGTCCTGCTCCTGAGCCTGATAAGATATTTCCTCCATCGAAATCCCAATTATAAACAGCTGATGAGCCAGCTGATCCCGTGAAGGAAATAGTGTCAATATCGCCAAAACACATGGTTGTTTTTGAGGTAAATGCTGCGTTAGGAACTGCTTGTATGTTAAGTTGATTGCTGGTTTGTGTAGAATTACAAAAATGATCAACAACAGTTAATTTTACAGTTTTTGTAGCTGAATTAACCCAGTATAGAATGTACGGGCCTCTGCCAGATCCTGAAACTACAGTAGCACCATTAAAATCCCAGCTGAATGTTGCGGATGTAGAAGCCTGACCTGTAAATGTGATGGTATCATGTTCAAAAGCACATAAGGCGTTTTTAATTGTAAAGGTAGAAGTGGGAATAGCATACACATTTATGTATTTTGTATTAACAGTTGATGAACAGCCATTTTCACTTACTTGTAAAGTAATCTGTTTGCTGCCGGTACTATTCCATCCCACGTTGTATGGCCCTTGTCCACTTCCTGAAGATATGCTTCCTCCGTCAAAATCCCAAGTATAGGTTGCACCTGATCCTGCACTGCCAGTATAAGTTATTGCTTCGTCAATGCCAATACAAGCCGTACTATCCATATTAAAGTTTGCATTGGGCAAGGATTTTTTAGTCAAAGTAACCGGACTTGATATTCCTGTACATTGATTTGAATTCGTAACCGTAAGTGTTAATGTTGCAGAATTTTTAACCACTATGCTTTGTGTAGTTTTACTATTCGACCATGTATAGCTTGCATAACCAGATGGACCCGTTAAAATAACACTATCGCCATCACAGAATGAAGTGTTGCCGCTAATAGTAATATTAGGTGTAATGGTTGGGCATAAGGTTACTTTTCGAATAACGTGATTATCACTGTCAATAATAAGCATACTGGTGTCGGCTGGATTGTAAATCATGCCTTTTGCATTGTAAAAACGAGCAGCGGTTCCGAATCCATTGGTGTAACCTGATTGATTCAAAGTAGCACTTCCTGCATAAGTTGTTAACGTACTGTTGCTGTATCTTGCTACCCGATGCTGGTCTGTAAAATAAAGACTGCCATCATATTCAAGTATATCAGAAGGCGTCCAGTAAGCACTGCTAATAGTTTTGACCCAAGATGAATTAAGAGATATTTTACGAATTTTTGATCCCCAATTATCTGTCACATAAAGTACACTGTCCTTAAGATATAATCCGGCTGGTCCATTGAATTTTGCAGTTGAAGTAGCGTGACCATCGGTACTTCCTGAAGAATTTGGTTGACCCGCCAACAAGGACACTGCTCCACTTGAGGTGATTTTTCTAATCACGTGATTGTTGAAATCAGAAACATAGAGATTCCCAGAAGCATCGACCACTATATCAGTAGGACCATTGAATTCTGCAACAGTAGCAGAACCATTAACATAACCACCACTTGTACCTTGTTTGCCACTAAACTTGCTAACAGTTTGCGCACTGCCAAGTGATGTAAATGCAGTTAATTTTCTAATTACATTATTGCTATAATCAGCAATATAAATTTCATTGTTTGGTCCTACGGCCATTCCTTTTGGGTTGTAAAAGCGAGCATTAACGCCACTGGAATTTACATAACCCGTATTGGTATATGACCCTGCTCTGACATATACCATATTGCTGGAAGTAATCATATAAATTACCTGTCCACCAGTTTCTGAAATCCAAAAGTTTCCCTGTCCGTCCAACGCAATTCCATATGGCTGATTAAATTTGGCTGAAGAAATTGCTGTGCCTGAACTATTATAACCAGGAACATTAGGTGAACCAGCAAATAAACTTACATTTTGAGCTTGTCCTGAAAAAGACAAAGCAAGAACAAACAATATGCTAATTGAAATATTTTTCATATGTCTATAGTTAAATTTTAAAGGTCATGCGGAACTCGCATTATAATCATTCCTATGTGTGAGAAATTTTTTACTCATGCTCGTTTCATCTGTTTATAATTGTTTTTTAGTTGTCATATGCCTGCCCGATGCAGGCGGGGAACTCGCATATAGTCATTTCCTTGTGCCTGTAAACCGAAGTGTTTCGGCACACAGGTGTGTGTGTAGACATATACTCATGCTCGTTTCATCAAACTATTTTTAAGTATTTAATTCTTATTATTTGGATACAGCTCAACCTATTCATCCGTATTTATTTATTAAATGACTAGCTGTTAGAAAACAGTAAAAAACTGTAATTAGCTGTAAATTTACGAAATCCTATTATTTCTTCAATAGCGATTTTACTATTTCAAAAGGGAAGGAGATTTAACAAGTTTGTTTTCGTTATTGGTATAAACGGCATATTCAAATCCTTTTGTAAGGCTGTAGGTGCCATATTCACCATATTTATTGAGTGCAATAAAACCTACCTGAAAATCACGATAGTCTTTTTGTTTTTCCATGATTCTTTCAACGGCCATCTGGCAAGCTTTTTCAGGTGATTTTCCCTGTCGCATTAATTCAACAACTAAATGGGTTCCTGCAATTCTAATTACTGCTTCTCCTTTTCCTGTTGCTACAGCTCCACCCACATCTCCATCAACAAATAGTCCGGCACCAATAATAGGGGAGTCGCCTACTCGTCCGTGTAATTTCCAAGCCAGACCACTGGTTGTGCAAGCTCCGCATAATTTCCCTTCCTCATCAAGAGCCAACATCCCAATGGTGTCATGATTTTCTTTGTCAGGGGTTGGTTCAGGATGATAGTTTTGTGTGCGCATCCATTCTTGCCATCTCAATTTGGCTTCATAAGTCAATAAATTTTCCTTTTTAAAACCTTTATTTAGGGCAAACTCCTGTGCACCAATTCCTGTTAACATAACATGGGGAGTATCTGTCATAACTTTTCGAGCCACCGATATAGGGTGCATGATTTCCTTCAAAAAACCAACAGAGCCACAATTACCTAATTCGTCCATAATGCATGCATCCAAGGTCACATTACCGTCTCGGTCAGGCATGCCACCATATCCAACGCTGCTAACTTCAGGATCTGCTTCTGAAATTTTTACACCTGCCTCTACAGCATCCAGTGCGTATCCTTTATTACTAAGCACCTTCCATGCAGCTTCGTTGGCATCCAACCCATGATTCCATGTAGATATGACGATTGGTTTATTTTGAATTTTCTTTTTACAATTTTGAGCATCTTTGTTGGGATAACCCATGCTTTTTTTAATGCCGGCTGGTAATGCTGCTAACGAGGCTACAATAAAAGAGCCTTTAATAAAGTTTCTTCTCGATGTCATGATTTATTCATTTGTATGCAAATTTATATAATAATAAGAATTGTATGGCATGCTCAGGAATCTAATAGGATGTTGGTAAAATAGCTTTACTAAAATTGCAAAACAAACTAAATTAGCAGTATAATTTATATGATTGCATGAAATACATCCGAATAATATGGTTTGCAAATTTGTTGTTTTTATTTTGTTTTAATTCTGCTTCTTCACAAAATATTGCAGGTGGTGAGATTCTGGGTACAGTAAATAAAACAAATAATAAACTATATACAAACTTGTATTTGTATACCAATTGCTACAGTCAGCATCCTGTTACAACAAAATTATTTATGAAATGCGCAAGCAGCGGGCTTGTATTGGACTCTATTACATTAAATATGTCGGCACCTGTAGATGTTTCTGGCTTATGTCCCAATCAGTGCAACCATTGCAGCGATTTGAATTGTTCATTTCCATATGGATACAGACGATATGGATACAGTGGCTATTTTGATCTGACATCGGTTAACACTTGTCAGGAGGTTGTTGTTTATTTTCAAATGTTCAAGCGCTCCTCTACCATAACAACAGGTTCGGCTTCTTCCGATTTTTATTTGAAGAGCCGATTTAGTTTAAGTAATCCAAATCAGTATAGTATGCAGTTTTTTGAAACAAGCCCTCGCTTTTTGCATTGTCGAAATCAGGATTACTTTGAAAATGTTCTGTTAATAAGTTCCACTGAGCAAGATTCAATTGTTTATGAAATTACATCTCCTAAAGAAAATGCAAGCAAGAACATAAATTACAATGCTTCCTATAGCTACGATAAACCCTTATCATTTTGGGGTTTTCCCAATAAAACATTGAGTTATCCAAGGGGGTTTCATTTAGATCCTGTATCAGGCGATTTTTATTTTCGTCCATTACAAAGTCAGGAAACACCTGTTGCCATCAAAGCAACTATTTATAATGCTGATGGTTTTGTGGCAGAAATGACCAGAGAATGGATATTGAATATTAACAATTGTAACAGTAATTTTTCGCCATCTTTAAGTGGTCCTTTTTATTATCAAGTCTGTAGTTTTTCACCAAAACAGTTTACAGTTAGTGCAGGGGATTTTGACGTAAATGATAGTTTGCTCTTTGATAATAGTACGAATTTCAATTATAAGTTAATTAGTCAGGATTATTCAAATCCGAATAATCCCAAACAGACTATAGAAGTATTATTTGGTCCGAATACGAATCATAGTCCTGAAATAGTAACGTTAACGGTTAAGGACAATAAGTGTCCCATACAAGGATCTCAAAGTAGAGCTTATGTATTTGATGTGATTGACGGAGTTTTTGCCAGAACAATTGTTAGCGATTCAAGTTGTGGCCGCTACTTATTTGATTTAGATCTTATAATGGGCGACATTAAAACCATTAAATGGATGATTGATTCTGTTGATGTTTCTCAGGATACTTCATTCTATTATCAGTTCTATAGCGAAGACACTTTTTATTATTCGCTTGAATTAAGTGGTCATAATGGATGTAAATACTTTTTTGCTGATAAAATAATTACGACAATTACAAAACCCATTGTAAATGCGGGTTTGGATGATACAGTTTGTTTTGCGGGAGCTTTATATCCTTTAATTGGGCAACCTTTCCCATCCATGGGGCATTGGCAAGGGAATGGTGTTTTCATGAAAGATAATTATTGGTATTTTAATCCAAGCGATAGCAGTGTTTCAGAAAATACAAGCTATGAGTTAAAATACAGTTACACATCTTCGAATGGATGTGAGAATTCAGATAGCCTGAATTTATATGTTTTAGAAACGCCAAAACCCAATTTAGGAGCAAGTTTGACAGTTTGTGAGAATGCAAATCCTGTTCAACTTGTTGGTTCACCTAAGTCTGGAGTTTGGTCAGGTGCTGGTGTCGTTAACAATATTTTTGATCCGGACATAGGTGTTGGACAATATCTCTTAAGTTATGAAGTCAATACGAATGGAATTTGCCCCAATAGCGACACATTATCAATGCATGTTGCTCCACTTCCTGAAGTTCATTTTTCGGTTTCGCCTATTAACGGAGAAGTACCGCTGTTAGTTGATTTTAAAGACAGCTCAATGATCAGTAGTGGCAATATTGCTACTTACCATTGGAACTTTGGCGATGGAGATACTAGTTTTCAATATGGCTCGGTTCAACATACCTACACTAAAGCTGGATTATTTTCTGTTATTTTGTTTTGTGAAAGTGATCAGGCATGCCAGTCCTTTGCTATCAGATCAAATATTGTTAATTCCTGGCCTGTTTCTATTGAAGAATTTAAGCATAATGAAGTAGTGGTCTTTCCGAATCCTTGCTCCGAATCCTTATATATTTATTCTGATGAGTATAGAATCCAAAAAGTTTTGTTGATTGATATGCTCGGAAATATTGTTTATACCAATTCTGATATATCAAATAATAAGACTGAAATACCACCGTTGAACTTTAAAGGGTTGTATATATTACAGGTGGAATTAATTTCCGGAGAAAACTACTTTAAACCTGTTTTGTTTAATTAAACTCTTCCACTTTATTTTTGTCGAAAAGGGTTTCTTGGATGTTGTATATGTAGTCTCCCATCTTCTCCATGGCAGAAATTACATCTTTATATACCATGCCAACTTCAAAACTTAATTCATTCAAATTAATCCTTTCCATAAGATTTTTTATCAAATCATCTCTAAGTTCATTAATTTGGAATTCAAGTTTCCTTGCCTGCTTGAAAGTGTTCTCATTCGACTTCCCATTAATACTTAGATAGGCTAAATCAAATGCATTATCAATTAATTCGAATAGTTCATTAAGCTTATTGCGTTCCTCTTTTTTAAACTCATTTTTACTACCAAATACTTTTTCAATTCGGCCAGCTATTTTAAAACAACTATCCCCAATACTTTCTAATTCATTATTAACTCTGAAATAGGATTTCAGCAGATTGGAACTTTGCTCACTTATTTTACCTTTTGATATTTGGGCAAAATAAAGAGATA
>Ga0209249_1002753_pt1 | contig 13679 bp, 8 predicted proteins | sample SaaInlV_200m_DNA_4_FD_184653 | JGI IMG/M metagenome (GOLD analysis project Ga0209249, IMG submission 184653) | Marine microbial communities from expanding oxygen minimum zones in the Saanich Inlet - SI037_S3LV_200m_DNA (SPAdes) (version 2) | ecosystem: Environmental > Aquatic > Marine >...
GACAAACTGAATTTACGTCCGCGAAAATGCCTTGATTTCAAGACACCTTATGAGGTATTCTTCGGATATCAACCTGTTGCACTTACGACTTGAATCCAAGCTTCAAATCACCCTACTTGTATTTGCTTTCATAGAAAGCCTGAATATGCTGGAACTGTACTTCATGCAAGATAACTGTAAATTCAATGGAGCCTGCATTTTCAGTAGCTGGGAGAAATCCAAAGCTGACCCCGAAGTCCATGCATTGATACGTTATCTGGTTAATTGGTTGGCAGGGGTGAAAATGATCGTGATCGCTCTCGTACTTGTCTTGGTCTTTACAGCTTCGGAAAATACCCTTATCTTGGCTGCAGTGGCTTTGGTTATCACGATTGCATCTTTTTACTGGCGGCTATACCCTATGCTTCGCACAGCGGATAAAGCCAAACAACTCAGCTCACGTGGACACTCGAAACGATTAAGCATGATGCTCATGGGCTTGGAGTTGGGTTTGGTTGTCGCGATTGGTTTTCATTTATTTGGCTTATAAAGCTACTCAAGAAGAAAAAAGCCTGTGCTGAAATTTCAGCACAGGCTTTTGCTTTGCTCTTATCCTCTACGCAATCGGCAATTCTTCCAACTGCTCAACCAACTCTTTGATCACATCAAAGCCGCCTTGCCAGAATTCGGCACTGCGGATATTGATCCCGGCTTCTTTCAAAATCTTTTCGGGGGCTTCAGAGCCACCAGCAGAGAGCAATTTGAGATAGCGCGGCTTGAAGGAATCGCCTTCGGCTTTGAATTGCTTATAGAGTGAAAGTACCAACAATTGCCCAAAGGTATAAGCATAGACATAGAAAGGGGTGTGATAAATATGCGGGATCGAGACCCACTCCCATTTGAATTCATCGCTGATATCCAGCGAATCGCCGAATTGGGCAGCCAGATTTTCCATGTAGGCAGTAGCCAACTCATCCACAGAGGCATTCTCTTTGACCATCGCATGGGCTTTGCGTTCAAAGAGCGCAAAGTAGGCTTGACGCATAATGGTGGCATAAGAATCGTCCACCTGGCGGAAGAGCAGATCACGGCGCACAGATTCATCGGTCTCGTTTTCGAGAAGTTGGTCCACGAGCATCATCTCGCCAAAAGTGGAGGCTGTCTCTGCCAGCGGCAGGGATGAATGGAAGGTGAAGACATTGTGGTGATCGGCAAGCATCGCGTGGATCGCGTGCCCCAGCTCGTGCGCCATCGTTGCCACATCATCGGCACGACCCTGATAATTGAGCAACACCCACGGAGGCATATCCGGGGTCACCGACCAACAAAAAGCACCACCCCGTTTCCCTTTGCGGACTTCACTATCGAGATGCTTATCGTCGAAGACGCGTTGGGCAAGGGTAGCAAGTTTGGGATCGAATGTCGCGAAAGAGTCGAGCACCATTTCGGCGGCTTTTCCGAAGTCATATTTTTTATCCGATTGCACGACCGGCGCATAAACGTCATAACGTCGCAATTTTTCGACACCGAGATGTTTCGCCTTCAATTTGAAATAGCGCTGGAAAACGTCCGCATTTTTCTCGCAGACATCCAACAAAGTATCGACGGCTTCATCGGGGATGTCATTGCCCAAATTGCGGGCGGATATGGGATTGGCAAATTTGCGCAGGTTGACATTTTCGTTGCCCCAATCGCGAACCCGAGTTTGATACATCTGCCCGAGAATCGGGCCGTCTTCAGCATATACGCGATAAAGCTCCTGATAAGCGGCTGCGCGCAGATCAGCATCTGCCCCGCGGACGTAGGTCATCAACTCGCCGCGCGTCATTTCTTTGGTTTCGCCATCCACTTCGAGTTTGTAGACGTAGCGATTCGTGATGGCATCGTAGAGGGTGATGAGCGCGCTGGAACCGGTCACATTTTTGATGTTAAGAATTTTCTCTTCGGCTTCAGTGAGGGTGTGCGGTTTGAAATTACGAATTTCTTCGAGATAATACTTATATCCATCCGCAACTTCCATAAAACGTTCGGCTACTTTTGCATCAAGGTCTTTCCACCACAAGCTGAAGAAAAGGGTCCGGTTTTGCACTTCTGCGTAGTACTGCTCAATGCGTGATTGTGCAGATTGCGCGACCTGATCCTGCGTATCGGCAGTGAAGGCTAACCCTGCAAAAGCGTAGAGTTTATGAACAAGTCGGGTGCTCTTCTCGGAGGCTTCAAGCATTTCCATGAAGTCTTCTACGTCCATATCTGCTTTGAGATTAGGGCGCAGGGCTTCAAAAGCAGTGATCTGCTCATCGAGTTCTTTGTAGGTAGCTGCGAGTTCGGGACTCTCGAATCCAGGGAAGAGATCGTCGAGGCTCCATTTGGTTTGGGCGAAGGTCATTTATTTTCTCCTGTAATTATAGTAGGGGCGGGCTCGCCCGCCCCTACTTCTCTCATTATTGATGTGCAACCAGATAATCATACCGCGCACGCAGGGTGCTGTAAATATAATTCTGCCAAACCGGCACGATCCGACTTTGTGCGTAACTGTGCGTGGAATAGGTTTGGAGGATAAAACGGTCATCGACACAAGAGACAGCAACAATATCGCTGCTGGGAGAAGTAGCATATAAACCCCAAAGCGGAGTGGCAGTGCTGCCGGGTGCAAGACGCAAACGATCACCCAAATCCAAGCCGAGCCAGTAGCCAGTTACTTTGCTTAACGAAAGCCCTTCATTCGGCATGTGATGCGCCCGATGAGAACCGTTGATGGTATATATCACTGTGTCGTTAATATCTGTATCTGACCAGTTCTGGGAAAAATCAACGCCGCAACGCCCGGTGAGGAGGCTAAGTTTGCCATTCCCGAGTCGATCCATATCCCACTCTTCGAGGATAACGGAGCTGCCTTGCCCCAGTGCATCATTCAGATATACATAGAACTCACCCTGTAAATCACTACGGATCTCTTTGGCAGCAATGATCAAGTCCCAGCCTTGCCCGCCAGGTCCGTTGGAAAGCAATTGATTCTTGAAGCGTCCCAATGCATCTTTCTCATCAACGTAGTTCAAGCCCATGCCTGATAAGGCGATAGGCACATAGCGGTATACATTGAAGTCGGCAGCAATATCTTCAAAGACTAAAATACTGGCAGATTTCATCCAAGTATCGAAGTCAGGCATAGTGGAAACCGTATTTACAGGTGCAACAGTCGGCTGTGGCTGCTGTTGGGGAATAGCTGTGGGGGCTGCTGGAGGTGGGGCTTGATTATTCATCGCCGACTGCGTAAGTTGTAAAACCATCGCGGTAGCTTCCAGTTCTAAAGAGGCTTTGGTGGCATCAAATGCCGGCTGAGCGTTTGTGGTCCCTCCTAAAGAACACGCTAGAACAAAAAGTAATAGGGTTAAAAGCAATACGATCTTTTTTCGAGATTTTGCGACGGGGGACATAGAATTCTCCTTTCAAAAAGAAACCAGCCTACTTGTGCGTCACTTATTCTTTCTTTTTGCTCCTTATATTGTACATCAGCCCCCAAGGAAATTCCTTGAGGGCTGATTGCAAATCATATATTGATGGTATGCAGTTTAAGGCTTGTGCTTATTTACCCCCCTGCCCTTCAGGCATCCCCCCATTTTGAAAAACAAAAATGGGGGGGGATTAGCAAGCCCCTCCCCTAAATTCCGCTTTTAGAATTTGGGGGAGGCCGGGAGGGGGCAGAGATGACAGAATGCCATCAATGCGTAACATCAGTTATATATTGAAGCGGATGTGCATGATCTCCCCGTCTTGAACGAGGTATTGTTTCCCCTCCAAGCGGAGCTTCCCTTTGTTGCGGGCTTCGCTCATGCCGCCGAGTTCGGTCAGATCTTCGTAGGTGACCACTTCTGCGCGGATAAACCCTTTTTCAAGATCAGAGTGGATCGTGCCCGCAGCTTCCTGTGCATTGGCGCCACGTTTTACCGTCCACGCGCGAACTTCATCTTCGCCGACCGTGAAGAAGGATTGTAATTCGAGCAGATCATAGGAAAGGCGGATCATCTTATTTAGCCCGGGTTCTTCGATGCTGTATTCTTCCATGAACATCGCGGCATCTTCAGCAGGGAGTTGGGAGATTTCCATTTCGAGTTTCCCCATCAAATCTACAACGGGGACATCGTGCTCCGACTCGACCGCGGGAAGAGCTTGCCCCTCGCCGAGATTCAGCAGGATCAACATTGGCTTTCTGGTGAGTAACCCGAAACCCGAAAGGTCATTTTGCTCAAGTTCTGTGAACTCCATCCCACGCAAGGGCTTGTCTTCCGACAGAATTGCTTGCAAACGTTCAAATAATTCTGTTTGGCGTGCGTTGACAACCTTATCCGTGCCGCCGCGTTTTCGTTCTTCGGTCAGCTTTTCGAGTTTGCGTTCCACGACGATCAAGTCGTTTAGCAGTATTTCGCCATTCATCGAAGCGATGTCCCTAGACGGATTCACGCTCCCAGCCGCGTGCGGCACGCTCTCATCTTCAAAGCAGCGCACAATGTGGATCAGTCCATCCATCTGCGCGATCTGGTTAAGCAATTGTCCCGAAATATTGCCCTGCCCGCTGCCATCCAGGCCTGCAATATCAGCGTAGGTCACTTTGGCATAGGCCGTCTTTTTGGGCTTGTACATCTTGGAAAGCACGTCCACGCGCGGGTCGGGCACATCTACAACTGCGGTATTCACTTCAATGCGCCCAGCGCTGGCGTTGGTGGGTTGATCTTTACCGGTGAGGGCATTAAAAAGGGTAGTTTTACCTGTTTGGGGTAGTCCTATAATTCCTAGTTTCATATTTTTTCCTTGAAGACCTTCGTAGGCATCTTTCAATTCTGAAGCCTGATTTGTACTTGACCTGTTTGCTCGGTCTGTGTATACTTTCCTTCGCTATAGCCGGAGTGGCGGAACTGGCAGACGCGCACGACTCAAACTCGTGTTCCCCTGGGAGTGTGGGTTCGATTCCCACCTTCGGCACAGCATTATAGCACGCCCTTCTCGTATGAGAAGGGCTGTTTTTTTTAGTAATTCATCCTCTTTTCACATTGTGTAAACATAAATTTCCTTGCAATATGATATGATTTTCTCATTGCTCATGCAACTACATTAAGGAGAACTTATGCCCGCGGAAAACGATATTCTCGCTGTCATCATGGGGGGAGGGCAAGGGTCACGTTTATACCCTCTTACCAAACTTCGTGCAAAACCAGCCGTGCCGATTGGCGGGAAATATCGCCTGATCGACACTACGCTCAGCAATTGTATCAATTCTGGCATTTATCGCATTGCCGTTTTAACGCAATTCAATTCTGTCTCGCTTCATCGCCATATTACGCACACGTATAACTTCGACACCTTCCACACCGGATGGGTGCAAATCCTCGCCGCCGAACAAACGCCGGATAGCGCCGATTGGTACCAAGGCACAGCCGATGCCGTTCGCAAACAGTTGACAGAAATTCAGTCTGCGGGGGCAGAGCATGTACTCATTTTAGCGGGTGACCATCTTTACAGGATGGATTACCGCGAGATGGCGGCATTTCATGCCAAGAACGACGCCGACGTGACCGTTGCCGTACAACCCATCTTCAAGGAAGACGCACCTCGTTTTGGCTTGCTCAAACGCGAAGAAGACGGGCGTATTTCAGACTTTGTTGAAAAGCCGAAAGATAAGGAAACCCAGCAAAAATTCGTTAGCCGCGATGATGAAGAACGCCCTTTTCTCGGCTCGATGGGAATCTACCTATTCAAGACCCAGGTCTTGGTCGACCTCCTCAACGATTATCCCGACTACGACGATTTCGGCGGTGATGTGATCCCGCACGCGATCAAATCACTTGGCGTTTACGGTTTCGATTTTGAAGGCTACTGGCGCGATATTGGAACGATCCGCTCTTTTTACGATACCAATTTGGAGCTAACCCTCTCAGAAGCGCCCTTCAACTTTTTCAGCAAAAAAAGCCCCATTTACACCCACGCCCGCTATCTGCCTGGCTCCACAGTGGAAAATAGTCATTTCAGAGATGTCCTTCTCGCCGAAGGCTGCCGCATCTATCAGGCGGATATAACCCATTCAGTCATCGGTTTGCGGAGCCGCATTACATCGGGCGTAACGATCAAAGACAGCATCATCATGGGCGCCGATTCGTATGTAACTGAAGACACGGGTGGCATTCGGGTGGGGATCAAGAAAAATTGTTATATCGAGGGTGCCATTCTCGATAAGAATGTACGTCTTGAGAACGATGTGGTCATCAAGCCTTTCCCGCGAGGGACAGATCTTGATCGCGAAAACTTCATCGTGCGAGATGGGATCGTCATTATCCCGAAGAATACCCTTATCCCATCGGGGACGCGCATCACGCCCGAGGATGTCTAGATTTTTTGGATAATGGAAGCAAATTGAAGCAGGTGCGTAGCGTTCATAGTCCGCTTCTGCATACAAAATTGTATAGCATCCGTCGCTTGACACCCACCCTTGAAACATGTACACTCTGGGCGTTGGGGAGTAGCCGCCTGCTTCCCCGCAGGATGAATTGTCGTCAACACAGAGTTTAGGGCAGTCTTACCGTCCCACTCTCGGCAATTCAACGCTTTTCTGAGCGAAGGCAAGACCAACACGCAATGCGTGTTGGTCTTTTTTAATCGCTGCCTCACGCTCAAACTAGTAAAATGAAAGGCAATTCAAATGAAAAAAGAAATAACCCCAACCGAACTCCCCCAGCAAGCAGAGGAAGCCTGGCACGCTCTGCCACCCGAGGCCGTTCTCGACGATTTAAAAGTGAAAGAAGATGGTCTCACTACAGCAGAAGCCGCCAAACGACTTGAGTTTTATGGACTCAATGAACTGGTCGAAGCGTCTCGCCCCGGCTTTTTAGAAATGCTCTGGGCGCAATTAAATAACTTTGTTGTCATCCTGTTGCTCGTTGCTGCCCTGATCTCAGGCTTGATCGGCTGGCAGGAATTTAGCCATAGCGGCGAGATCGGCGAGTTCGTTGAAGCTGGCGCGATCTTACTGATCGTTGTACTTAATGCCGTTTTGGGCTTGGTACAAGAAGGCAAAGCCGAAGAAGCCCTTGCCTCGCTCAAAAAGATGGCAGCCCCCGAAGCCCAGGTGCTTCGTAATGGAAGAAGGGTCTCGATCCCCTCGCATGAACTCGTGCCGGGGGATATTGTTTATCTTGAAGCGGGCAACTATGTTCCGGCAGATGTGCGCCTGATCGAAGCGATCAATCTGCGCGTCGAAGAAGCCTCGCTCACCGGAGAATCGCTGCCTGTGCAAAAGAACGCCTCCGCGCTGCTCGAAAAAGATGTTCCCCTCGGCGACCGTAAAAACACCGCCTTTATGGGCACAACCATTTCCTACGGGCGCGGGCGCGGCGTCGTTACCGATACAGGTATGCGCACCCAGCTCGGGCTTATCGCCGAAATGCTCTCATCCGTCGAAACCGAAGTAACCCCGCTCCAAAAGCGTCTCGACGAACTCGGAAAAACCCTCAGCATTCTCTCGCTCTTCCTCGTCGCCATCGTCTTCGTCGTAGCTATCATCAACTACACCGACGTCGGTCTCATCTTCCAATCACCGCTCGACTATTTCAGTGAATATGGCAAAGATATTACCGACGCCTTCATCATCGCCATCTCATTGGCGATAGCCGCCGTGCCGGAGGGATTGCCCGCGGTCGTGACGATCTCCCTCGCCTTGGGGATGCGCGAAATGGTGCGACGGCACGCCCTCATCCGTAAATTGTCCTCGGTAGAGACACTTGGTTCCGCAACCACAATTTGTTCCGATAAAACCGGAACCCTGACTCAGAACGAAATGACGGTCACCCAGCTTTGGGTCGATGGGAATTTCGTTGACGTTAGCGGCACAGGCTACTCCCCCGAAGGAACCTTTTCGGTTGACGAGCGCGAGATCGACTTTAAGAATTATCCCGCCGTGCTAACTGCACTTTGGCTCGGCGTCCTGAATAACGACGCTTTCATCGAAAAAACAGGCGAAAGCGAAGAGCAAACCACTTATCGAGTTGTTGGTGACCCAACCGAAGGCTCCCTGCTCGTTGCAGCCGCCAAAGCAGGCGGACTTGCCGAAGAGCTGGAAAAAGCCTATCCCCGCGAGGGCGAGATCCCCTTCGACTCGGAACGCAAACGCATGATCACGATCAACGACGTGGATATTCCGCGTGTTGGCGATCTTTCACCCTTCACCGATGAACGCTACCGCGACTGGGACATCATCACCGTCAAAGGTGCCCCCGATATGGTGCTTGATCTTTGTACCCAATATCAGGGCATGGACGATAACGTCCTGCCCATGGCAGATGCTGCTCGCAACCGCATTTTGGCTGCAAACGACAGCATGACCAAAAACGCCCTGCGCGTGATCGGCGTTGCCTACCGCCTCGAACGGGATGTTCCCGATGAGGGCGCACCCGTCGAAGAATTGGAACACGATCTCGTCTTTGTCGGTCTGATCGGCATGATCGACCCCGCCCGCATGGAAGTTCGCCCCGCTCTGGAGAACGCTAAAACCGCTGGAATCCGCACCATTATGATCACAGGCGATTTCCCCAATACCGCCAGAGCCATCGCAGAAGATATTGGTCTCATACGCCCGGGTAAAAAAGTGCTCACTGGCGCAGATCTAGATGGGATCAGCGATGAAGATTTGATCGCAGAGATCGACGAAACCGATGTCTTCGCACGTGTCTCCCCCGAACATAAGATGCGCATCGTGGATGCCCTTCAGGCCAACGGCGAAGTGGTCGCCATGACGGGCGACGGCGTCAACGACGCCCCAGCCATCAAACGCGCCGACATCGGCGTGGCGATGGGCATTACCGGCACGGACGTAGCAAAAGAAACCGCCGACATGGTGCTGACCAACGATAATTATGCCAGCATCGTCCACGCGGTGGAGCAGGGACGCATCATTTACGGGAATATCCGTAAATTTGTTTTCTTCCTGCTCTCGAGCAACGCTGCCGAGATCATGATCATTTTCCTCGCCACGTTGGCAGGGCTGCCCGCTCCTTTAACGGCGATCCAACTTCTTTGGCTGAACCTCGTCACCGATGGCGCTCCTGCTCTCGCTTTGGCGATGGAAAAAGGCGACCCCGACATCATGGAGCGCAAACCGCGCCCGAAAGACGAGCCGATCATTCACGGCCCTATGCGTTTGGGCATCATCATCCAGACCATCACCCAAACGGTTGCGGTCTTAACGGCATTCGCTTTGGGGTTGCTCTGGCATCTGGAAGCGGGAGCCTTCCTCCCGGAGGGCGCAAATCCGATCTCCTATCTCATCCAACACGATTGGCGCGGGGTCGACGTCCAGACTGCTGAAACGATGGCTTTCGTCACGCTATCCCTCGCCGAGCTCTTCCGCGCTTATACCGTTCGCTCAGAGAAAGTTTCACTGTTCAGGATCGGTATCTTCTCAAATAAATATATGCAATACGCAGTCGCTTTCTCGATGCTGCTAATCATTTTTGTTGTGAACATCCCCTTCTTGCAGCCAATTTTCAACACCCATTTCCTGAACGCGACGGAGTGGGGCGTGGTGGTCGGGCTGGCGCTCATTCCGGCGGTTTCGGAAGAGATCACCAAGTTTTTCCTGCGACGCAAAAACTAAAAAAACGGGCGGCTATTAGCCGCCCGTTTTCATCTTGAGGCTGCCACGTCGCATAAGTGCCCTATAGGGTAAATGCATGCCCCGCACAGGATAAGCACAAATGAACTACCCCGCCGCAAGCAGACGGGGTCTGTCTATTCTAAAAGCACCTCGTAGTAGCGACTTTAGTCGCTCTGAACGGCTAAAGCCGTCACTACAAAAGTATTTTAGGATAGATTACTAATGCTCACGCCGCAAGCGGCGGGGTATTGAACCCATATATAGAATAAACTTACTTTCTTTTTCATAGGGTCTCTTTTGGCAAGATAGAGAATAAGCTTTATGTTCTAACTAGAGTACAGGTTTGGAAAAGAAAAATAAGCCTTTTTGGGGCTTTAAGAAATCTTTACAATTCAGACACACGCTCTTTAAGGCTTCCCTTTACACTGGGGATACTAAACATAAAGGAGAAAGAAAATGAGAACAAAAACTATTTTAGTAATTACCTTGCTCACACTTGGCACGATCGCGATCAGCGCCTGCCAGCCTCTTACCCCGGTTGCTTCGGCTACTGAAGGTGAAGTTGCTCCCGTCAATGTAGAAGATACCGAAAATGTAGCTGCACCTGCTGTAGCCGGAAGCGGAAATGCTTATGGCATGGCCGATGGCGAATGCGACGGAACTTGTGATCAACAAGGTGTCGGCGGTCATGGACATGGTCAAGGTGGCGAGATGGGTGGGCAAGTGCCCGCTTTCGCCATCGGCGAGATCAGCCAGGCAGAGGCAGATGGCTTAGCTTTTATGCGCGAAGAAGAAAAACTGGCGCGCGATGTTTACCTGACTCTTTACGATACCTGGGGATTGAAGCCCTTCACCAATATCGCATCCAGTGAACAGACTCATACCGACGCGATCAAAGCTTTGCTCGAAATGTACGAACTCCCTGACCCTGTAACCGATGATACCGTTGGTGTCTTTACAAATGAAGATTTACAAGCCCTCAACGATCAATTGGTTGAGATGGGCAGCGCTTCGCTCGTAGATGCCTTGAAAGTCGGCGTAGCCATCGAAGAAATTGATATTCTTGACCTGATCGAATACCTCGAGGGAACAGAAGAGGCAAATATCGAGTTTGTCTATGAAAACCTTTTGGCTGGCTCTGAAAATCACCTGCGTGCCTTTGTCTCACAACTCGAAGCACAAACCGGTGAAACTTATATCCCGCAATATCTTACCCAAGAGATGTATGACACGATCATGAGCGCATCCAATGCACGTGGTGGCGGACACGGGCAAGGTGGTCATGGGCAGGGTGGTGGACGTGGAAATCAAAATTAGAAAATATAGCTAGAGATAACAAAAAAAGAGCGACGGGCTTCCGTCGCTCTTTGCGTTTAAACTACCATTCCCGATCCGGTCCTATAAGGGGGTCGAAAGCTTCTGGCTCTATCCCCGCCTCTTTTAACTGTGCCCTTAATGTTGTGATCACCTTTTTAAGTTCTGCCATGCGATTTTCGCGACCGCTCATGAGGGAAAGCATATCATTCAATTCTTTCGTGCGCTTCTCCACGCGGTCGTCCAACTCGACGTTGAGTTTTTGCAGTGCATCTTCAGCTTCTTTGCGCTCGGTAATATCCAGCATCGTTGTTATTGTGCAAGGTTCTCCGGCCAATTCGACGTGCTCTGAGGAAATCACTAAGATAAGAGGTTTTCCTGATTTTGTCTGTGCCTGCACTTCAACATTACGAGCCATTTCTTTGTGACGAGCCTTTCGGATGAGGCCAGCACGCGTATCAGGTTTCATCAGATTCAAATCAAGACTCGTAAACCCTAGCGCTTCTTCACGACTATATTCAACTAATCGCAAAAAGCTCTCATTGGCTTCAAGATAAGATCCATCAGACTGACGAGCAATGACCATCGGCGAGGGGCTGCTATGAAACGCTTTTGAAAAAAGTTCTTCCGATTTCTTTAGTGCTTCTTCAATTTTTTTCCGATCAGTAATATCCACTGCAATTTGAACGTGTACCAAACGTCCATCCGTCCAGGGAACTGCGCGGTCATAATTGACATACCATTTCTTTGAGATAGGATTTTGTCCTTCCCAGACAAATTTTTCTGTGGGGTTTCCATCTTTATCGAGCAAATGGTCGTATGGACAGATCGAACATTGACCGGTTTCGTTCCGTAAGGCTTCATAGCAAACTTGGCCAACCATATCAGTACCAAAAACCTCGCGCATATGGTCATTCATGAAAATGATTTTATGGCTTTGAAGGCTTGAAACGTAAATCTCCGCAGGGATGCTATTCAAGAGGGTCAACATACGTTTGTGAGAGGCTTCGAGGGCTTCGTTCGCTTTTTTTCGCTCGGTGATATCACGCCAGACAGTATGGACGATTGTTTTGCCCTCTACGACGATAGGCGTCAACAGAACCTCCACAGGGAAGTCTTCTCCATCTATGCGACGATGGACCCATTCAAAGCGGTTGCTGCCCTGCTCCAAAGCGATGCGGATCATTTCATCGGCTTTTTCAGCAGACGGCTGCCCGTCAGGCTGAAACTCGGGCGATAACTGGGATGGATGTGTGGAAAGCACTTCTTCTTTCGAATTGGCCCGCAGCATTTTTACAGTAGCCTGATTACAGCCTACAAAAATATTTTCATCTAAGATCAGATAAGCATCGGTAGAATCATCGAAAAGAGAGCGGAATCGTTCTTCACTTTCTTGCAGTGCCATATCTACCTGTACTCGTTCAGTAATATCAGCAGTGAGTCCAAAAATCTGCTTTGGCGTTCCATCATCCTGTCGGGTAAAGATAGTTTCCTTAGACGAAAGCCAATGCCACGTGCCATCTTTATGTTGCATCCGATATTCGTGCTGGAAGATTTCACCATCCTTGAGCGTCTGATAATGAGGGTATATCTCATCCAGATAAACGCTAAAGTCATCAGGATGCATCAGCGAAGATAAAACACTTTCTCCCATCTCTTGAAGCTCTTCAACCGTATAATCTAGGATCTTCATAATTCCCGCATTGCTGTATATATTCTTTTGTTCGACAATATCGTATATATAAATAAGATCAGGAGAAGTATCTACTAAAGTCTGACTGAAAGTCTGACTTTCGCGTAATGCCTCACGATGGGCACTGACCTCCTCTACTAATTTCTCTCGTGGCATCTTCCACAGTTCGACCATAGTAAAGGGTACTTCTACATAAGCTGCCAGATTCTTGCGAAAGACCAATAAGAAGATCAGGATGGGCAAACTATAAGAGATTGCCATGATAAATTTACCTTGTACATTTCCGATCATAATCGCACTCAAGGCAGGCGTAAATCCTATTCCCAATAAGGGGAACAGAACTCCATCCAAAGATAGAATGGCGATATAAAACATTGTGTATAGAATAGACAAGACAAAAATATTATTGACCCTTCTTTTCAATCGCTCAAAGATAAAGATCAGCAGCAATAACTCGGTAATAATTAAGACTCCACCCAAAATCAAAAACTTTACAGAAACCTGAAAAACCATAGCATCTGTAAAGAAAGGGTTTTTAATAGATTCTGTTGCTAAAGCCCAGCCGATCGTTAAAAAAAGCAAGGTTTTAAAAACATTAACTGTGATCACTATGCGAACAACATTGCGTACTACCTCGAGATCACGCTCCAGAATAAGCAACAAGATAGTGCCAAGCATGAAAGCCCCGTAACTAATATTGCCACCCGAAATGTTAACTGTTTCTGTAACAGGTATTGAGTAAATAGCCCCTGCCAAGCCTCCAATAAAGAGTACTAAGCTAAGATATACATAAAAACCAATTGCGCGTGTAGGTGGTTTTAATCTTGCCAAAAGAAAGGGAATACTGGCGTATAAAAGAATTTGTAGAGCGAAGATCATTTGAACATTCATATTTGCACCCTTCAATCAACTGATTTTGCAAACTTATCGGGAGTGTCAAGAAAATTGTGTAAATGGGATTTAGATTTTCATTCGTCCTTCAAACCGGATGGCGAGCTGGTTCAGTATCAACGGCCAGTTATGAAGGGGCGCACTCCATTTCTTCGTGATATTCAC
>Ga0209249_1002760_pt1 | contig 13654 bp, 11 predicted proteins | sample SaaInlV_200m_DNA_4_FD_184653 | JGI IMG/M metagenome (GOLD analysis project Ga0209249, IMG submission 184653) | Marine microbial communities from expanding oxygen minimum zones in the Saanich Inlet - SI037_S3LV_200m_DNA (SPAdes) (version 2) | ecosystem: Environmental > Aquatic > Marine >...
CAACAGTAATTTTCGAAAGTTATGACCATCCGGCAATGAAACCATTTGAAGGGATGAAAACTTATACCACGTTTGATGAATGGTATTCGTTTAAAGAAAACCCACGCCCAAATGTAAATGTGTTGGCACGGTTAGATGAGAGTACGATTAAAAAAGCAAAAAATGACGAATGGAAAATGGGCGATCATCCCTTAATTTGGTGGAACGAAAAAGAAGGAGTTCGTTCATTCTACACAGTTTTTGGACACACCCACGAAGCTTTTCAGGATGAAAAAGTAATTGAACATATTAAAAATGCGGTAAATTGGGTTGCCAAAAGAATCGACTAACAAAACGTTTCCAATAAAACAAAGGGCATTTGTCAACAGGCAAGTGCCCTTTTATTTTCAGTTCAAATAATCCTAAACTTTATCAACAAAATATTGAAACGGGCAAACGAAAACAAATCGAAACTTTTGGGGTTATACTTAATTTGTAACAACTATCAAATGGATAATAATAAAAAGAACTGGCAAATAAAACTTGGTATTTTTCTAATGATTTTTTCGGGAGTGTTTTTCGCTGCAACGTTTATAATCCCGCTTTTCGATTTACCAACAAAAACAAAGGTTATTGCCTCAACCACCAGTTTAATTTTAATGGAAGTAGTTTTTTGGTCGGGAGGATTATTGGTAGGCAAGGAACTCTTTACAAAATATAAAAAACAGTTAAATCCTAAAAACTGGTTCAAAAAGAAAAGGTCTGAAACGGTAGAACAACAATCTAAATAAAAAGAGGCCTTTAATTTGTCATACCGAATTTATTTCACGATCTCAATCTTTCAGTATTCTATTTGGGAAGATTCTAAAATAAATTCAGAATGACGATTTTAGTACTTTTTAATACAGCGCACAAATTAATTGATTTACAATATTTTAAATCCTACAGTCACCATAAATGTCCTGTTTTTCGATTGTAAATTTGGGTGCGCATATAAATCGTTAGAACCATGATCCATCCTTAAATCTAATGTAAAAGCACTTATATCTGCACCAATTCCATATTGGAATCCAAAATAACTATCTTTAAAATACTGTACTGTATAAGCCGGATTTCCATCAATTTTATTTGAAGTAAGAACACTAAAAACCGGTCCCCCCATAATCCTAACGTTAGCCATTCCTCCTTTAATAACTTTTACGCCCAACAAAACCGGAACGTCGATGGTATTAAAATCGAAAGCAGTAACTGTATTTAAAATCCCTGAATTTAAGTCACCCCCCTTTGCACTAAAATAGGCTTCCGGCTGAACATAAATGCGATCCCATCCAATTCTTCCAAAAACACCAAAATGTGCTTTTACAACTGGTTCGGCTTTAAACTCACTAATGCTTGTTGTAACTTTCGATTTGTTGACACCTGCTTTTAACCCCAAATCGAAGGTTGGTTGAGCAAACAGGGAAACGGTTGATAATATTAAAAAAGCTGAGAATAATATTTGTTTCATAACAATTGTTTTTTTTTGAAAACGTTGAACTTCTATTTTAAGTATTTATTGAATCTGCTTTTTAATTTTTGAAAGTCACATTAATGGCTTGATTCCTCAAAGAAAGTATCTCGTCAAATTTTTCGCCACTTACTCTAGTTTATTCAAATTATTACATTCATAAATTTCACTTTTCCCGTGACAAAAAATACAGGATTAAAAATAATATCGTTACACAATGAAAGTAGAAAGATAATAATTTATAATATTCGGCCTCATCCATTTTGATTATTAAATTGTGCACCGTAGAATAATTTCGGTTTTTGGCTTGAATTTCGATTTGGCTAAATAACTTTTAATTTAAATCGTTTGAGATTACGAAAAAAACTTTCGGAGGCCCCTAAAATGCCTGCTATACCAATTGCGATCCTTTAACCGGTTAAATATATATTCCCTCGATGATTTTTGATAAACCGCTTTAATCAATCTGCCCAAATAATAGACAAAAATCAGTTGAAAAAACTTATACATCAAAATATAAAGCCTGTGTGTTTTTTTTAATGTCAACGATAAATCGTAGAAGAAACAAAAACGTTTTGCATTTTTATTTTCAGTGTGATAAAACCTGTTTTTAAGGTTTAAAATTCGTCCCCCTAAAACAAAGTATGAAATAGCCTTATCTTTTTCTTCTATTTCACTAATAAGCGAAGCTGGATTTAATCGTTTTGAGAACAGGTACAAATCATATAAATCGCGTAAAGAAGTCTGTTTAAACCTGTGTCCCGAGTTGCTCAACTGGCTGTGAATAAAGCTATGTATTACTTTATGTTTATCAGCTGGCACAAAACAATTCTCTTTTTCAGATATTATTTTTTTATTTCGAAAAATTATTTCATTTGTAAATTGTCTCGAATATTTAATATTAACAGGAACTCGGTGAATCTCAACATCGGCAGGAACATCAGCCCTAAAAAGGCGGGGATAGTGTTTTAAAGTACTAACATCATAATAATTCGCTCGCTGGGTTTTATATCCCATTTTTATTATTAGTTCGGCAGTTTTTAAATAATCTTTTTCCGGTATTAAAAAATCGATATCGCCCATCATCCGTTCACCATAATCTGAATAAACTCCATCTAACAAGTTAGCCGTTCCTTTCATATAAACTGGAATTATATTTTCCTTAGCTAACCGGGCACTTATTTCATCAATTTGTTGAATTATTTTAAAATTTCTCTTTTTATTTAGTACATAAATTTCTTCCAGATGCTGGTTAAATTCAGAAGGAAATACCTCTAACAAATTATATTTTTTAAATTTCACGTAGATAACAGGTAAAACCAAATGATTACTACATAGAAATATAAAATTTTCAAGATTTTCTTTTTTCGATAAAAAATCAAAGAGTATTGTTTCACGAAATTCAATGTGTTCTTCTAATGCAAGGCATTGTCCGGCCAAATAAAACAGCTCTTTTTGATTCATGCCAAAAATAATTTTTCCACAAATTTAATTGCTTGATTTGATTCTGAGTAGTGTAATTGGTAAAATCGTATATGTTCGATCCAACCAAAAAATTTGGAGACATTGTCTGGTTCAGGTTTTACCCAGGCTTCTTTAAGCAATAATTCGATTGCCTTTTTTTTGTCTAGCTCTTTTAAAACCAAATTATTAAAAGTCACAAATTTTACAAATACAAAGGCTTTAACGTTAATCGATGCTTTTCTATTCTCCGATAAGTTTTGGATCTGAAGATAACGGACACCTTTTCGATTAAAAACATTTTCCCCGGGATTTTCCAATAAATCGGGATAATATTTAGTAAGCACATTTAATGCACTGGTTTTAACTGAAATAGCTGCCGGAAAAGAATTTACGCATCCATCTGGCCCAACAGCAATAAAATCATCGGAAAGGACTTCGTACCCATTTGCCTGAAGCAGTGCCGCAAGAGTGCTTTTCCCGCTTCCTGCAGATCCTGAAAAAAGTACTGCTTTATTATTCCTAATTACCCCGGAAGAATGCAAGGTCATCATCCAATAGTCAAAACTTCGCTTATAAATTATAGAATAAATCAGTTTTAAAACAGCGCCTTTAAAAAAAACTAAATCGCCAGGCTTAAAAACTCCCGTTACACTACCTTTATATTTAAATATCAGGTGTTTGTTGGTTTCAAACAACTCAATAAGATTCTCTGAATCTTGTTTCATTTCTTTTTCAAACGCGGCAAAAAGTGGGTGAATCAGCTGTTTTAAATATTTGTTGCCATAAGATATTGTAAGCCATTCACCCATAAGATATGTAATTTTAGAAAATGATCTGAAAGAAAATTCCTCGGTTTGAATATTATATTTTGTTGAAATTAAATCTTCATTTTCCAAATTATTGCAAAAATTAATCCGATCAATTATTTCATCCACAAATTGAGGAATGTTTTTTTCTAAATGAGCATATTTATTTATACAAATTGATTTTATGCTGGGTATTTCAATTCCTTTTGCATATTGACGAAAAACTTCGAATGCAGGTTCTTCAAAAAGCACGAACGTCTTGGAATTTTTAAACCAAATTGCATGTGCATCATCAATTTTTTTTATAACAATTGGTATTATTCTTTGAGGATATTGGCTCATAAGTTTGAAATAGATTTGGAAATTAAATACAGCTTGTCTTTAAAGTTTTAATTCAAATAAAATGATAAAAATCTCAATTGACACGCACCACATTACAAAACTTTCTGGCTATTGATAGATATTACAACAATGACCACATCCCAAAATTCAAAACTGTTTCGGACATTTAAATATTGAAAAGTGTAATTTAGTTGTGATCTAAGTTTTGTTATTGTGTGCTTCATTTCAAAAATTACCGACTTTATGGATACATATTAAATAATATTGATAAGCTAAAAAACCAAACTAAAGAATGCCTCATCTGCCTGGACGAGTTGCCTGAGTTGAAGAAGCACTTGCTTTTTGAGTTGAAAGGAAAAGCATAGTTGTTGCCGTTAACGCTGTAATTCCGGCCTTTTTAATGGCCTCTTTTCGGGTGATATTTTCCCCCGATAGCCCCGTCTTTTTTCGATTAGTATTCCGATTCATTATTATGTGTTTTTTCAGGTCGTTAAATTACTGCACTAACAGTAGTTTTTCCAATTGGATTTTACCCTGATGTATTATTCTAAGAAAATAGACCCCTGCCGGGAACTTAGTCCCATCTATCAAATTCCGGTTCAAATTTTCAGCTTTATTTTTATACCACAACTTCCCATCTACACCGTAAAGTGCAAACCGAGTTTGGTGATTAGCCAATCCGTTAATAATAATCGCTTTATTTCGCGTAAAAACAAAAAAAGACTTCTTCGGAATAACACTTGATTCAGTCGTTTCCAGCATGTTTGTCAGTAAAAAAAACCTACCGGCACCTTTTGTACCTGCATCAACATTTGTAACATAATTTGTTCCTTCTAAATCAAGCCGTACAAAACTTTTGGTTTTAAAATCTTCTAAAACTACTTGCACTCCAAGAGGCAAATTAATTGTTTCGGCAGAAAATATTACTTCGCCACCAGAAGCAAAATCGAGCCCAACAGGAATTCGCAACGAGTCAGAATAAATATCAGGCAAAGCCTGCATGGCAAAATCAATCCCTATATCATCAATTAATCTTGTATAAAGTGCAAAGTTTCGATTTCCTTTTAACTTACCGGCATCGTACGAAAAATCGAGGCCATTGCTCATCTGGTTGTTGAATGAAACTGTAGTCTCATTTATCATGTCACCGTTTGCAACCAAAAGTTTTAATGTAGGCCAGGGTCTTTCTTCCGACTTAAAAGATGTTCCATTTGAATAGACCTGCATTGAAGGGGTATAATTCACTGTAGCCCCGTCCGTTTTTGATTTAACAATAAATCCCTGTCCCAAGTCAATATTTTCTGCTGCTGCGTTAGTATAAACCAAGTAATCATTCGAAGAATAATCCCAGATATACAATCCGGCATAAGCCGGATCTAAGTTACTGCTGTTGGCATTTAAAAAACCGTCGGTACCAGTTCCAATAATTGTTGAAGGATATGGATTTCCTACGGCGTTCCAACCATAATTGTTACGAGAAATTGAAATACCTGGTTCTCCTGAGTTAAGTGTACCTGAAAAGGTTACTAAACCGGCAACTGTACGTTTCAATACATAGCCTTTTGCAACACCCATAATATTTGTATTTCCCGATGCAGTGTAAGGCGACCAGCTATCAGTTAACTCGTTGTATGGAGCCAGGTCGTAATCATCATTTGCATATTCATTAATGGCGTTGCCTCCCAACGATGCAAATGCCCCTAATTGTTGGTTTGAAACGGCTGAAGAAATAATGTGCCAATTGTTGCTGGTAATGTAGCGTTCAACATTGGCAGTACCGGACCCGCTTACGGAATTACAAATCAGGCTTCCGGTATTTAAAGCATCCGATCTTACATAAATTGTCCCCTCATTTAAAAAAGTCCCATTTATTATCAGGTTTCCGTCATTATTTATGGTTAATATTTCCAACAAATTAAGTTGCAAGTTTTCAAGTGTAATTGTATCTGCAAAATCAACCGTAGCATTATCGTTGCCAATAATTATCGTATTCCCAACCGTAAAATCACTTGAAGGCCATGTTAACGACAAGGTATTACTGGTTTGCCAGTTGGCAGGGTTATTAATTGCCGAGCGTAAAAAGTCGGAAGTTCCAGAACTTGGCCCGCCATAAACCCCGTTGTCCATTTCAGGAATAGCAACAGCATTTATTAAATCGGTAAGCCCTGATGGCAAGAAAGTTTCATTTGTAGTAATTGGATCTGAAGTTTGCCATGAAGGATCGTCAAATGTAATGGTTGCAATAAATGTTGGAGCAGAACTTTCTCCCTGATATGCTAAAATTTGATCCCCATCCTGAGATAATTGAATATTCCCATCTGTTACCGCCCCATAACTTGCATTCCATGGAGAATTATCTTCGACAATTACAAGGGAACCTTTTGCCAGGCCTCCAGATGGCGATGTCCAACTAATTGTTCCTTCACCTGTACGAAACGTATTATCTGGTTTCCAGCCATTTTCAGTAAAGTGTATAATTTGATTTTCTGGAATATCGTTTAATGCGATAAATGCAAATTTATCGGGATTATCCGACTGAAAACCAACAAAGGCAATGTCGTCCGCAGTGAGCTGGGCAAAAGAACATTTGTTACTTTCAAAAAGAAAAATTATAACAAGTATTAAAAGAATGGATTTCATTTTTATGTGGATTTGGGATTCAAATTCGCTTTGAGTTAAGTCTGCATTAAACGGGTTTTATTAAAAATTTGTTTTGTAAATTAGAAAATAAAAGTTACAATAATTTTTTCGGAATAGGATAATAATAATCAAATAAACCCGATTTAATTTGTCTTAACTTTTTATTACCATTTCCTTTTTCTATTTTCAACAACAAATTAAAAGTAATGAATGTTGATGTTTTTATTCCTTGTTTTATCGATCAGTTTTACCCTGAAACTGCGGTCAATGTAATTTCTGTATTGGAAAAAGCTGGTTGCAATGTAAATTACAACCCGGATCAAACATGTTGCGGCCAGCCAGCATTTAATAGCGGCTACTGGGACGAAACAAGAACCCTGGCCGTAAAATTTATAAATGATTTTAATGGTGCCAATTTTATCGTATCCCCATCTGCTTCGTGTACAGGGTTCATAAAAAACTATTATGGGAAATTATTTGAAACTGATAAACAACGATTAAATGAATCTAATCAACTTTCAAAGCGGATTTTTGAATTTTCCGATTTTTTGGTAAATCATCTCAATTTTGTTGATTTTGATTCTGTTTTTAACCACAAAGTTACATTTCACGATTCGTGTGCAGGATTAAGGGAATATGGAATAAAAAATGAACCTCGCATTTTATTGCAAAATGTAAAAGGTTTAGAATTGGTTGAAATGGAAAACACTGATACTTGCTGCGGTTTTGGGGGAACTTTCGCGGCAAAATTTCATTCTATTTCTACTGCAATGACAGAACAAAAAGTTGAAAACGCACTTAAAACCGGTGCAGATTATATTGTTTCTACCGAAGCTTCCTGTTTGATGAATATAGAAAGTTACATCAGAAAAAAGAAATTGCCAATTAAAACAATTCATTTGGCCGATGTGCTGATGCAAGAAGAAAACTGAAGGACTGAAGAGCTTAATAAATAAAAATTATGTTCGCAGCTCAAAGCCCACAGCGCACTGCCCTCAACTATCCACTAAAACATCTGCATTTTATGTAGTTTTTTATATCGTCCGCTGAGTGTCATCAATTCTTCGTGCGTACCCTTTTCAACCACTTTCCCTTTATGAAGCACACAAATTAAGTCGGCATTTTTTATGGTTGATAAACGGTGGGCAATAACCAGCGATGTCCGGTTTTTCATTAAGTTTTCAAGGGCTTCCTGTACCAGCTTTTCCGATTCAGTATCTAAAGCCGAAGTGGCTTCATCGAGGATTAAAATCGGGGGGTTGTTTAATACTGCCCGGGCAATTGAAATTCGTTGTTTTTGCCCACCCGATAATTTGTCTCCCCGATCGCCAATCCGGGTTTCGTAGCCTAAATTATTGGCCATAATAAAATCGTGTGCATTGGCAATTTTTGCTGCTTTTTCAACATCTTCCTGCCTTGCATTTTCTACACCAAAGGCAATGTTGTTGAAAAAAGTGTCGTTAAACAAAATTGGCTCCTGGTTTACATTTCCAATTAAATTCCTTAGATCTTTAATTTTCAGGTCGCGCAGGTCGATTTCGTCAATACAAATTTTTCCATCTGTAACATCCCAAAAACGGGGCAGCAAATCAACAAGTGTAGTTTTTCCACCGCCCGACTGGCCAACAAAAGCAAAGGTTTTTCCTTTTTCTATTTCGAGCGAAATATTCTTTAAAACCGGTGTTGAATTGTATGCAAATGAAACATTTTCATAAACAATTTTGTGGTTAAAACTTTCCATTTTTATGGCATCCTTTTTTTCACAAATAGTTGATTCCGAGAGAAGGATTTTATCAATTCTTTCCATCGAAGCCAAACCTTTTTCAACACTATACAAAGCTGTGGAAAAGGCTTTTGCCGGATTAATGATGTTATAGAAAAAAACCAGGTATCCAATAAATGCCGCTGCATCCAACGAACTTTTATCGTTTATTATAAGTTGCCCCCCATACCACAAAACCAGTATTATTACAGCTGTTCCCATAAATTCGCTCATTGGGTGCGCCAGAAACCTTCGCCACATTAGTTTGTTCATAATGTGGAAATAACTTTCATTTTCTTTTTCAAACCGTTCAACAGCCTTTTTTTCGGCATTAAAAGCTTTTACAACACGCAGCCCGGAAAGGTCTTCGTCGATAATCGATAAAATATCGCCCATTTTATTTTGGCCTTTCATCGACTCTTTTTTTAGGCTTTCCCCAATTTTGCCAATGATGTAGCCTGCAATCGGGAACATTATCAGAACAAAAAGTGTGAGGCTCCAACTCATGTAAATCATTACGACCACTGAAACAATAATTAGAATTGGATTTTTGATCATCATGTCAAGCGAATTCATAATTGAATTTTCCACTTCGGTGACGTCACCTGTCATCCGGGCCATAATATCCCCCTTACGTTCGTCGGAAAAAAAACCAAGCGGTAATTGAAGGATTTTTCGGTAAATGAGCGATCTGATATCGCGAACAACCCCGTTTCTAATTACTACGATCATGTAGTTGGCGAGATAGTAAAATGCGACTTTCAAAAAAACGGTAATCACAATAAACAATCCAATAAAAATGAGTGCTTTTTCGTAGCTGTATTTTTGAATAATAAAACTAATATAGTAGTTGGCATTTTCGGTAAGAGAAGAAATTGTGAGTTGAAATTCTGGTTTGGTAAATATCAGTTCCTGGGTGCCAAACAAAATTTGAAGCGATGGGATTAACAATAAAAATGAAAAAGCCCCAAAAACGGCACTTAAAAAATTATAAACAATATTTAATATCAACTTCCATCTGTAGGGCGGAATAAAACGTCGGAGCAGTTTAAGAAAATCTCTCATGTAAGTATTTTAGAATTGGGAAGCTTAAAATATCCCTGTATAATTTTGAGGGCTAATTTGTTTTAATTCCTCTTTTATTGAATCATCAACGTTTAAGCCATTAATAAAATTGTGAATAGCTTCTTTGTCGATAATTTCATTTTTTCGTGTCAAATCTTTTAACGCTTCGTAGGGATTTGGGAAAAACTCGCGCCGCAGAATAGTTTGAATAGCTTCTGAAACAACGGCCCAGTTATCTTCCAAATCTTTTTCGATTGCCTTTTTATTTATCAAAAGTTTATTTAAGCCTTTTAAAGTCGATTTAATAGAAATAATTGTGTGGGCAAAAGGAACACCAATAAAACGTGTCACTGTCGAATCGGTTAAATCGCGTTGTAAACGCGAAACCGGAAGTTTGGCCGAGAGTTGTTCGAAACCCGCATTTGCAATTCCGATGTTTCCTTCCGAGTTTTCAAAATCAATCGGATTAACTTTATGCGGCATTGTTGATGAACCTACTTCACCCGTTTTAATTTTTTGTTTGAAATAAGCCATCGAAATATAAGTCCAGATGTCGCGATCGAGATCAAGGATAATATTGTTGATTCGTTTCATCGCATCGAAAATGGCGCTGTAATTATCGTAATGAGCAATTTGTGTAGTATATTTAGAACGTTCCAAACCAAGGTTTTTTTTGCAGAAATTGTTGGCAAAATTTCCCCAGTTAATTTCGGGGTAAGCAACAAAATGAGCGTTGAAATTACCCGTCGCCCCACCAAATTTTGCGTGGCATGGAAGAGCCCGAAGTTGACCGAGTTGAACCTGGATTCGTTCAATAAATACTTTGATTTCTTTTCCTAATTTAGTTGGAGACGCCGGTTGCCCGTGTGTTTTGGCCAACATCGGAATATCTTCCCACTCTTCAGCCAGGGTTTCCAGTTTATCAACCAGAATTTGAATTAGCGGATAATATTCATTTTCCAAAGCATCGTGGATTGATTTAGGGACTGCCGTATTATTAGCATCTTGCGAGGTAAGCCCAAAATGTATAAACTCTTTGTATTTACCCAAATCCAGTTTTTCAAATTCTTCTTTAATAAAATATTCGACTGCCTTCACATCGTGATTGGTAACGCTTTCAATCTCTTTAACACGGATTGCGTTATCAAGCGAGAAATCTTCATGAATTTTTCGTAAAACAGCTAATTTTTTAATTGAAATATTCTTTAGTTGTGGTAAGGGAATTTCGCAAAGGGCAATAAAATATTCAATTTCAACAAAAACCCGGTATTTAATCAGTGCATACTCGCTGAAGTATTTCCAGAGATTCTCAACTTTATTTCCGTACCTCCCATCAACCGGAGAAATGGCTGTTAGTGCATTTAATTTCATTATTTTGTTTTCTGAATTTTTCTTTATAAAGACTTTCAAACTGTAAACAATTATTTATAATTATTAATGTAACCTGAACTATTCATAAATTTATCTATTCCGAAATCAAACTGCTGAATAAAGAGAATGCTCGATCCTCGCTTCTCAAAATAGCTAAGGCTATTTCTGCGAGGCTCAACTCTGTGCTTCCCTTTATTCTGTGCATTTTGAATTCTCATAACGAAAAACTCATAAATAATTCAGGCTATTTGTTTAAGCATCTCTATTACAAAAACCTAATTAAGTTGCAAATTTAGTAAAATAGGCGGATTTGATTTTTCTGGAAGAATGATATTTTTCAATTTTCATTAACATTATTATTTCTAACTTCGCAATCAAACTTTAGCGGTAAAAAGGTGTTTACAGGAGAGAAATAATTTTATGATGGAAAAAACACGTGTTTCAATAGTTTCGTACTTAAATAGTAAACCTTTTTTATTCGGATTAAACAAATCATCGATACATAATTATATTGATTTAAGTTTGGATATCCCTTCAAAAATAGCGTCTAAACTTTCGTTCAATCTTACTGATATCGGGTTAATACCGGTGGCTGGTCTCGAAGATTTGGATGATTACAAAATTGTAAGCGATTATTGTATTGGTGCCGTTGGAAAAGTCAGGACGGTTGTATTGGCATCCGAAGTTCCGATGGATCAAATTGAAACTGTTTTAATGGATTACCAGTCACGGAGCTCGGTACAACTTGCCAAAGTACTGGCAAAATTCTATTGGAAAAAGGAATTTAATTGGGAAAATACTTGTTCAAATTTTGAAAATAAATTAATAAAAGGTTCAACTGCCGGAGTGGTAATTGGAGACCGTGTATTTAACCTGGCAGACAAATTCCGTTATAAATATGATTTAAGCGAAGAGTGGTTTAATTTTACAGGCCTTCCTTTTGTTTTTGCAGTTTGGGCAGCAAACAAAAATATCTCGAACGAATTTGAGGCTAATTTTAATAGGGCACTTTCATTTGGCATCGAAAAAATTTCGGATATTGCACTAATGGAACAAGCGAATTTTCCTGACGTAAACATTTACGAATATTTCAGTAAAAATATAAGTTTTAATTTCGATGCAGGGAAAAAAGAGGGTATGAAAAGGTTTTTGAAATTGGTAAACAAACTTGAACCAGTAGAATTATTATGAAAAAAAATGTTCGGAATATGGCCATGGTTATCTTCGTTTTAGTTACAACATTGACTTTTGCGCAAGAAGAAAATAAACAATTAGTTTACAAGCTAAATATTAAACAGGAAATTACCAAAGCTACCTGGCGTCAAACCCAGCAAGCGTTTGAGGCTGCCGACTCATTAGGTGCCGATATTTTTTTAATTCACATGAATACTTATGGCGGAACGGTACTTGATGCTGATTCAATAAGAACAAAAATATTACAAAGCACAATTCCTGTTTATGTTTTTATTGATAACAATGCGGCATCGGCTGGCGCGTTGATTTCGATTGCATGCGACAGTATTTACATGCGGCCTGGTGGGAGTATTGGAGCAGCTACAGTAGTTAATCAAACCGGTCAGGCAATGCCCGATAAATATCAAAGTTACATGCGTTCTACAATGCGGGCCACAGCCGAAGCGCATGGAAAAGATACTATTATTACTGGCAGTGATACAATTTATAAATGGCAACGTAACCCTTTAATTGCGGAAGCAATGGTCGATCAGAGTGTTTATGTTGAGGGGATATCGGATACGGGAAAAGTATTAACTTTTACACCCGCCGAAGCCATCGAAAATGGATTTTGCGAAGGGATTGCTGAAAATATCCCGGAAGTTTTAAAAAGGGTGGGGGTCGAAGAATACAAAATTATTGAGTATGAGCCATCGTGGATTGAAAAAATAATTGGCTGGTTAGTTCACCCAATGATTTCGGGTTTGCTGATTATGGCGATAGTTGGTGGCATTTATTTCGAAATGCAGTCACCGGGAATTGGATTTGCGCTTGGCGTTGCTATTCTCGCTGCAGTTGCATATTTCGCACCGCTCTACTTAGAAGGACTGGCTGCTAACTGGGAAATTATGGTATTTGTGATTGGGGTAATTTTAGTTGGGCTTGAAATATTTGTTATCCCCGGTTTTGGTATTGCGGGCATTTCGGGTGTGTTAATTATTTTTGTTTCATTGGTACTAAGCCTAATCGACAATGTAAATTTCGATTTCGAAAATGTTGAAGTTGATGGGGTTGGTGTTGCAATTACCACAGTTGTTTTGGGAATTTTTGGAGGTTTTGTTTTGTCGCTTTATCTCGGAAACAGAATGTTTTCTTCCAATTCGGGGCTTTTTAAAAATATGGCTTTAAAAACTGTTCAAAATGTTAGCGATGGTTTTGTAAGTGTCGAAACTTCGTTGTTCGATTTGAAAGGGAAAAGTGGCATTGCGCAAACAATGCTCCGTCCGGGAGGTAAAGTTTTTGTTGAAGGGGAAGTTTACGATGCTGTCGCCGAAAATGGTTATATCGAAAAAGACGAAAAAATTATGATTACTAAAGTGGAAGCAACACAATTGTATGTCGAGATTTTGGAATAATTATAGGGCATCTCTAAAAACTCCTTCGCATCAAAATTTTCAGAGTTTTTCAGAGACAATTCAAATTTTTGAAACACTATCGGGATAATGTAATAAAATTTGAAGCAGGATATGGAAAACTCTGAAAACC
>Ga0209249_1002761_pt1 | contig 13653 bp, 16 predicted proteins | sample SaaInlV_200m_DNA_4_FD_184653 | JGI IMG/M metagenome (GOLD analysis project Ga0209249, IMG submission 184653) | Marine microbial communities from expanding oxygen minimum zones in the Saanich Inlet - SI037_S3LV_200m_DNA (SPAdes) (version 2) | ecosystem: Environmental > Aquatic > Marine >...
ATAGATATTCTCGCGTGATAGGAGGTGCCACTTTACTGATACAACCGAACCGAGCGCTAAAAAAGCAGCCTTTTTGAAAATCATAACTTTCACAGGCTGCTTTTTTGTGGTTACTGGCATATTCACGTGTAAAATATTGTTACAAAACTTGAGTTTGAGGCGATACTGTAGATATAAATATCGGGATGTTTATGCACTGATGCTTTCGATTGGGCGGGACCTTTTCGAGTGTATGTTAAGCCGTAAAATATGAGGATAGCCTGAAGCTGTATTAGGGTGTTATTGGGGTAAGGATTTGTTCTTAAGCTGCCACAAGCCAACGACAATATTGATTATTGCGCCGCAAAAAGCTGCCACACATCCGACGAGAACGACCCAAACCGCTTCAGGAGGTTGATCATACGCATATACTTTCCCGTGTTCTATGGAGCCAACTAGCAGCAATAAAAGAGAATAAGCTATTAGGAGTAGTATGCCTACACTGTAAAGTATTTTACGCATACCAAAATCCCGCCATGCAGCGACGATGCCAGCTATAGCCAGTATAACGACGGGTATAAATATAAGTATCATTATGCCTGTATTATACCACCACAGATACATCCTGCAAGTCTGTTGCAGCATTGATATACATCGCGGCTGGACGATCATCTGGATGTTTATGTGAGTGTAGTTATTCGCTGTTCGCGCCGGAAGGTTTCAATCGATTAATAAAAAGAGAAGCCCAGAGCGTATAACCCCGGGCTTCTTTAACGTATCTATAAGTAACTCTATAAACTGGCAAGCACATTACTGGCCGAAAGCTCCGCCTGCCTGGCATAGTCTATAGCCGTGGCCAGCGCCCGGGCCGCCTCCTGGGGGCTGTGGAAACCAGTACTATTTTCTGAGGAAACGAAATCCCAACGGATAGAGGCCCGCCGGTGCAGATTGCGTGCCTCTTCAAGATCAATATCGCTAGCGCCAGCCTCATCAGCAGCTACGATAGCGTCTATGGCATCCACAATGGCCTCCTCAGTACGGCGAAGTAGCTCGGCAGTTGTGTCCTGAATGGTCAGGACTCGCTCCAGCAGATCCTCTTCGGGCAGCCTGTGGCAGACCTGGCAAGACTGGCTAATGTTGTCCAGCGGACTGCGCAGCCAGTGGTCCGAGACCTTCACCGCTCCTTCTCGCATGTAAGGCATATGGCAATCAGCGCAACTGACACCGGATCTGGCGTGTATCCCGGTGCTGGATAATTCGAACTCCGGATGCTGGACCTTGATCATCTGAGCGCCGCTCTCCGCGTGTGTCCAGTCCTTGAACTCTATATCATCATAGAACGCCTCGATGTTATCAATGTTGAAGCCCTGGGTCCATGGGAAGGTAAGCACTTTGTTTTCACCCTCAAAGTAGTACTCTACATGGCACTGAGCGCAGACATAGGTCCGCATTTCCTGGCGGGTAGCGTTCTCAAGGTCAACGCCGTTGACCTCCATAGCATTCTTGAATGCAGGTCTGGTGACGCGCAACTCCATGGTATTTGGATCGTGGCAATCTGCGCATGAGGAACCAGTGTGTAGCTGGCCTTGCAGTTCGTTGTACGGGGTACTGTTGAACTGCTCCCACCCCAACTCTTCGATCAGTTGGGGCGCCTCGGCTGCATGACAGTTGGCGCATGCACCGGGCTGGCTGACCGTCGTTACGCGCTGGGTGGCCTTCTGGTCCGCAAGAGCATTCTGGTGCCCTCTCTCCTCGTTGTGGTCAATACTAAAGGAATAACCCGCCCACAATCGCACCAAGGCTGGATTTGCCTCCAGTTTGCTGTAGGGCACGGAGCCACCGTATGTTGTTTCGATCGTAGAATCGGCAGTCTTCAGGAAGGAGTCGTACTGTCTCGGGAAGTTTGCCCCCCACACCTCCGGGTCAAGTTCATCCTCAGGAATTTGCAACACCTGTAAAGGATACTGATTCGCTTCATTCTTCTTGGCCTGGATATCCACCAATAGTAATGCTATAGCAGCAATGGCCAAAGCAGCACAAGCGAAAACGGCTGCAAGCAACAACCTGCTGCGAGTGAATCTACTACCTAATTGTGACATTGTTTTTCTCCTTCATTCAGTGGGCGTTATCAATAGTCATGACCTACGCGAGCGTGGCATCTGAGACAGTCCGGGGGATGCTCGCTACTTTCGTAACTTATAGGCTGCACCAGCTCCTTGTGACAGTAGACGCACTGGTCCTGCACAATCTGGCGATTAAAAGACGTGATTTGAATTGGTTCATGAGTGGTGTTAAAAGTGAATGCCAACGTATGATTAACACCATTAATGCCCTTGACAGCATACTTCTTAACTATGTCATGCGGAGCATGGCAATCTGCGCACGCCGCTACTGCTTTGTGGCTTGATTTGTTCCAGCCATCGTATACATCCTGCATAATATGGCAGTTGGCGCAGGACTCCGGATCGCTACTCAAATAGGAGAAACCACCTGCATAGACGAAGGTGAAGAAACCCAAACCGACAATAACACCAATCATAGCTACCAGCGTGGCCCGTACCCAGAAAGGTCTGTTTTCGAACCGTGACGCAAGCCAAGCCCATACCTTTAGGGGGATAAAGAGTAACATTGCACCGATACGCAGTATTAGCCTTGTCAGTATTCCACCTGTCCACTTTAGGATCTTCATTGACTGTATTATGCAACCACCAGCTTGCCTGGCAATATGATTTGAATCATAGACTGATAAACAGCCAAATACGAATGAGGCAATATTATCGGGATGTCGATACGTACGTAGAAAATCGTTGGGTGCAGGTAGAAGGTTTTAATCAACCCCCTTGGTCCCCCAATCATGGGGGAAAGTTATTTAAGATTTGGGGGACACCCCCAATACCCCCGGCAGGAAGAATCCTGCACCACCTTTTTGAGTTCTACTGGGTATTGTTTGGGGTCGGAATGTTTATCCACTGATACTTACGATGAGTACGATTGGGCGATGCCATTTAGGAAGTACGTTGGAGCCGTAGCTGTGCAAACGTGATAAAGACTATCTTTTATATTGGAATTAGCATTAGCATTGATATATTTTCTAATGTTTTTAAGTGTCATCATTCCCATCACTAAAAACTATGGGATCCATTTCCTTTCGATTGACGTGCAGAGTAAAAACCTCTGGGCGAGCATAATGACCGACGACATCTAGTGTTTGTTTCTCTTCGTATACCCGCGCAAGGTCTATATCAGCGTACACAATAGTATCACAGTCATATACAGGGTCAGCAATGAAACTACCATCCGGTCCTACTATACAACTACCACCCCTAAATAGGACATCTGGTAGATCGGCCAGTTCATCCTTAATTTCGAGATCATCAGGTAGCATATCTTTAGTCAGATATGTGCCGGAGGCGACTACAAAAGTACGACCTTCAAAAGCCATAGTTCGACAGGCAAGCAGCGATGTTTCGTTGAGACCGGGCCACAATGATGCATGAACCTGTTCGCCATTGGCGTAGAGAGTATAACGCGCTAGAGGCATCCAGTGTTCCCAACATACAAGGCCACTTATTTTACCTATTTCGGTATCGAAAACCTGGAGAGTAGAGCCATCGCCATGCGCCCATACCATTCTTTCATTAAAAGTAGGAACCAACTTGCGGTGTTTGCCAAGAAGTTGTCCATTACTACCGAAAAAGAGAATGCTGTTATAGAAAGTACCAGTCGGGGTACGTTCGTTTATACCCAATGCGACAAATATGTTACCCTCTTTAGCAGCTTTGCCTATTTTACTAACTTCATGTCCTGAGTCATCAACCGAATTGGCATAAAGTCTCGCGTAAACTTTCTTGAGAGTACGATCTCCGAATTTGTGTGCTACTCTGCCAGCCCAGAAAGGGTAACCCGGCACCCATGTTTCTGGAAAAACGCACAATGCAGCTCCATGACTAGATGCTTCACCGATCAACTTGCAGGCTTTCTCTATAGTAGCTTCTTTGTTTAAAAAAATGGGGGAAGCCTGGATAGCGGCAACTTTATATTTTGGGAAATCATTTGATGCAGTCAAAGGGCATCCTCCTATCTATATGGCTGATCTACTTACGATCAGCTGTTTCTTCGTTGGTACCGCCAATTTTCTCAAATCTCTGGTAGTAACCCAATAGCGCTCCATCATTGGCACGAACGGCTACCAGGGTTATTATCGTATTTTTCTTGGAGACCATGCGAGCAATTTCGTTTTCTCCAGCTAGGAGACGTTCATAATCATCAATAATATACTTGTTCGATTTCTCAATATGGCAATCAAGGATAGATTTACCGATCAGGTCAGAATAACCTCTCTTATCATAATAGAACTTCATTGCGGGTTGATTCAGGAATCGAATGACATGATCATTGTCAACAAAGGCGACCGGATGATTAATCGTATCAAGTATTGCCAGGTAAATCTCTTCAGACAGCATTTTCTATACCCTTTCGATCACTTATATCAATCAAGTTGATAGTATTAGGCATTATACCACGGCATGTGAAGTTGTAAGGAGAGGCTCAGTTATCGGGATGGCTGTCCAGTCATGCGTACGATTGGGCTATGCCATTTGTGTGCTCCATTTAAATGAACTTTATGCTATTATTTGGGCTATTATATAACAGGGATCTAAGATAAAAAATTAACAGTTGATATTATTGCATGGAGCAAGCGGGAGGCATACATGTCAGTGCTCGTTGGACCGCTTATACTTTTGTATGTGTTTGTCGTTTATCCAGTCATCACATTCTTTATTGCGAGTTGGCTGGCCCGGCGCTTAAATAGATGGCGTTTGGCAAGGTGGCATGTACCCAGATGGCTCATATTTATAATAGCGTGTTTGCTTTTTGGTGTGATATTAGGTGTAATCACAATGCCTATCCCGAATCAATTAGCTCGCTTTATAGTCAACCCTTGGGGTTCGGGAGCCGCTGACTGGATACACGAGAATTGGTGGGCTGTAAAGTATAGACCCGATAATTGGGAAACGATTATACCTTGGGGCATAAGGTATCCACAAGTATATTTATTTAGCACTATGGCAGGTGGCGTGCTATATGGAGTCTTAATTACCCTAATAGCAATTAAAGGAGACCGGCACCAACAGTACATAGGTATCAGCCTTCCCGATACTACAGTAGGAGATACAGGTAGTTTTCAATAGATCGCTTATTGCACATAGCGGCAGCACTATCCCATCATAGTTCTATCGGGATGTTTATCCACTGACGAGTACTCTTGGGCTATACCATTTCGAGAGTACGCTCGATCAAAATGAATGAGGCTTTCGCACAGGTAGTTGATGGACTTAAAGTATCAGATCACTATATAGAGCCTGTACTAGAAATCAACCATTTACCATTACTCATAATTAAAGTGTACTGTTTATGAACATCAAAGGCAGACTCCAACTCAGCGCCATTTTGATACCTCTGTATGGTATATGATGCTTGCACAACAGCACTGGTATCACTTTGGGAAATAAGCTCGATTTCAATATTAGTACGAACTGTATCCGTCTGTTGCTGCCTCATCATATCAAAGCCATTCTTTACATCTTCTTTCCGCTGCTCACGGTCAGTAGGCTGCCCGTAGTAAAACTCCCACAGATTCTCAGATTCTAGACCAGCAACTGTATTTGCGTTTTTAGATCCCCAAGCTTTTATGTAAGTATCTACTGTTTCCACAGGCGTCATGTTGCTGCACGCAATAAAAAATGTTGAGAAAAAAACTAAAATGGCGATAACAGTTAAAACAATACTTTTTCTCATCTCAACTCCTATAGCAAAACTAATATGGATTATACCATCACAAGTCCATCGGGATGTTCCGCAAATGATGCATACGATTGGGCGATACCATTTCGAGAGTATGTTGGAGTGAATGGTATGAGCTTAATCTTTGATCTTTTTACTTTTACGGGAAAACCAAGCTGCAATACTAACAAATAGAATAAAAAGGCCAAGACCTATCGGCGACGCCCATCCTAATATCATAAAAAGTTCAAAATTCATTGAAGATTCCTTTCTTTACTGCAATCCTCAGCATTATACCACTGCAGACTGGACTGGCAAGGAGCGAGCAGTTATCGGGATGTTTATCCAGCCATGATTACGACTGAGTGATACCATTTTGAACGTGTGTTGAGGTGTAGGTTTGAGGATAGTCTAAAAGGATGTCTCCGCAATTATTCCGGCTATGCCATTCGCAGCTTGTAGTTAAGCAGTACTGCGCTATTGCCTATGTATGCTCTTGTTATCTTGATTGTATTGTCGGTGATTCCAACTATTGCTGCCACTGCATTGCGTATTCTCACTGCAGGGTTCCAGCTGCCGTCCACCATTGCCTTTTTCATAGAGTTACTGCCGGCCATGGCCATCAGGTTTACTATCTTATGTATGCCAAATATACTGGCCACATTTGCCGCTACCAGTGTCGGCATGGCCGTACCCCACATCAGTGCCCCCTGCATCAGTGCTGCAGGTATCAGGGTAAAAATGTTTGGCACCTGTTCCACCAGTTGCAGCCTGAAAATATCTTTCATGATTGACCTTTGACCGGTTTTATAATCACGTCTAAAGGCTATTTGGTAGGCCACTATGTATGTACCCACGTATCCAACAAAGCTTCCGGCCTGGCTGGCAAGCACTATTGCCCAGATTGGCTGGTTTTTTAGAAGGATGATCATAAGTGATCTGCCTGCAAACGCACCAACACCACCGATAATCTGTACAGCAGCCATTTTCCCGCTGAAATACCTCTTGAACTTAGCGTATGAGCGACTGAGAAGGCTTTTGCCGCTTTTAGTATTCGTGTTTAATGCTAGTGTTTGTACTGACATTGTTTTACCTTTTTACCTAAGATGTTTGTCCGTGGGCATAGGCCAGTTCGCCATTATTAACAGGATCAAGATCAAGTGCTATAAATTCGAGCGCACAAACCAGTTCGTTGAGATCGAATGGCCTTGGCAATACAGATAATGTGCCCATATCACTAAGTTTATCCATTGTCCTGTTATCTAATTCGATGCTGGTAGTGGCAATTACTTTTGTGTTTGGGCTGGCGTTTTTGATTGCTGCAATTCCGGTTTGGTAGTTCATGTCGGTCATATCAATATCAATAAGCGCAATATCGACAGATGAGTTATTTAGGCGGTGAATGACTTCACACCAACTATGTGACGTGGAAACACTGTAGCCTTGTGTTTCTAAAACGCAAGCGATTACGTTTACGGTTTCCTGGTCATTATCTGTGATTAGAATATTGATTTGTTGATTCATTTCTTCCTCCAGCGATCACTTGGCGATTTGCGGTTTTGATATATAAACATTAGCAATGTCAAGTAACATTCTCGGTAACTACGGTTACTTTTTCATAACAATAATGTCTCAGAACGGTAACGGGCAGGGGGTTAGGAATGTTGGCGCAGATTTATAAAGGATGTGGAATTGTAATTTAGGAATATACCTTATCTGGATTAATAGGAAAAAGATTGAGTAATTTGCAGATGCTTGAGGAAAGTTATCCGATTATTTATGTTTGGCGAAGATATAGCCCACACCGCGTTCGGTGAGGATGAGCTTGGGATTAGAAGCGTCTTCTTCTATTTTGCGGCGTAGCCTTTGAATGTACACCTTGAGGTTTTCTGTAGCCTCGACATACTCCGGGCCTTGTGCTTTTCGCAGCAACTCGCTGTGGGACATGACCCGACCGGGATTTTTGGAGAGGTGATATAGCAGGCCGTATTCGATGGGAGTCAGCTTTAATTCTTGTCCATTTACAATGACTTGGCGTGCGGCGTAGTCGATATATAGGTCATTTGATTTAAAGGGTTCTGAGTTTTCCTCCATGAGGATGGTTTTACTTCTTCTTAAAACTGCTTTTACTCTGGCTAGCAGGCCTACCTGGCTGAACGGTTTGGTGATATAGTCATCTGCTCCCAGTTCAAATCCCTTGAGGATGTCCAGTTCCTTACCTCTGACAGTCAAGAGGATAACGGGTGCATCCGAGAACAGGCGAATGCGTCTTAAGACTTCGAATCCGTCTATATCTGGCAGTCCAATATCCAGTATGATCATGTCCGGGCGTTCGCTTTCGACCAGTTCTACGCCTTTTTCGCCTGTCATACTGGTAACGATGTCGGCCTCGGGCCAGCGAAGTTTGAAACATAGCGATACCAGTTCGATAAGATCCGGTGCGTCGTCAATGATAAGTGCCTTCATTTCGATACAACTCCCGGCAGCGAGAAGTAAAAGCTGCTGCCCTTACCCTCAGTGCTCTTTACCCAAATTTGACCGCCATTGAGTTCAACAAACAATTTGGTTATTGCCAGCCCCAATCCGCTGCCTCTTTTGGTATGATTTCTGCTTCGCTCGGTTTGATAGTAGGGGTGGAAGATGTCAGTCAATTCTGTATCAGATATTCCTATGCCATCGTCAGTGATTTGGACTATAACGCCGTCGCCGTTTTGAGAGCAACTTATACCTATATGGCCTTGTTCAGGCGTATATTTGCAGGCATTGGTAAGCAAATTGGTCAGAATCTGTTCCAGGTGGGGTTTGTCTGATTGCACGTCCGGCAGGTTATCGGCTAGCTTGACGGTCAATATTTGCCCGCGTTTCTGGATTTGCGGGAGCATTTGCGATGTTATATCTGCAACAATGGTATTCAGTTTCAGCGGTTGGGGATGAAACTGCTCCTGGGAAGCTTCGCTGGTTTCTGATTCCTGAAGCGAAGGGAGGGTTTTTTCGATACTTTCGGCGTTTCTGATTATACTTTGCACCAGTTTTCCGTATATGCTTTGCTGGTCAGAGGCCAGTTCTTCTCTTAGTATATCTGCTGACATCATGATATTTGTTAGGGAAATACCGATGTCATGCAATTTGGTCGATACTGAGTCTAATTTTTTTTTGTTTTATTGCCTGCCACTGCCTGACCTCTTATTCTTAGATAGATTGCCAAATGATAGTTAAAGCGGAACTTACTGTCAAGCCCTGCGTTTCTATTCAATCATTTTATTAATTTTATCCATAAGGTCTGTGGGGTTGAAGGGTTTTACGATGTAGTCGCTGGCGCCAAGCTGCAGCGATTTTTGAATTTGTTCTTCTGTTCTGGCGCTGGAGATGAGAATGGGCGCATTGGTGTGTTGGCGTATCAGTTCCAATGTCTCTATGCCGCTGATATCGGGCAGACCCAAATCCAGTATTATGAGGTCCGGCTTTTCCTTCTTTGCCATCTCTATCCCGGCAAGGCCCATAGTGGCATTTATGAGAGTTACATTCGGTCTGTAGATTTCAAGACAGACGCGGATAACCTCTATTGTACCGGGGTCGCCCTCTATGAGCAGCAGCTTCACGTTTTTCCTCCGTTACTTGTTGAGTTCTGCGTTGGTACTAATCTCTCTGAATAGTTATGGAATCTCCCTCGAGCACTTCCAGAAACGCTTTCGGGTCGCCTGTAAGTTTACCAAATACATTTACCGCGCTTGCCGGTCTGATCTCATCAGGGCCGCTTATTGGCGTTTGTCCAAAGAAAATACAGAAGGCTTTTCCTTCTGGCCAGTATCCCAGATCACCAAGCTGGACAGTTTCTTTGCCATCCTCGCTGTCTAGTTTTAGTGGTATGATGAAATAAATCTCCTGCCCCCATAGATGTGCGGAGCCGGATATGGGAAGCGCTTGCCATATTGATTCGGCAGTATTGGTATCGTTAAGTTCGGCGTGTACCGACACATTGCTTGTCGTGATTTTTATCTTTTTCAAACTTTTACCTTACTATAATTTTGGGTTTTGCCAGTTCAGTAGCTTTTCATAATATGACGAGCGGCCGGTTTTAATTATCTCTAGTATAACCATTTCTGTGGATTTGCCAATACCCCTGATGCTTGAAAGCTCCGTTCTTAAATCGGACAAGGGCTGGTCGATTTTAGATATTACGTATGAGGCATAGCCGTGAGGCGATTTTTGGCCGCGTAGTTTTAGCATGTAGTCGATCTGATCCAGCATAACGGCAACCAGATCATTTTCGTCCAGTAAATCCGTGTACAGGTATGAAGGGATGCGCACGGGTATTTTATATCGCTTGGCTATATCGAAAAACGTTTTATTGATAGAATCGTGGTATTGCTGGGTTGGGCCGCCCCATTGATTGCCCATGTAGATTTTTCTGTATTCTTCAGCCAGATCGGGATAGTGTTGCCTCAGTACGTTTGAGAAGTAATCCTTTTGTCTGCCTTCTTTGAGCGTCATGCCGGAAAAGATGATGAACTTGATTCCGGCGTTGCAGGCTTGGCTGATCGTTTGTTCCATCACTTCCGCTGTGTCGGTGATGTATGGTATGGTGGGCATGAGGAACATGCCGCAGGTGATGCCTTCTGCCGTGAGTGTTTTAATTGCTTCCAAACGTTTGCTGGGCGGGGGTACGCCGGGTTCAAAGATGGCGCTGATTTCATCATCCGTCGAGGACAGACTAAAGCTGACGATGGCCCTGTTCTGCTTGTTTATTTTTTTGATGATGTCGATATCCCGCAGTACAAGCGTTGATTTGGTCAAGATGCTGGCGGGGAAACCGAATTCGTAGACAAGCTGAAGCGCTTGTCGTGTTAATTCGTATTTATGCTCAATGGGCTGGTAGCTGTCGTTAACGCCGCCGCCCATCATTATGTAGCAGCGCTTCATCGGCTTACGCTTGCGCTTGGGGTCCAGCTCACGCTTTAGTATACCAATCGCGTTGCTTTTCACTGTAACGTCTGTGCCAAACTCGCCGTTGACCTGATATGTTTCGGCACGTCCGTCGCAGTAGACACAGTTGTGGGCACAACCGCGGTACAGGTTCATGCCATAACAGGAGATGAACCATGAATCGATGCGCTTGTGCTTGCGCAGTATGCTTTTGGCCTCGACCTCTCGTATCACGTCTGATATGTCCTTAGGGATACAGGATTTGTAGGGATTGTATAGGGTTAAGGGGATATTATCAAGGTTGTGGGTGTTTGTTTGTATCTGTATGTTGTTGTGATTTACTTATTCTTTTAGGTGATAAAGGGTTGTCGGGTCTACCTAATAACCACCTATGCGTTGGGCTTAGGGGCTCTTTATCGGACGAGGAAATGTTTTCAGATTTGTTTTGATCAGATTCAAGATGGCAGTGCTTGTATTTCTTATTACTACCACACCAGCAATGGTCGTTTCTACCCGGCTTGTCGGAATCAGCCCGCTTTTTTAATCTAAATAACTTTCGGATTATATCAAACATAAGATACTTTAATCCAATCCTCTGTTGATGTCAGTATTATAACATTACAGGATTGGTTGGCAAGGAGACAGTAGAGAGGATAGTTTGACGACTCTCTTTTATATGTCTTACGTTTCTCATGCTAATACTTGAGGCGATAGATGTATTCGGGTATGCTAATCTCTCCGACAGGTTGGTCATATGGGGGGTAATACGGTTTAATATCAATGATCGGAGTGCCGTCAAGTACGTCCAGTCCGCTTAGCTTTAAAGAAGCGCCTTCGCGGGAAATCAATCGTGCTGTTGTCAACCCGACCGGGTTGAGTCTGTCCGGTCAACGCGTTGCAAGCATACCCAGAAGAGGAACATCTGCTCCCTGGGGATGGCATTTTTCTCTGTAGCTTCTAATCTGGTCTAACCAGAACAGGACTAATATATGGGAAAACTCTTCGATACCATCGAGACACGGAGCACTATCGTCGTTCAGCACTATCTCTGTTTCAATCTCGGTCAGTCCGCCAACTTGAGGTTTTTTAATCGGTGATTTGGCGTACCCGAGAGGTTTGATTTTGATGTTTCCTTCACTGTCCATAGGGAATATCGGATGCATGATGCGCCTCCCTTCCGTGCTGTGCATTATACCATTGTGGGATAGGTTGGCAAGGGTAAGTGAGTGTTTGAAGTTACTTATTGCACTTGGCGCACTGGCCGAAGATGGTCAGGTGGCGTGATACATAGTCTAGAGAACAGCGTCTTGGTCCCGATTCTTCCAGATCCACATGCCTGAAAGCAAATACTTCAGGAAGAAGCCTATAATGACAAGTAAAACGGATGACAGCAGATAGTACAATCCAATAACGCTGGTTAAAAGATAGAGAAATCCATAATAATAGGCATAATAAGCTGCCAGAAGAATGATAAATTTACTGCCACCGGTAAAATGGCTGCCTGATTTTCTGTCTTTAAACGTCCAATAATGATTTCCAAGATAGTTATATATGCCAATAAAAATGCCGGAAATAATTGCTGAATACATATAATACAGGTCAGCTGTATCGGTGAGCAGATAAAGAATACCAGTATTAAATACTAATCCGCTGCCGCCAATAGCGCAGAATCTAAATAATCTCTTTTTATTTATCATTTCTTCTACTTATTGCATTTGGCGCATTGGCCGAAAATGGTGAGGTGCCGCAAATCTGCGGTGAAGTTGTAATCGCCGGACAGTTTGTCGGTAAGCGAGGTGAAGACTGCCTCGTTAACATCATTGACATCGCCGCACTTCTGGCAGACAAGGTGGTGGTGGTGGCCTTTTTCTGCTGAGTGGTAACGCACCTTGCCCTCGCCGAAGTCGGATTCGGTTACCAATTTGAGGTTTTTTAGAAGCTCCAGCGTTCTATAAACCGTTGAAAGGTTAAGGTGTGAATACTGGCCGCGCACCTGCGAGTATATTTCCTCGGCGCTGATGTGGTCGGTGGCGTTATGCACCGCATTAAGTATCATCATGCGCTGTGGCGTCATACGGTAGCCGAGTTCGCTAAGTTTTTCTGCGGGGTCTTTATGCTGATGCTTATCCATTAAGCGATATTATAGCGAAAAACGTTTGCTATTGCCAACATTTGCAAGCAGCGTAACAACTGATTTAGTCAAGCTTTGAGCAATTGCTGATCAACCCCCTTTATTCCCCATTCTTTGGGGAAGATTAGAATCGGGGGACACCCCCGAATCCCCGGCAGGATGTATCCTGCACCTTTTTTCGGATTCTAATGTGCTGCATAAGGGACGAAATGTTGTACGCACGTTTATAGTCGCATTATCATCAGTAAGTACGTTTTTAAGGATGGAGGATACCCTTGTATTTTCAGTAGAAAGAGTTTTGTATTGTTAATCGATCTTTTCTACTTTGAGCAGGTTGGTGGAGCCGACTTCGCCGATGGGGATGCCGCCGGTAATTACGATGCGGTCGCCCTTTTTTGCCAGACCCAGCTCTTTAGTGGTTTTCTGTCCTAAAGAGAACAATTGGTCGACGCCAGACATTCCATCGGTTTTGATGGTTTGAACGCCCCAGTAGATCATCAGCCTTCGCAGTGCGCTTTCGCTGGGTGTGAGCGCCAGAATGGGCATTTTGGGCCTGTATTTAGACACACGGCCGGCGGTGCTGCCGGACTGGGTGTAGGCGACGATTGCCTTGGCATTAAGCGTGTGAGCTGTATAACAGGCGTTGTAGCTGATAAGCTCGCTTGTTTCTTTTTTGGGCCAACTGCCTCTCTCAGTAAGCATTTTCTGGTATGGCAGTTTCTTTTCGGTTTGAACCGCTATCTTGGCCATCATTTTTACCGCCTGAACGGGGTGGCTACCGATGGCTGTTTCTGCCGAGAGCATGGTGGCATCGGTGCCGTCGAATATGGCGTTGG
>Ga0209249_1002769_pt1 | contig 13631 bp, 10 predicted proteins | sample SaaInlV_200m_DNA_4_FD_184653 | JGI IMG/M metagenome (GOLD analysis project Ga0209249, IMG submission 184653) | Marine microbial communities from expanding oxygen minimum zones in the Saanich Inlet - SI037_S3LV_200m_DNA (SPAdes) (version 2) | ecosystem: Environmental > Aquatic > Marine >...
GTCCCAGCTTAAGTTTAGTACTGGTATCTGGTCGATGTAATAAACCCGCGCAAAATAGTATTTGTCGTAGTACTGCCCGAATGCCAGCCTCAGATTCATCAAAATTCCGTAATTTTCATACTGCGAGTAATCCAAATTATTGCGCACAAAGTGCACATCGGGGGTACTATTACTTAAAAGATAGTAGGGCGAAATCCCCAGGGTAACATCTTCGCGGGCATTGTATTCTAAAGTAAAATTGAAGTTTTTTTCTTCTTTTAAATACGGGTTTCGCTCCCGCGCAGTAAGCGCTGCAATAAAGTTCCCGTTTCCCTTTGTATTAGGATTTTTCTTAATGAACTTCAGGAATTTATCTTGTGAAACCAAATTGTAATCGTTGGAATAATTTACACGAAAAATATACTTGTCGGTTGGCAAAAGTTGGTAAGCTGCATTTATACCAAATTTGAATTCGTTGTTTTTTGTTCCGTAGCCAACAAAACCGCCGACGGTAAAGTATTCAAACAGTTTCTCACCAGTCCTAATTGGCACGGTAAAACGATTTCCCTCGATGGCATTTGTGCTGTAAATGTCGAAAACGGGGCCAACATCAATTTTCCCTGTACTGATGTAACTCGTTAAAACTGCTCCGCCAATGGCATCAATTACCTGTACTACATCGTTTTCTTTAAGCTTTTCGATGCGCATGTAGGTTCCCTCTTTAAGTTGATTAGATGCAAATTCGGACTGGTTTTTCCAATCGCGCGCCTTTACCTGGTTGAGGCGTTTTGCCGTAGAATATTGTGTGGTTTTATTAACCAGCCAGTTGCCAGCCGATATTTCATTTAACCGTTCGGAGCCGTATTTGGAAACCGTGTCTTTGTTTAACGAGAGCGACATATTAAAGCTGATTTCCTGGTCATTATAAAACCAATAATCCTGCTCGGTTTTCCGATACGAAACATTTGCCTGAAACCCATTTACGAAGTTGATGTTGGCTTCTTTTTGAATGTAAGCGTAAACCTTTGTTAATGCAAAATTTTCACCATCAACCGTAAAACGGCCTGTAAACAAAGGATTGTATTTGTTTTTTGGTGTGAATGAAAAACTATAAAATAGCTTTCCGTCAACCACCGTACTGTCGTTTAAGAAAATATCGTAATTCAACCTTGCCGCATTACTTATAGGCGATGTAAAGCCCCGCCCCAAAATATCAATTTGCTCCTGGTAAAAATCCAAATCAACCACTACATTCAGCAAAATAAGGCTTTCGATGGTTTGGTTCAATTTTGGGAATATTCCATCCTTTTTGGCATAAACAGTACTGTCTTTCCCAGCCCTGTTTGCTTTTCCCAATTCGGCCATGTAAATAGGTGAGAATTTCAAATTATGTCCATCCATTTTCATGGTCACTTCATCCAAATTATTTATAATCCGGTTCGTTCTGGCCGATGAATCAACGGCAACATAAACCGAAGTACGGGCAAAGGTTTTATATTCATTTACCCTTTTTATATTTTCCCTGTTTTCTTTTTTATGATCCAGGATTAGCTTAAACAACTCTTTTGCACGCGAAATTTCGGGTTTCACTTTAACTTCACCCAGTTCTTTAACGTCTTCGATTAACGAAACTGAAATTGGTTTGTTAACACCTTTTTCAATTTCTATTTCCCTTTGAAAATATCCTACTGAAGAAAAACAAAGTGTATCGTTTTTCCCCGGTGGCAATTTGAAATTACCGTTGACATCCGACATCGTTCCCTGGCTTGTACCCTTGAACCAAATGTTCACGAATGGCAATGCTTCGTTTGTTTTTGCGTCGGTTACCTTTCCTGTAATTTCTATTGCGTAACCACCAAATGCAGAAAATACGACAATTAATAATAATGCAATTTTATATTTCATAATAATCGGAGAAATATCCTAATTCTCTTTTTCCGATTTAATTACCCAATACAATCCTTTCACTCCAATTTTTATGTCATCGAGCCGCAGCAGCACGAGATTTTTTTCGATATAGGCAAACAAACCCCATCCTACTGCGAGGTAGAACATCCATGTATAAAAGCCGAAAACAAACAGTATAAAAAAGAAAATACTTTGCACGTAACCCGCCGAAACCGCCGAGTACAAATGCAAACCAGGGATTTTACCAAAGCGGACGAAAGAGATAAAATAACTTAAAACAAACACACCAAGAAAAAGGTATAAAAACCAAGCGTGTGGTTCAATATCAATCCATTTAAAAATAAACAAACCCAGAATGGCCATGGCATAAGTAAAAATATCAGCAAGGTTATCGAGTGCGGCTCCAAAATTGGTTTGAAGCTTAAAATAACGGGCAATGCTGCCGTCAATTGCATCACTAACCAAGCTAATACTCAAAAGAATTACGAACCAATTTTCGCGGTTAGTGAGCGCCATAAATAAGATTACAGGGAATACCAAAAGACGGTATAAACTGATTAAATTTGGGACGTTTAAAACGCTCTCTCCTTTAATAATTATTTTTTTCATTTTGCTTTTATTAGATATAAGATTTTGAGACACAAAAATCAAGACTTGAAATACTCAACAATAATTAAAGTCCGGAAACCATTACACGTTTTCTTTTTTGTGTTGCAAGATTGTCGATAAAATATTCCAGCATTTTATGTACCGTATTTTCGTTTGCTTCATGTCCGTCAACCATAAGTATTTTGTCCAGATTGCTGGTATCGAACTGTAAATTCGTATCGATATAACTTTCTGTGAAAGACATTCCTGCAGATATGATTCGTTCTAAAGCAGTCATTTCGTGGCGTGCGAACTTTTTTTCGGGAACAATATTTATTGGCAGCAAATTACTTATGCTTTTAATGATATGAATATTTTTCACCTGCTTTTTTGCAATAAAATTCATAATCACTGGTATATGTTTTACTTCTACCGCTCGCAGTAAATAGTTCACAACCGTGTCTATTGGAATTAAATTCTGCGTTGAAACAGGGTTAACATGCACACGTACCGTTTGATTTGGGTTACGAAACGCGAGGCTGTGTATCCGTTTTGTAAAATCGAAAATGCCATAATCGGTTTTGGTAACACCCGTTTTGTTGTTGCCAACCACTTGCGATAAACGGATAACATGTCCATTTAAACCATGATTATCTATTTGTTTTTTAACCACATTTTCAGCAAACCTTTTCGACTGTTCGTAGTAGTTCCTGAATTTATCAATGTCATCGTTAGGATAGAATTTCTCCTCGAACCGTCCCGAAAATCTGCCACAAGAGTAGGCCGTTCCGATAAAAAAGAAACGCGAATTGAACTTTGCAAATTTTGAGAATACCTGAATTGAATTTCCAAGCCCTCCTACATTTGTTTCAAATATTTCCTCTTTTGATTTAAAATCGAATTTTAAACTGGCAGCAAAATGAAAATAATCTACCTCTTCGCTAAAAGTATCTTCCAACTGTTCCTGCGGAATCAAAAAATCTTTGTGAAGCAACGAGTAACTATATACTTTCAGGTTGGTACTATTTACATACTCGTCATCGCTACTTTCTGCCAATGCCGCTTTCATCCTTTCGGTTGGCGAAAATTTAATACTTGGCCGCACCAACGCAATTACTTTATACTTCTGTGTTAATAATTTATTGATGAAATTTGAGGCTACATAACCGTTTGCCCCGTTGATAATAATTGTTTTCATATTTTGAGTTTTTATGTTTTCAGTAAAAAAATTAAAGGAATAGCACCAAAATCAACACAACACTTAAAGGAATGGTAAGGTTGTCGGAGCCACGCCAGCTAATCAATTCGGCCAATGTTCCAGTAACCGCAATGATTAAAGCAAGCCAAAATGTTTTCAGGTCGAATACCTTAAAATGAAAATAAAATGCGATAACGCTGATAATAAAACTAGATGCAAAAAATGCCCCCGAGCCCAAATACGTTTTCGCCAATTTACGCCCGAAGATTCTAATTTTGCCATTATAGTTTACAATGTTTATTCCCAATATCGATGCCATCGGGTCACTAATTGCGAGTATTAACATTGGCAGGATGAAAATAAATTTGTTGTCGCTTAAATCGGAAATTAGAAATGTGATGTAAATTGAGAGAGGTAGCAAGTAACTTCCAATTGATTTTCGCTCGATGTCGTGTATCGATTTTAACTGTTTGATTTGCTGTGTAATAAACAAAACAGCGAAAAATATAATTGCCAAAACAAACACATACCAATGCGAAGTAAAAATATAAGGAAACGGAACCACTGCCAGAGTTGAGGTAAAATGTGCAAATTTTCGTGTGAATTCGCCTTTTACTTTTAGGCGGCGATAATTCAATTCGTTGAAAACCAACAAAAGACTGATGCCAACCAAATAAACAAGAGAAAGTACAATTATATTAACCATTTATTTCTTTTTTAAAATTTTAAAACATACACACAAAAGGCAACCCACGCGCCCGCAACAATCAAGCTGTCGAACCTGTCGAGAAAACCACCATGACCAGGAATTAGCTTACTGTAATCTTTTACATTAAATTTTCGTTTGTAAAATGAAGCTGCCAAATCTCCTGCAAAAGCAAAAAGTACAACTCCAATTGTTAGAATAAGCGATTTCAATTCAGACTCGGGAAAAAGATTTTTGAGTAGGAAAGCACTGCCAATTGCAATTAATCCACCACCGATAAAACCGCCCAAAGTTTTGTTGGGGCTGATTGTTGGGAACAGTTTTTTTCGACCCCAAAGTTGTCCAGTAATTTGGCTGAAACTGTCGAAAATAGAGAGTACGATAAATGAAAACAGGATTAGCTCTTTTTGCAATGTACCAAACAATAAAAACCCCGCTGAAAGCACTCCATAGATTAGCAATGAAAAAAAATAGAACCGTTTATGCTTGTAATCTGATTGATGAAAAAGTCGAAACAATTCGAACATACCAACGCCAATAATCAAAACCGACAAGTATCGAAAAGCTACTGGATTTACGACAATACTGAAAAACAGGATGTTGATGATGAAAAAATACGTCACGAATTTGATGTTACTTTTCCGTGCAATTTTGAGTTCTCTTTTTCGGTTGATAAAATAGAATCCAACTCCGCCCAGCAGAAAATAGATTAGAATTATATAGTAAATAATGTGAATCATGTATAAATGTTTTTCCTTTTGTAATTATCCAACTATCATTAAAATACCCAGTAATACCATCACGGCTGCATATAAATACCTGACTTTATTTTCGGAGTTTCCGATTTTTATTTTCGACAAAAACCTGGGGCCAATTAATGCCCCAACAATTGAACCTGCTGTTAAAAAACAAACCAGTGTGAGGTCGATTTTTCCGACCAAAAAGTGGGCGCCAACCGCAAAAAGCGTGTTGCTCAAAACCACTAAAAGCGAAGTACCGATTACCATTTTCAACGGAATATTCAAGCTAAACAAACCTGCCAAAACAGGTGCTGTTCCGCTGGTACCGAATGTTCCGGTAATTGTTCCTGCAAGAAATCCGAAAAACGAACTTTTTGAATTTTTTGCGAAAGGTGATAACTCGTTCTGCCCGTTTCCATTTTTTTCTGCTTGTCTTTTGCGCCATGCGTTCCATGCAATATTCAAAGCAATTGCCATGGAATAAATTCCAAAGCTTATTTTCAACTGCTCGGCACTTATCCTGCTCGTAATTTCTGCACCAAAAAAAGCTCCTGCAATTCCTGCCAGCGCAAACAATGCCCCAACCCTAAAATCAATGTTTCCTTTGTGATAGTGCGACAGCGAGCCAACAATGCAAATGGGCAGCGTGGCAACCAGCGAAGTAATTACAGCGGTTTGTGCCGGCACTCCAAACAATAGTGTAAGGATTGGCAAAAAGAAAAAACCACCACCTCCACCAAGCATGGTTCCAAGCAAGCCAATTAACAGCCCCACCAATGGCAGCAAATAATAAACAGGTTCTATTTCCGATAATTCAATCATTTGTTTTATTGTTGCTTGTTTATTCGATGTAATTGCACGGTACCCAGTTTATGTCGCATTTTTGCGGATTGTAAAATTCCGTTTTCGTAGAAGTACCTGTTCAGTTCCTTTTCTTTTTCATCTTTAATTATATAGGTATGCTCGCTCACGGCCTCCAACTGTCTCATTTCCGAATTCCTTTCCTTATATATTTTTTTTATTCCTTTAGGCTCGTTGAAATAAATCAGGCTGCCACTGTATTCGATTAAATCATGTATAACGGATGTATCTTTATCTGTAATTAGAAGATATGAACCCTTTTCAAGTTTCATCCAAATTGTTGAATTTAGTTTTCCGTTTTTATAGATTTCAACAAGCGAACTTTGCAGAATACCTTGTTCGTAAACTGTTCTCTGAACATATTTAATGCGATATGAAAAAAGAAGATTTATTTTCACATCGGTTATTGCTTTAATGTTTACATTTCCGTTTTCGCTGGCTTGGGTAACTGAAAACTCTCCGATACGGACCCCTAACATTTGTATATTATATTTCGTAGCCAGTTCTTCGGGTTTGGCAGAAACAGATATAAAAGAAATAATGCCGAGTAGAAGAAGCAAAATGTATTTAATTTGCCTATTTTCATTATTATGATAAGTGAAAATAAATGCTCTGAAATAACCAAATGAGGGTAAATAGTTATTATTCAAAATGATTTTCTTTTCCCTTGTGTTCATATTAATTATTCACGTTTAATGAAAATTATTTTATCGGTATAAAATCGGTTTTATCACTGATTAAAAAACATAAATGGTTTCAATTTACTTACACCGTGGTTAGTTAACATTAACTAACTTTTGTTCGCCAAAAAAACTCACAATTAATCCGTGAGCTTTTATAATTTGATACTCTTTATAATAATTTTACCTGAGTTATTGGCCTGGCCACTTTCACCACCAGAATTCGTGCAGCATTAATTGAATTATTTGAAATACAGTGTACAATATCATTTTGACTTTCCACCAGACTGTTCGCTTCAATTATTTCTATTTGTCTTTCTGTCTGCATTTATTTTAATGGTTTCATATTTAACAACACAACAAAGTTAGTTAATATTCACTAACTTCCAAATCTTTCATGCTTTTTAATTCATATTAATTTTGAATTGCAGAATATTTGCCTTCCCATTTTTACCTTCATTCGAAATATACAAATCGCCATTTTCAGAAAAACAAATACCTTCGGGTTGACTAAATATTTGTTTATCCAACTCAAAGAAATTAATAATTTCGCCACTTATGCTCATAACAATCAGCCATTTACCGAGACTTGAAATGACATATATTTTATCTTTTTCAATCGGGTGAATACCTAAACCTGAAGGATGAAAACGGTTACCGTCGCCAACAAATTTTAGTTGTTTTGCTGTTTTTATAAATAATTTTTGAACTGCACCGGTAACTTTTAAACTATCTATTTTAGAAAAATTAACTAAATATTCAGGTTTTTCAATTAGTGTATTAGTATTCAGGTCAAAGCGGTAGATTGCCTTAAAACCTTCAAAAGGTTCATTTTTATTAATCGAAGGAGAATTTTTACAAGCAATTAAAAGTGAGTTGGTATTTTCATCAAAAAACAATCCTTCCGTATTATTCTTTTTCGTGAGAAGAGTTTTAATCTTTGTTGTTTTCCTTTGATTTGTTTCAAAGTTTTCAACCTTAAATAAAGTACCGTCACTTCTGAGAATAAATACATCATCTTTCACAACGGCGATATCTTCGTAGTCGCCTTTTTTACCAAAATCGTATTTTGAGATAATTTCTCTTTTCTCCGTATCAAAAATGTAAATGTTTGCTTTTTCGTCGTTTATACAAACAATCTGATTTTTTTTGTAGAATGATATTCCCGAAATTTCTTTTAGATTATTGGGTAAAAAATAGATATCATTTGGAGCCTTGAGATTGTACGCAAAATTATCTTCGTTTAACGATTCGATTGTAAGTTGTTTCTTTTCCTTTCCCGTAAAATCACAAGATATAACTCCCATAAACAGTAAGCTTAGAAATAGAGTTCGAATTAGTATATTTCCATTTTTTGTATTCATTATCTTATGATTATTTTTATTTACATATTTTAAAAAACTCATTCCGTAAAAATTGCAAAATTTTATGCGGAATCTCTAGCAAAATACTTCGAAGTTGGATTAGATTCCCGTTTTCACGGGAATGAACACTTCAATTTGAAGGCTGTGGTATAAACGGATAAACAATTTATTTTATCAAACAATTTACCGACAGATTTCCAAATCCATCCTTTTCTTCCAGTTTCCATCCCTTTTTTTTAAGTATTTTTATCAGCTCCCTGTTAACCGCACCGTGTGCAATTACGACACTTTCTCCGTGCTTTTCTGCAAAAGTAATTAGTTCACTTGTATATTCTTCAAGACTTTGTTTTCTCTGTTTTAGAGTTGGTTTATCTTTTCGGTTTACACCAGCCATCCAAGAAATACGGGAAATAGTTTGCCAGGCTTTTACCGGCAATTTTATCACTGGAATCCGTACAACCGAATAATCGAGTTCCATTAAATTCTCATTAATTTTTAAAGCTACCTGCTTATCAAAAAGCAAACCTGCAGTTTCTATTGCGCGTGATTGTGGACTGCAAAAAACCGTGCCAATTAATTCGGGATTGTCGATCTTTTCAAGCACAATTTCAGGATTAAAATTCCGGACATGAGCAATGTTGTATTCCTCTTTATAACTTTGTGTTTCTTTTGTATTGCACCATCCCGGGTTTTTAATCTGAACCTCGGCATGTCTGATTAAATATATTTTGGAACTTGCAAATACAGCTTCCGAAAGTAAAATCAAAAAAATTATTATGCTATTTCTAAATTTTAGCATCGCTTAAAACTGATAATTTACTGTAACATTTATAAGATCATCTTCTTTACTCCCGGCATACGAAATTGTAAATACAGCTAAATCAAAAGGTGAGAACCAAAAACCCATTCCATAACCATCGTGCCAACGCGAGGATTTTTCACTTTCGTACCAAACACGGCCAATGTCATTAAAAAGCATAAGCCCGATTGTACCATTTAAAACATAAGTATTAAACTGTTTCATTCTTATTCGCATTTCGGTATTTAAATAAAGCGATGCATCGCCGTAAAATCTCGTCTGCCGATAAGCTCTCAGATTTTCTTTTTGCCCAAGTTTTGCTGCTTCAGTAAATACATAATCGCCAAAAAGTTTTTCTCCTCCAAGCCGCACTGCATAAACAACTCGAGGTCGTTTTGAAAAACTTAAATATGTACTTGCTTCGCCTGTCATTTTTGTAAAATGAGGTGAATCGTTATTTAAACCAACAAAATGCGAAATCTCTGTATTCACTTTAGTACCGCGTGAAGGAAACATATTACTCCCGAAGAATTCAACCTCTTTTTTTCCTTCTCCGTTCAACATTGTATTCAGCTCGTATTTAAAACTTACCCCTGCAAAAGAATGAGGCTGTAACTCTTCCGGATCAAGCCCGTTCGTTTCTAAATCGGAGATAAATCGATCTGGAGTAGTCTCTACTTCAGTGTTTTTGAAAAATACTCCAAGCCCGGCTTTGTGAATATTTTCTTTATCGAGTAATTTTACAAAATCAGTTTTGACAAAATATTCATTCATTCTAATCCTATAATACTCTTTTTCAGGATGTTCTTCCTGCCAGTTGGTTTCATTTCCAAAACCAAAAAAATTATTTACATAACCCGGCGATTTATAATAAGCATCGAAACCCAATTCCAGACGTTTTAAAGGATAACTGTTTTTGCCAGAAAAATGAAAATTGAAAGCTTTTGTTAAATTGGCATAATTAGCCAAAAATTTAAAATTCTGAGAATTATAGCGAGAGAATTTATTGATATTCACACCTGCCCCGGTAAAAACACCATCATCCTGATTGTATCCTAAAAACAAAGCCGGAAGAAATACATCATTTTTAAAAGCTTCCCTATCGTATTTTATTTCGTCGAGATTATAAATATTTTTTATTTGCTTTTTTAACGACGGTGACAAATCGGTACTTTTTTTATCATAAATAGAAATATAACGGGGAGCTTTTGATTCTTCATAAATTACCTCGTCATCTTTGTCTCCCCCAATTATTTTAAGGTCTATTTTGCTTTTATAATGGCCTGTAATAACGAAACGATCTTTTTTGTCGAATCCGTAAATTCTAATTTTATTTGTTTCTGAAGCATAAAATATACGACTATAAATTTCACTTCCTTTTTCATCGTTCTTTTTAATATGAAAACCTGTTATTTGGATTGTTGTATCGTTGGGAACAGTAATTTCAAACCAATCGCATTTATTTGTGCCGGTTATATCAACTTCTTTGGCAAGCGACAAATATAATTTGCGTGCCATCGGTTCCAAATTATCAAGTCTGGCCTTTAATATTTCCGCTGTTTCTCTGGCACACAAATGCTGAACTTCCTTTGGAAAACTCAAAACAGCTTTATCAATTTGTTCCGAAGTCAGCACAGTTTTAAGAAAATCGATTTGCTGTCGCCAATCTTCCCAATTACTCTGCGTTAAAAAAGTTCGATCGAAATATCGGGCGTTAAAAGAATGTCCGATAATGTTTTCGGTATATTCATCGAATCCCTGTATTTTAGGTACCAGCGCCTTTTGTTTGGCAATTCCTGGAATAACTCCCTCGTTCACAAAAAATGCCTGATCGCGATCTCGCGGAATAGGTTTGTAGTTGGTTTTGTCTCCATTTTCGAAACCTGCCCAGCGCCATTGGTCATCGTGTCGATCCCAATCGTTTATTAGAATGTCGAACAAACGGGCTCTTAAAGTTGCCTCCGAATTAATAAAATGATCTTCGTCGTCGAAAATCTTTTCAATCGTCTCGTCTGTGGAAATAACGTCTTTAGAATATCCAAAACTTGCCACATCACTTCTGTCTCCATCGGGTCGTTCTTCAAAAATAAATAGTTGCCCTGCCACGTCCTGCCGGTAAATACCAAACCGCGGATCGTCGGGTACATAAACGATTTCAGGATTCGTATGAAAAACACCTGCCAACTCTGCCAACTCTGCAACTACCAGTGCAGCAAACGGATTTGATGCCGATATTTGATCCTGCACAACATCAACCGCGAACATATTTTTTAACTCATCGGGTAGCACACCTTTTACATTTTTATCGACCGAACGTAGTACAAATTGCCGTCCATCTTTATCTTCCAGTCTGAGTGAAAGGGTTTGTTGCCCACCACCACGTTTAATAATCTTTAATCCCTCTTTTTTGGCTCCGATATCGAATACCGGTACTTTCACCGGTGTATCCCAGATTGCGCGATAATTTTCACCCAACCAAAAATAACCCGACTCTGGGATATTATACTTGTTACTGGCTTTAATTGTCATGCTATCAGGCAATTGTTCTATAATATGTTCTTGCTCGGCACTGCTAACAAACGTTTTTTTATAAATTGTTTTCCGAAAAAGTTCACCATTCACACCAATAAAATTTAATTCACAATCTCCTTTTGAAGAAAAATTTAACCGGGCGAATCCGTTTTTTGTGCTTCCAAATTCGGTCTGTTTAGAACGAACAAATTCTGATTGTACCATTGAACCTGAAATTACGTGATGCGCATTGTCAAATTGGAAATATTGCAAATTTGCACCGCCAGATGAGGCATAAATTATATCGGGGTATTTTTTTAAAACAGAAAGCATTGCATCGCGGAACCCTTTAAAATCGGGGTGTTGATTATCTTTTCTTGTTCCGGGTATTTTCCTGTAAAATGTATAAGGAGCTTCAAAAATCCTTTGTGCAAATGAGAAATATCCGCCGCTATTTCCATAACTTTTTATAGAATGATGCCCCGCAACTACCACATGTTTTGTTTGATAATGTCTTCGAATAGCATCTTCAATATGAACCAAAACGTCTCCGCTTGTTTCAAGCCCGCATTTATTAAAACGCCGGTCGTACTTATGTACCCACCAATGTGTATCTATTAAAATTACTACCAGATTATCATTCAAAACAATTTCTACAGGGCCGGGACAAGCCGCATCGGGTAGATAAACAGACCCATCGTAATGTTCGTTTAATCTGTCTCCAATCTCTTTAATTATTTTTTTTCCTGAAGAACCTCCATTTGCCCACTCTTTTTCCCCTGGCGCCAGCAGCAATGGAATTTTATTTCCCAAAAAGAGTTTCTCTGAATATTTGTTTTCTCCCGGATTATAAATGTTTCCGAGCATCAGAAAAGCCATGTTTTCCGACTCATGAGATAACTGTTTCCATTTTTCAAATAATTCCTCATCCGGATAATTTTCGGATGTGTTGCCGGTTAACAAAATGCTGAAAGAATCTGAATTTTGTGCATTTGCAAAATTTACAAAAAGGACAAATAGCAAAATCGGATAAAGCTGTTTTATGTATTTTAATTTTGTTTTCATAAAAAGCAGTTAAGAAATTTGATTAAATATCGAAAGCATCATGAGATAGTTTCAATTTGTTTGCATCAGCAAGTTTTGGAAGTATTGTTTCCTTTTTTTTCTGAAAACGCTGCATTCGCCTTAATATCTTGTCCAGCATTTTTACTGCTTTATCAATATAAATCCCTTTATTTAACATCACACACTCAGCTCGTTGAGCATATGCGGCATCAGTTATTTCCGATCTGGTGGGGACACCTTTTTTGGCCAGGTTTTCTAAAACCTGAGTTGCCCAAACATCAGGAATATGTGCAGCTTCACAAATACGAAGAATCTCTTCCTGGATACTGGCAAAATTTTTCCATCCCGTTTCTATGGCCAAATCACCACGAGCAACCATAACTCCAATTGGAAAAGTTTGCATTGCTTTTAAAATTATTTGAGGTAAATTTTTAAATCCTTTTTTAGTTTCAATTTTTAAAATAATACCCAACGACGTATTATATTTACTTAACTCATCTAACAATTGTTGCACGTCATTGTCGTCATTAACAAACGAGTAATTTACGGTATCGGCATTTAATGCAACAAATTCCAAATCCTTTTTATCTTTTTCTGTTAAACCACTCACAATTAAATTACTATCCGGCAAATTAATTCCTTTGTCCGCTTTAAGTTTACTTCCTGTATTTCGGGCGTATATAATTTCTATTAATAAGTTGTTTTTATCTACTTCTTTTATAATTCCTTCGATTTTCCCATCATCAAAAAAAATAGGCTCGCCCTTTTTTACTTCACCAAATATTTTGGGAAGTGTACATGAAATATGTGCCGGTTGCAATAGTTTTCCTGTTTCATCGTACTTAGCCGGTTCTCCAGGATTGGGACTGCTGTTCAAAATAAGTTTATCGCCGACATGCAGGATGATAAATTGTTCGGTTGGCAATAACTCACCTACATAACTTTTTTCTTTTCCAGATTTTTTCTCTTTGTTAACCGTTAACTCTGTTCCTGTAGTTAAATAAACTGAATCGCTGCACAGCCCCCATTTTCCCTTGCCTTGTTTTTTAACGATATAAATTCTACACTTTTTATCTCGCGAATCAGTAAAATTAATTGTATTTCCACGTTTGATTTTTTCGAGTAGCAATTCACTAACAGGAATTATTGCATCTGCTGAATCATCGGGTGGCAAAACATCTGGGGGTGCAATCCATACTTTCGCAGGATTTGTAACTTTCCCAACCTGGTCG
>Ga0209249_1002775_pt1 | contig 13624 bp, 16 predicted proteins | sample SaaInlV_200m_DNA_4_FD_184653 | JGI IMG/M metagenome (GOLD analysis project Ga0209249, IMG submission 184653) | Marine microbial communities from expanding oxygen minimum zones in the Saanich Inlet - SI037_S3LV_200m_DNA (SPAdes) (version 2) | ecosystem: Environmental > Aquatic > Marine >...
GGCAGACGAGGCGCCCTCGTCATCCTCGACAGCAGCGCCCACGTCGTCCTCGCTGAGCAACTCCCGTACACCGGGAAAAGCCTGGACGGCTCGGTAGTGATGGACTGGCTCCTGGAGGCGCTCGGCGGCATCGGCGGCGAATCCTTCGCCATCCTCGAGCACCAACAGCCGCACGCCAAGCAGGGCGCAGTCTCGGCGTTCACCGCAGGCCGTGGATTCGGGATGCTCGAGCAGATCCTACGCGACATCGGCATCCGATACGCCATCGAGCGCCCGTCTCGCACCGGGTGGCACAAGGTGCTCAGCGGCATCGAGGGGCAGGACGCCAAGGACCGGGCGGTGCTGCTGTGCCAGCGTGAGCTCCCCGGGCTCGACCTGCTGCCGGGCCGCTGTCGAAAGCCTCACGACGGGCTCGCTGACGCAGGCGCGATGGCTCTGTGGGCGCTGAAGCGATGAAGTCCCTCGCCGCCATCCAGGTCCGCCCAGACACCAAGATCCGCGAGGACGCCCGCGAGATGATCCGCGAGTGGGACAACCACCCGCCTTGCCCCGAATGCGAGGAAACGGGGATGCCTGTCGTGGACGGCGGCGGCGTGACTTCCGTGGGAACGGACGACTGCGATGCCTGCGGACGGCAGACGCCGAGGAAGTGGAAGCGGCGGCACAGGCGGGCGGCGGCGAAGGCGGGGGAGGTGGAGATCGTGACTAGGAGGAAGAGGGGATGAAAGACGACCGCTACGGACTCGACACCATCCGCATGGGATACGAGCGCGCCGACGACGGGTTCGTCTTGCGCATCGACACCGGCGAGTACCTCGACGACGACCACGAGATCCCCGTGTACCGATACGAGCCCGCATCCCCTGGTCAGGCTCAGATCCAGCTGAGGTGGACGACGTCCTCGGTTGCCGGATACCGAAGCGCGGCGGAGATGGCTCAGGCCCTCGTGATGCGCAACGGGTACAGGCTGGACGATGCCGAGGCTCGTGCCCTCGCGACGAGGGCGGCGCACAGCTACCACGTCGAGTGTAGGCCCGATTGGGGGCCGGTGGCGGTGAACGTGGCGGGCGATGGTCAGGCGCCGAGGATCGAGATGAAGTGGGGGAATGGATGACCGACCGATACGACGTGTCCCTCGACGGCGACCAGCTGGCGAAGATGCTGGGGCCGAGGTGCCCGATGTGCCTGCAGCCGGCTGGAACGATGGGGGGTGAAGAACGGTACTTCACATGCCGGTGCGGAGCTTTCTACGGCAACGGCGACCCGTGGGTTGTATTCCAGCAAGAGAGATCCCGGAGATCGCCGCGCACACGCGAGGCGGGGCCTGTCACGGATTCGGGGCGGGGTCAAGGGGGGAAGTGATGAAGGAGCTTAGAAACGTCAAGCTGGATGATCTGGAGTTGTCGGTTCGCGCCCGGGCACTGGTGGACAGACTCGACCTTGATACCGTCGGCGACGTGCTCGCAAGAGAGCAAGACGTGGCGACTCGGATGGTGTTCGGCGTGTCTCGATGGGCGGAGATCTGCGAGGTCATCGTGGGCAAGGCGGCTGAGATGATGAGCGAGGATGAGTGATGCCGAAGGGAATACCGCACCCGCCTGAGGTGAAGGACCGGGCGCTTGACCTCATCGCCAAGGATGCAGCGGCGAATGGGGGGAAGGTACCGTTCGGGTCGTTCCAGCGCGCGGCCGACACGGTAGGAGCTGCGCAGCAGACCGTATGGGAGTGGTGGGACGGGCAGGAGGAGGAGGAGGAACGGGAAAGAACAGAGGCTTTCACCCGCGCCCGTGAGCGTCTGCGCCGCCTCGCCGTAGATGGCGCCGAACGCATCCTCGACCACCTCCTCGCCAAGCTCGATCCAGAAGACGTAGAGGCCGCCACCCTCGACGACCGCACCGCCGTGAACCTGGCGGGCGTGTGCCAGCGCATCGCCGACAACGACAAGGACGCCGCCGACCTACTCCAGACCATCAACCTGCGCGTGAACGACGGCGACCGCGACGTGCCCGACGAGGCGCCCCCGATCCCGGATCTGCCCGACCTGGACAACTGATGGACGTCCAGATCAACGGACGCGACTACTACACCAGCGAGGGCCGGAAGGCGACGCCCAACCCCGTACAGCAGTGGGTCCTGGACGCGGCGTTCTCGAAGCCCATCGACGAGTTGTTCGTGTTCGGCGGCTTCGGCAGCGGCAAGACACAGACGCTCGCGTGGACGCTGTGGAAGGGCTTGCGCCTCGGCTACCACTTCTGGAACGGCAAGCGGCTCGCCCGGCCGCGCTACTTCATCGCAAGCTCGGACGGCTCGCAGCTTCGGACGGTGACGATGCCCGCCTTCGAGGCTGCGTTCAACTGCGCCACGGGGCACGATGGGCCGTTCTGGTCAAACATCAAGAGCAAGCGCAACCCGCTCGTGCTGGCGTACTCGAGGGACGATCGACAGTTCGAGTTGCCCTGGGCGATGATACGGCTCGCCACGGGCCACAACGCGTGTCAGGCCATCGAGGGTGCGAATTTCGTTGGAGGTGTCGGCGACGAGGGGCCACTGTGGCACCCGCTCGGCCTCGACCGATCACGGCGTCGCGTGCGTCAGGTGGGCTATCCGTTCCGCTTCCTCGCGCACTTCGCCACGCCGCAGCCGGGCCGCGCGCTCGCCGACATCAAGACGCGCTTCCAGGACTGCCAGCCGTACAAGGTCAAGACCGAGGATGGCTACGGGCGCTGCCGGATCATGATGCCGACCGCGCTCAACCTGGCCAACCTGCCCGACAACTACCTTGCGTTGCTCGCCAGCGGTCACAGCCCCCAGATGGCGGCGGCTATCCTGCGCGGCGAGTTGGTCATCATGGAGGGGCGCGTCTACCCCACCTATGACGGCGGTTCGATCATCGACTACGACTGGACGCCCGATCGCAAGGTCGTCTGCGGGTACGATCCAGGCTTCCACCGTCCGCACCTGTCGGCGCTACAGCAGATCGAGGAGGGGGGCCCGTGGTGCGTGTTCGACGAGATCGCCGTCGCCGATGTCTCGCGCGACTACTTCGCCGAACTGCTGTGTAACAAGCCCTGGATCGGCTCGTGTACGGAGATCGTCGAGGACCCAGCCGCAGACCAGGCGAGCACGTCAGGTGAGAGCGACCGGGCAGCGTTGAAGCGATACCTACAGGCCAAGGGCTACCACCCGCAGATCGTCCACGCCACCCACCCCGAAGACCGGATCAAGACCTACCGATACGAGCGGCTGAGGTCGTGGCTGCGAGACGGCAACGACCGGCGCGGGCTGTTCGTCGAGAGGCGCCTCGCACGGGGTCCCTACGGCACTGGGAACGACGGCTACCCGATCGCCGGCATCCACATGGCCCTCGAAGAACAGACGCTAAAGAAGGGCAGCGACGACGCCGACCGCAGCGAGAAGGAAGACCACAAGAGCCACCCCGTGGACGCGCTGGGCTACGTGGCCGTTCGATACAACCCGGTGACCCGCGTCGGCCGTGAGCAATGGCGCAAGCACCGCAAGGCCAGCGAGGCCCAGCGAGACGAGCCCAGCCGGAAGACCGGGATGCTCGCGGCTAGGCGGCGAAGGAGGACGGGATGAGCGGCGACGAGAGGCATGGGCCGGGCGGAACGATGGAGTTCGACATAGGCGAGTTCTTCGGCGATGGCGGCAAGATCTACGAGTTGGACAACACGCCAGCCGGGGCGACGAGGATTCAGGACATCAACCCGGTACGAATCACCTACGCCCGCGCGCTCGCCACTATCACGCCGGACGATTGCTGTGTCGTCGTCGAGGGCGATGACGGGCTCTTGTACCTACTCAGGGTCGGCGAGGTGTCGTGGTCATGGGGCGAGATCGAAACAGGACGGTTCACCGTGACTCCGATAAAGGGCGACGACGACAACCTCTGACGCCCATCCGTGACATCCTGTCACTTCCCCTTTGACAATCTGTCACTCCCGCGGGTACGCTGGCTTCGATGGCCACACCCCCGCGTCAAGCTGTCCCCCTCCTCGCGCGTATCAAAGCCCTTGCCATGCGAACCCGCTACGCCTTCGCCAAGGACACCGACGTCCTCGTGTCGGGGCGCACCGGCCGCGTGTTCGTGGTGGACTCGCACCGTAAGGCCATGGGCCTCGCAGCGATCGACCGCGTTGCCAAGCAGCGCCAGCGGGCCGAGCAGGGGCAGCGCCTCGTAGAGCAGGCTACCACTGCCCTCGCCGAGTCGAAGGGCTCCACGCGGACGCACAAGGCCACGGGCTGGGCCGGCACCGAGCGGCAAGGCGGCGTCATCTACGACGAGCACAAACAGTCCCTCAAGTACGGCGCATGGCGCGGCGACGGCACCACGATCGGCGTGGGGAAGCGGCTGTGGCGCGAAGACGGCGAGTTCCGGGCGGCGACGAACGCGCTGATAATGCCCCACATGGTCAACGGCTGGCACATGGAAGAGGCGGACCCCGACGACCCAGACGCCAGGATGCTCGCCCACGCTGCCCAGAAGATGATGATCGACGATCCCCGCTGGCGCTATCTCCAGTGGGATCGGTTCCTGTGCGTCAGAGACGGCGTGCGACTCCAGGAAAAGCAGGTCAGCTTCGACCCCGACTTCTTCGCTCCCGACTGGACGCAGGACGAGACGCTAGCGGGCTCACCGTGGGTCAAGGGCAACGGCGGGCGCACCGGCTGGTACGTCGTCGAGTTGTTCCCCCGGCTGCCTCACACGGTCGAAGAGTGGATCACCAACCCCGACGGTTCGTTCGGCGGTATCAAGCAGATCGGCCGATTCGACGACAGCGGCAACGCCGGGCAGCGCATCCAGATCGACGCCGAGGACCTCCTGCGATGGACCTACGCCGAGGAGGGCACCAACTGGAACGGCGACCCGACCGGCCGCGCAGCGTGGGGGATGACGCAGCTTCGCAAGGACATCGTGACGTATCTGGGCATCGGCGCGAGTCGGTGGGCTGTGGGTACGCCGGTGGTGAAGGAGACGCAGCCGGACACCCTCGATGATGAGGACTGGGACGAACTCCAGGTCATCGCGGAACAGTACAGCGTTCACCAGACGCAGTTCCTCGAGGTGCCCTACGGCGCCGACATGACGATCCTCGAAGCCGAGATGAAGACGGGCGACCTACTGTGGAGCCTGTACGACGGGCTTGGCCGCGCGATGCACCGTCTCTTTGGCACGATGCACATCTACAGCGGCGAGGGTTACGGATCGCGGTCCGAGTTCGAGGCGAAGTTCGATAGCTACCTGCTCAACATCCAGGATCTGGGGATGCTCGTCGTCGCCCCCATCAACGAGCTTCTGGCCGACTGGACGGAGTGGAACGGGTTCGCCCGCGACATGGCGCCGAAGCTCACTCACGACGACCTGAAGACCAAGACCGGCCTGGAGCTCGCCGAGATGGTCAAGGCAGCCAACGACGCCGGCCTGTACACCAAGCAGATCGACGACGAGGTGAGGTGGCGCGAGGTGGCCATGCTGCCCGCGCTGACCATGGAGGCGCTCGAAGAGAAGACGGAGCGCACCCCCGACTTCACACCCAACCCCGCAGACGCCGAGCCGGAGCCCGACGAGGAAGACGACCCCGACGCGCTGTCAACCTGCGACTGCGGCCACCACGCCCTCGCCGACGACATCGCCCGCCATCGCGTGTTCCGCCCTCACCCGGGCAGAGCCGCCGCCATGGCCCACGCCGCCTCGCTGGGACCACTCCACGCCCTCGCCGAGGAGACCTTCGACGCGGGATCGTCCAGGTCCAGCCGTGAAGCGCGCATGATGACCATGGCCGACGGGATCGGCCCGTTCGTTGAGGAGATCACGGAGAAGCTAGCCGGCGAACTCGAGGGGCAGACGATCGGCAAGGCCGCCGGGGTCAAGCTCAAGGACGCCGACCTCGTGCCGATGCGCCAGTACATCGCGCGACAGTTGAAGCTCACCCAGCGCAACGCGGCCGACGAGGTGAAGCGCGAGCAACGTGAGCAGCGCGAAGACCCGTCCATCGCCAAGCGTTTCGCCGACGCCATCGAGCAGGTACAGGAACAGCGCAACGACCCCACGGCGTTCGCCACCATCGCCTCTCGCGCTGGCATCGAGGCGACCAACGACCTTGAGCAACTGGACTTCGACGACTACATCCGCGGCGCCGCCAAGGCTGCCGCCGACAACATCGCCACGAAGATCCAGAGTGCCGCCCGCGCTGCCGTCCAGACTGCCGCCGCTGCCGGTGGCGCGACCATGGACGCCATACGCGCAGCCGTGGCCGTCGCTGTCACGCCTCAGGTGCTTCTTGGCGAGATCCAGGCGCCGGTACAGGGTACGTACTCGATCGGCCGTGAGACGCAGCTCAAGCGCGAAGACGTCGCCCTGATTCTGTACACGAACACGCCGGAACTGTCCTCGCAGGTCTGCGACGTGTGCCTCGACACCGCAGCGAGCCCCGACAACCCGTACCCGGCGAACGATACCGCGCTCGACGCCGTGTTCCAGACGCCCAACCCAGGATGCCTCGGGGCCCTCGCAGGGCGCGGCAACCCGTGCTGGTGTGCGCGTATCGGGATCACGGGCGCGGCGTCTCCAGAGGACATCAGGAGGGCCGTGTAATGGCCGACGACATCATCCGCGCAGTGTTCGCCCTTGGCTCTGCTGACCTCGGCGACGGCGACGAGCCCGAAGGCTGGCAGACGGTCTTGACCGCGGGCCCGGTGAGATACCGCGCGGCGCTAGGCGGGGCTCTGCCGCCAATCACCACGAAGAGGCTCAACGGATGGGTTGAGCGGTTCAAGGAGATCGGCCGCGAGGTTCCCATCGACCTGCACCACGCGACGGTGACCGCTGCCGCCAAGAACGATCCCCGCTTCCTCGACCCGGCGCTGTCCGCGGCGAGGGGGTGGATCTCCGACCTGCGCGTAGTAGGCGACGACCTCCAGGCGTTCATCAAGTGGACCGCCGACGGCGCCGCCCTCATCCGTGAGAAGAAGTTCCGCTTCCCGTCCATCGAGTTCAATCGAGAGACGGTCACCGGAGCGACCCTGACGAATCAACCAGCCGCCGACGTTCCAGCCTTCGTGCTGTCGCGGGCGGCTACCGAATACCTCGACGCGGAAGCCGGGGGCGCCACGACGGAGCCCGCAAAGTACCCGAGCGCGGAGAGCAACCCAGAAGTCATGGAGGAACCTATGACGACCGAGACCACTGGACTCGCCGCGCTCCTCGGAGTCGCCGAGGACGAGGTGGAAGCCAAGGTCAAGGCGTTGCACGACGACGCCGAGACCGTCACCGCGCTGGCCGCCGAGCTTGCCGAGAAGGAAGCGCGTATGGCCGATCTGGCCGACGCCGACTTCGACCGTGAACTCGCCGACCGCGTGTTCGCCGATGGGCGCATGAAGAACGACGACACCGCCAAGGCCGCGCTTCGTACCGTGTACGACGCCGACCGCGACGGCTTCATCGCTCTGTGTGCCGCCATGGTGCCGGGCACCGTCCCCGTCCGTAAGGCCGAAGGCGCCGACGCCGAGGAGCCGGAAGACAAGGACGAGCCGAAGGCCCTCACCGCCGAGGCAGCGGGCAACGAGTTGCACGCCCTCGCCACCACCCTCACCACCGACGACACTGACTACAGCGCCGCCTACGCCCTCGCGTGCGAGCAGAAGCCCGAACTTCTGACCGCCTACGAGGCTGGCGACGGAAGGGACATCTAGCATGGCTGGCAACTCCGCATCCCGCGTGATGGTTCGATCCAGCTCGACCGTCATCACCAAGCAGGTCTCCGCCGACTCCACCGCCCTGAGCGGCAAGGCGATGACCGACTCCAGCGGCAAGATCACCAAGGCCACCGCGGCCACCGATCTGCCCATGGGCATCCTCGTCGAGGTCGCCTCCAGTTCGACTTCCGCCGCCGGCACCGTGTGCATCGACGGCCCCGTGTTCGCCTTCGCAGGCGGCACCATCACCGAGGGCGCCGACGTCACTGCCGATGCAGCCGGCGACCTCATCGTCACCATCACCAAGGGGGATCAGATCTGGGGCCGTGCCCTGGAAGATGCCGCCGACGGTGACTTCTTCGAGATCAACGTCAACATCGCCCGCGTTGGCACCTACGCCTAGAGAGGACTGAACGATGCCCACAGCTCACACTGTTCACGTCGATCGCCCCCTCACCAACATGGTGTTGGGCGCGGCTCCCACGACTGCCTACGTCGGTCACAACGCACTTCCCCCGGTCATGGTCGGCAAGCAGTCCGACAAGATCTGGGCCGAAGGCGACGGCACCAACTTCACCGTGGCGCCGAAGTCCGGTCAGAAGCTCTACCACCGCGGACCCGGTTCCGAGTTCATGCGCGTGGACTACACGGTCAGCGCGACCGCGCAGTACTTCTGCGAGAACTACGGCATCGAGCTCCCCCTCTCGTGGGAAGAGTTGGCCAACGCCGACCAGCCCCTCAACCCCCGCGCCAAGAAGGGCGCTCTCGGACTGAACCTGCTCCGCAACGCGCAGGAACAGCGGTACGCCGCCCTCCTGTTCGACACGGCCACGACCTTCGTGTCGTACAAGAGCACCCCGTCCGACCTGTGGGACACCGCCGCCGCCAACATCCCCGGCGACTGCGCCACCGTGGTGGAGGGTTTCCTGACCCGCGGCCGGTTCGATCCGTCCGTCAACAAGCTCATCGCCATCATGGGCGTCCAGTCCTGGCACGACTGCCGTCGTAACCCGGACCTGCTCGAAGCGATGAAGTACACGCAGGACGTCAAGCAGGTCACCGTGGACGCCATGCGCGTGTTCATGCACGAGGAGATCGAGGAACTGCACATCGGCCGCGCGACGTACAACACCGCCGCCGACGGACAGACCCCCGTCCTCGCCTTCATGTGGGGCAAGAACTGCGGCATCTACTCGGTGCCTCGCAACCCCATGAACCACGCCGGTCCGGCCGTCGGTTTCACCCCCGTGTGGAACACTGGCGACAAGGGTCGGGGCGGCCCGGCCGAATTCGGCATCGGGTCCGAGTGGTACTCCGAGAAGAAGACCAAATCGGAGATCATCCAGACCGACCACTACGTGGACGAGTACGTCGCGCAGGCGTCGAGCGGGTGGATTCTCGAAGCGATCACGTCCTAGGAGGTCATCATGCCCGCCTACAAGACGCAGCTCGTAACCAACGCGACGTTCCGCGGCAAGAGCAAGCTCGCGGACGGCGCAGAGTTCGACATCGAAGGGGAGCTCGGTCTCCTCGACGATGCCCCTCTCAACTTCGGCGACAGCGACGACGGTTCGATCGAGTACGTGAGCGCGACCCCGGCTCTCGTCTTGACCGTGGCTTCCGCTGACCTGACGCTCTCCACGACCGTTACCGGCTCCGTCGAGATCGACGGGATCGACGGCGTTACCATCGAGTCCGCCTCTGGCGACCTCGACATCGGCGCTGACGCTGTTACCGGCGCGGTCAACATCGGGACCGGCGCAGCCGCTCGTCCCATCACCATCGGGAACGCCCTGTCGGCGTCCCTGGACATCGAGTCCGGCGTCGGCGCCATGACCGTCCAGGGCGACACCACGATCGACATCGACGCCGGTACCGCCATCGGTATCGAGTCGGCCGGTGGGGCTATCTCCATCGGTGCCGATGCCGTGGCGCAGGCCGTCAACATCGGGACCGGAGCGGCGGCGCGAGCCATCGCAATCGGGAACGGGGCCTCGGCCTCGCTGGCGATGGACGGCGGCGTCGGAGCGGTGACGCTGCAAGGCGACACCACCATCGACCTGGACTCCGGGACCACCATGGATCTCGCGGCCGAGGGCGTCCTCACCGCGCGAACCAATGACCAGACGGGCACCGGCGCAGGTGGCGCGTCCGCCGCGCTCACCATCGACACCGGCGATCGCAACATCGACGACGCTGCGGGCTCCCCCGGAACCGGCGCGCTGACCCTCATCTCCGGCGACACCGAGGTCGACAACGGCGCTGGCGCTGCCACTGGCGGCGACTCCGGCGCGGTCGGGCTCCTCTCCGGCGACACCAACTGTCAGGACGCAGCCGGAACAGGCGGCGACTCTGGCGCAGTGATCGTCAAGTCCGGCGACGCCGACTCCGACGCTGGCGGCTCCGGTAGCTCCGGCTCCTTGACCCTCGAGACCGGGTTCAGCGATGACGCCAACTCCGGCGACATCACGATCGACGCGGGTTCCGCAGCGGTCACCCCGGGCAACATCATCATCGGCGGCGACGCCACGCTGGTGGCGCTCGACTCCGTGACCAAGTTCCGCGCATCCGGTGGAGCCGACGCTGCCGCCGCGCTCCTCGGTGGAGTGGGGACCACGGGCAGCCCGGCCACCACGGCCGTCGCTGGTCAGAACATGCTGGAGTTCAGGGTTCAGACCACCGCGACGAGCGGCGACTTCCGGGGCCTGTACATCCGCGCCGACTTCGACGGCGATGGCGTCGCGGGAGAGGGCATCCGCTCCAACTGCGTCAGCGATCAGGACGTCGCAGGCACCGTCAACGGCATCCACGCCTCGTTCGAGGTCAAGGCCGGTGGCGACATCACCGGGGCCGCTCACGGTGGCCGATTCGGCTTCATCGTCCCCGACGACAGCAGCATCACGCAGGGCACGGTAGCCGGCGCGATGTCGGAGATCTACCTCACGGGTACGTCCTCGACGCTGAACGCGACGCAGCACAGCCTCCACCGCTTCACGGCGGCAGGGGCCAACGCGGCGACCCGTAACGCCGAAGTCCTGAACCTGTTCAGTGTCGAGGGTGTGACCACCACCAGCGGCGGCATGTACTACGCCAACACGGCTGCGGTGCCCGGGAACGCGAACGCGTCCCTGCGCATCATCACGCCCGACGGCATCAAGCACATCCTGCTGTTCGACGCTGAGGCGTAAACCACCAACCCCCGGGGCTTCGGCCCTGGGGCTTTTTCCAGAGGGAGACTGGACGTATGGAACTCACCAGAGACCGGATCGAAGAGATGATCGGAATCCAGGAGCGCAACCTCGCGGGGATGCGTGCCCAGCACGAGAGCCTCGGCAAGGACATCACAGCGACCCACGGCGGGATACAGGTGCTAAAGCATCAACTGGCCGTGCTGGATGCGCCGGAGCCGGAGACAGACGACCCGTCGGCCGTCCCTGGTGAGGGAGACAGCGACTAGACGCCCATCGGCTCGGCGAGACGGCTCGTCGGGCCGATTGGACAGCTAGACGGAGGAATCATGGCGAATTCACTCGATACCACGACCCTCGTAGGGATCGTCTATATGGGCACGAAGTACCTGTCATCGTTGGCCGTCGGCCAAGGGCATGCAGACTTCGGCCACGCGACGAGCGCAACCGACGCTGCGATCCTTGGCGATCTCGAGGTGGACGGTAACTGCTACTTCGACGGCACGCACATCACGTTCGAGCAGGGCTTCCACTTCGGCCTGCCCAGCAACAACGCCAACGCGCTGCTCGTCGGGGCCTCGCCCGATTGGCTGATGCGCTTCGACACCACCACGGCCGCCTTCAACATCGAGTTGAACGAAAACCTTGAGTTGGACGCCGCGGGGTTCACGAACAACAACGGTTCGACGGGCTCCGTCCGCCAGCAAGAGACGTTCGTCTACTCCCTCGGCGACGGCGATGCTGCGGGCGGAGTCCTCGATCAGCTCAACCCGTTCGGCGCCAACGCCTACGTGCGGCTCGAGATCATCACCACGACCGTCGCCACGGCCGCCTGTACCATCGACGCGGGCGTTGCCGCGACCGGAGTGAGCTCGAACACCCTGATAGACGGGCTCGACGTCAACAGCGCAACGGGCCTGTTCAGCAGCGCCGACAACCCGGGCGGCAGCGGTAAGACCTTCGTGCTCATCGCCGCGGGCGAGTACATCACCATCAGCAAGGCCACAGGCGCAGCCGCGGGGCTCGTTGGCAACGCATACGTCACGCTGCAGGAACGAGCGTAGGAGCGACCATGACGACCAAGACACTGGCCTATACCGCCGTTGACGGCACCGAGTCCTCGGCCAAGGCGCTCATCGCCGCGCCGTCTGTGGGCCGCAGCGCGGGCCGATGGGGCGTGATCAAGTACCTGGCAGCGGTCCAGGCCAGCGGCGACGGCACGCAGTGGAAGATCCGCTTCTACGAGGGGTTCACCGCCACGCCCAAGTCCCAGTTCATCACGTCGGTGACGCTGCCGGTCGTGGCTGGTTCGTTCGACGACGGCGCCGGCACGGCCGCGTCAAGCTCACCGACGACCCCGCCCCCGTTCGACACGAGGATCGCCAACTTCGCGGGTGGCTGGACGTCTTCGTCCGTCTCCAAGGCTGGCCTCACCGTCTACGTGACCGTCGAGCAGCTTGCCAACGGCGGCGCCACCAAGGACGCCATCAACCTGCGGATCATCACCGGGAGGCGATAGTGCCGTACAACGCCTCGCTGGCGGTCGCGCTGGGCTACCTGGAGATCTCCGGGGGCATCGACGCGAGCAGCACGCCCACGACGACGCAGGCGACGGCGATGTGGAACGGCGTCTATACGGACCTGCTTGCCATGTGGGGCGCGTGCGGCGTGACCATCGCAGCGGGCACCAACAGCGAACTCAAGGCCCGCGACATCGAGGCAATGTTGACGTCGGCCAAGGTCGGCGAGGCCAACGAGATCCAGAACGAGGGCGTGGTCAGCGAGCACACCCGGTTCCTGCTTGAGCAGGGCAACATCGCCGCCGAGAAGATGTGCGGGTACGAGTACGCCCTCTCGTTGGGCGCCACCGTCGTGCGCAAGGGCCCACGCCCGCGCTCCATGGCCACCAAGTACCCCAACGAGGCACTGGATACCACCGACTACGAGAGCCCACTACAGGACGTGTGGGAGAGGGACATGGACCTGTGACCGAAGGGTTCCTACAGCTCAAGATCGAAGGCCCCCGCGGCACCGTCGCGCAGGCTCAGATCCTCGCCAACCTGGAGAAGGTGCGCGCGAGTTGGGCCGAGGACACGTTCCGCGCGTTCGGCGAGTACGTGCGCCGCGTCGTGCTGGGGCGGCAGTTCCAGAGCGAGGGCACGTACCTCGGCGGCGGGTGGAACGCGCTCGACCCGAAGTACCTCGAGTGGAAGATCTCCGGGGGCTGGATGTCTGAGGTCGGCAGGCGCGCAGGCGCACTGACGGCTGCGCTCACCCGCGGGACGGATTCCTTCACGATGTCCGGCCCCGGCGGCTCCGACATCAAAGGAGCGCCCATCCTCGACGCAGGCCCCACGCACGTCACCATCGGCGCGGCGGTGACCGAGAAGGGCCGCGAGTACAGCGAGCACTACGACAAGACCCGGCCGATCATGGGCACGGGGCGGCTACCCGTCGAGGTGCAGGTCGAGGGCGGCCGGTTGCTCTCGCTGCCCTATCTGGTGTCCGCCCGAACTGACGAGTTCGGCAAGCCCGAAGTAGAGGGCGGCATCTTCCCCCGCGCCGCGATGTCGCGCTTCATCACCGAGCGCGCGCTGAGGCAGGCGGTATGAGCAACGAGCGCCACTCAGCAGCGGTCAATCTGGACCTGCTCGCCTATCTCCAGGATGCGACGAGCGGGATCGCCGCGCGCTGCGTGGACATCAACACGCGGACCGGCGCCG
>Ga0209249_1002777_pt1 | contig 13615 bp, 8 predicted proteins | sample SaaInlV_200m_DNA_4_FD_184653 | JGI IMG/M metagenome (GOLD analysis project Ga0209249, IMG submission 184653) | Marine microbial communities from expanding oxygen minimum zones in the Saanich Inlet - SI037_S3LV_200m_DNA (SPAdes) (version 2) | ecosystem: Environmental > Aquatic > Marine >...
CGATTGTCCTCGCCCTGGCCACGGGGGCCATTCTAGTGCTAAGCCGGGTGCAACGCCCCCGAGTCAGACTGGCCGCGATGGCCGCATTGGTGACACTGGCCGGAATCGACCTGCTGCTCGTCGGTCGGCCTCTGCAGCCCCTGAGCGGCGTGGACATCTACCAGTACGAGCCGCCCTCCCTCGGCGAGCTCAAAACTCACGTATCAAGCGATGGTCCCGGACGCGTGCTCTCAATCTACGGCCCGAACCAGTACCACCTCTACGGTGTGAGTGATCCTGCCGTCTATCGGCTGGCCCGAGCGGTCGGGGTTGGGGACACGCTCGGGCAATCAGACATCGAGTCTGCCTGGCGTAGCAGCCTCTCCCTGAGCCGCTACTCCTACATCCACGACATGCTGCCAACGGCGGATGACCGAACCGTGATGCGATTGCTGCGAGCGCTGAATGTGCGCGGCGTGATCACTGGTCCGCCCTGGGCCGAGCTCATCGCATCCCCGAGTCAACCCCTGTGGCAAATCGTCGAGATACCCGACGCCCTGCCTCGTGCCCTGCTGGTGTCGACGTGGCGCACCGTGGACAGCTTCAAGGACGGGTTGTCCCTTCTGAGCGGGGGGGATATCGACCTGAGCAGGGAAGCTCTGCTCGAGCCTCTCCCCGGCACCACTCTTCCGCCTGCGAGCGGAGGCGCTTCTCCGGGGAACGTCAAGAGCATCGACTACTCGGTGAATGGCGTCGTGATCCGTGCCCATGCCGAACGCGCCTGCCTTCTGGTCTTGAACGACACTTGGTTCCCGGGCTGGCAGGCAACAGTCAACGGCGTTCCGGAGCCGGTCATCCGAGCAAACCTGCTCTTTCGGGCCATCGCTCTACCTCCCGGGGACTGCGACGTGGTGTTCCGCTACTCCCCACGTCCCTGGCGCGTGGGAATCGCCTTCTTCGCTGTCGCATGCGGCCTAATGGCTGCCCTTACGGTCATGTCTGTACAGCGCACGCGCGCAGTCAGATCCCCGCAGGATGGCCATGCCTCACCCCCATAGGAAACGGGCACCAATGACGTCAGGGGAGGACGTGCTTTGGCGGGCATTTTTTCAATCCCGCTCTTCTGTCCCCCAGACAGACTCCAACGTCCGCACAATCTCATCCACGAGCAGTTGGCCGCCCGGAAGACCTACCTTGTTATCCCGTACGTTTCCACCATAGTGGCCCGCTTTGACGGCCCGTTCGGTGGGCAGATAGAGAGCCGGATTCCCTTCATCCTGTCCCAAGAGCTGCACGGTGAAAGTCTGCCGCGCCGGAGACCGTTGCTGTATGCGCAGTCCGTAGTCCAGGTAGATCTCAAACGGGACCATGGCCATGGCAACGTCCCCGATGCGCAACACGTGGATCTCTGCTGCATAGATGGGACGATCAACCTGTCGATCGAATCGGTCCACGACTTGCTGATTGTAGACGACATGGCTGTGGCACGAGGTAAAGGCCGGATCCACCGGGTCCGGAGTCATCTCAGCCATGCGACCACGCGCGGCGTCGGCTTCCACACGGCACAGACGGGCCTCTTCCGCGGTGACCATTCGGCAAGGCAGATCCAGCGACCTCCAGGTGTGGAAGAAGGGCACGTTCTGGCGCATGTCACCTAGACACGCCGGGAGGGCATCATCCACGGCGGCGGCCAGGCGCATCGCGATGAGCTGGCACTCAGCGGACGTCACTTCGGAACAGCGTGGTGGCAGGTCCGGCGAGGACGTGAGTCCTTTCAGGTGCAGCATGCGGAGGTGTGCTGCGGCCTGAAGCATGGGATGGGGAGACTGGTCGCCGGCCATGGCACACTGAGCGAGAACAAACACACCGTCACCATGCCGTGTACGAATCTCGCAACGGGTGTCGTGCCAGAAATCCGCCGAGAGATAGGACTCGCTCTCCCGGGACTGAGCCGGCGTGGCCACATTGACGATCATCCCGGTCAGTTCACCCTCGAGATCGTGCGTGAAGAGCAGGTTGACCGTGTGGTCCGTGCCACCCTCCATATGCCTGAAGGCAGGTGTGGCGGTAGGCCCATACATTCTCCCCGTACCATCCTCGTAGTGGACTCGCCGGTTGTGAGCAACAGCGGCCGTCGAAGCCCCCCACGATAGCTGGCTGGGTGTCCTGCCGGCCCAGGCTTGCTGGATGGTATCGGCCATCTTCCGGGCCATGAATACGGCGTATTCCGAGGCAGGTGGGACGCCCTCCGGAAGCTCCTCTGGATACCAGAAATCATGCTGACAGGGCGCCGTGTGAGTGTGAGTGGCAAAGACGCAGACTGCCTGCGGGGCGAGTTCGGGCAGCTCCGACCTCAAATGACCCCGGCAAGCCTGCATGACCTCATCCACGAGATACGCCCCATCCACGGAGACCAGAATGGCCTGTCCCGCCCTGCCCTGTCCGCTGTCCAAGGCCAAGGCTGTGCACGTCAGAGGGTCGTGAACGCCCGTTGACACACGGACATGGAACTGGCCCTGTACGCGGACCTTGCCCATTGGGGTGATGTCTTGCATGGCCCACCCGATGGACAAGGGTGCGCATCCCGTCAGAGCTCCATCTGCAGATTGCATGGCGCGTTCCTTCCACTGTCAGCCAATCCACTGCCACACTGTGCATACTCCACGGACGGCTCCGCAACCTGTGCCCAGATGGGCTCAGCACGTGTGGGTCACGGGTTCGCGGCCGCAGGAGTCTCCGCCTGGACCTTCTCCAGGAATGTCTGCGCGTGCGGCGTGCGAAACCGACACTCGACCGAACCAGACCAGTCGTCGTGGAAGGCAGCCGCATCGAAGCTCACATGAAGGACTCCCTCACTGGGAACGGAGATGTCAAGTTGACTCAGGCGCTCGTCACTCAGCGGCACGTTGATCACTGGCCGCGAGAAACTGAAAGCCGCGAATCGCGCCTCTGTGACCACAACCGACCCCGCAAACCCCGCTTTCTTGTACCAGTGGTACCGCCCGGGGGCGCGGAACTTCCTCAGCGTGATCGTCCCGCGGATGCCCTCGTCAGACACCACGATGCCTTCTCTTTCAAGGATCGGGATCATCTTCGTGGGCAATTTGCCCAAACCGAAAAGTGTATAGAACAAGCTCTTGCGCATGCTGGAACCTACTCCGACATCACCGGCAGTTTCAGGACCCGACTGAACCCCAGCGGGTGTTGACAGGGAAGACAGCCTGCAAAGGCTCGGGGCAGCTGCTTCCGATGGATTCCGGAACGTGAGGGCGCCTCGTAGCCTGCCAGCCAGGCCGTCAGCGAGAACCGAGCGGCGGACGCGCCCTCAATGTCAAGGGTCAGCGTAAACTGTCCACCGTCCGGCACGCCGATAGCGTAAAAATCAGGCAACTCTCCGCACGAGAGGTCCAGGTTCATGCGTTCGCCGTGCCCCGGATTGCCGCGGGGAACGTGGGTAACCGGCAGCGCGTAACCTGAAGCTGCCCCCTGGTAGCGAGACGAGTACGCCTGCAACCGGAGAGGGATTCCGCCTGCCCACTCAATGCTGAGCTGGACTTCCAGCTCTCGCATACGGTAGGGGGACTGCACGTGCCACTGGAACCGAACGCCGTTGGGAATCTCTGACCGGGCATTCCAGAGACAGGCCATTTCGGCAATCCGCTGTACCGGGTCTACCGCGGGTTGGACGGACCGGACTGTCTCCGAAGCAGGGAACCGGGCCAGGCAACCTGACTCACTCTCCTCGACCATGTGCGCTGTGTCATAGCTCCAGGTGCCGGCACGCGCCGTCAGAATGAGGACCCTGACCTCGTGGGCCGCCATCGTGATCCCTCCAGCCAAATCGACGGTCTCGTAGTGCGGGTAGAACTGAAGCGCGTGGACCACTGGGTGAGTCACCAGAGTCACGGGATCAAAGTGGATCTCCTGGGGTATCGGCAGCGGGTTACGGATCAGGCACCATGACCGGTCAGCTCCAGGCTGCAGAAACCCGTAGATTTCTCCCCGTCCCGGGTTGCCGAGGATCATGCGCCCACGGGGCACGAAAATCCGGTTCGCATTGGCCCGACAGAACTGCATGATCTGCCTAAGGCTCTCCACCTGCCACGGCTCGAGCGACTCGGGCATGAGCGTGAGAGGCAAATAGGTCGCTCCGCGCATGAAACACAGCCAGATGGTGTTCACCCACGAGGCGGGGTCCTCACAGAACGGGTTCCGCAGGGAGTCGGGGAACTCATGATGGTCAAAGCAGTCCAGCGGAACGGGTGTTCGATCCCGTTGCAGAATGGCGTAGTACATGAGATCACGATGCGTGCTGGCCGCGTCGCGCTGCGTCCTGCTCGGCAAAGCGGCGAACTCCGAGTCCCCGGAATCCGCTAACCAAACGTGATTCGCCTCAGGCAACCACCACGGAGAAGGCCACCACCCGTTCCTGATGATCACGCCGGCGTTGGCCGCGCGCAGGGCACGCCCGATCCGGAAGAAGGCGTCCAACGTTGCCTGGCGAACATGGTTCCGGGTCGGGTACTTCACGACGAAAGACAAGTTGGTGGCGCACTCATTGTCCCAGTCAATCTTGAGATGACAGGCCCCGACGTGAGTAACCAGAGCCTGCAGGCGTGCGGTGAGAAGACGTTCGAGCTTCCCGTCCATCATCACGCCGTAACCCTCACCGCAGTAGGTCGAACTCACGCCCCCGCCGACCTCGATGCCCAGCGCTTTGAGACACTCGGGATCAATACCCATCGGCCCGTTGTGGCTGACCCACAGACTGAGCGAGCTGCCCATTCCTTCGGCTAGGCGACGCAGTTTGAGCAAGCCAACATCCCCCTTCACATCACGCTTGGATTCGAGAACGGTCTGTCGGTCATTCCAGCCGGCGTCGAGGGTAAACGCCTCCGGCACGAGCCCCAGATCCGCAAAAGCCTCGAAGAACGCCTCGTAGGCGGGCAGAGCCACCTGGTATTCCCGGTCCCCGAGATAGGGATCGGACCAGAAGGTCCCGAACGCGACAAACGGTTTTGGCAGGACGGGCAACCGGATCGAGTCGAGGTAGTCGGCGAACGTGGTGCGCCCCCCATCTGACCATCCGAACACGGCAGACACACTGCCGAGAACACCGCCTTCCCACGTCGGATGATGGAACAGACGGACGTCCTGCCCATCTTCCGTGGCCGTGACCTCGTTGAATCCGGCAGGATGCTCGAGCCCCACAAAGAACCGTTCCCCAATGAGTGGATACCCGCACCCCGGCATCCCTCCCGAGCTCTCCTCATCGCTCTGCTGTGTCGCGACCGTTTGGGTTGCCACGTAGCCGCACCGACACAGCTCATCCGCAGGCAGGCGCTGTCGGTCGACCTCAACCCAGTCGGGAGTCGACAACGAGAGAGAATCGGTGCGAACCGTTAGTCGCTTGGTGAACCAGCGATTCCTCCCCAAAGTGACCGATATCTCGAAGTGAAGGTCGTCGACCACAAACACCTGCGACAGTGTCTTCTTCGAGACCGAGACCGGCCCCGCAGGCTCCACGGGATAGATGGCCTTCCCTTCAAGCCCCAGCCCAATCGCTGGCCAAGCCAACCGGAGTTTCTCACCAGTGTCTTGACGAGTGACTGTCAGTCGACCGTCGTTCACATGCAGAGCCAGATAGCTGTTCTTGATCGACATCGTGAGCCACACCTCGTTCATCTGCCGGTCCCCTCGCCCAAAGTAAACTCCACCCCCCCGAATGTCGAGGGCTCGCGAGGGTCCTCTTGATGTCCCGAATGGCAACGGGTATGCTGCAACCAGCGCCCGGGAATGCCGTGACGCATTCCGGCCGTTGCCCACATACCCCAGAGAGTCTCGCAGCGTGAAGGAGGTCGTCTGGGGAGAACTCCAAACAACCCGTGCGGCCGGCGCCTTTGGCCTCGTCACGCGTCGATATCGATCCAGACCGGGCTGGTCCAGGCGAAGGCGCCCCGGGCTCGGGCCAGGTTGTGGGGATAGCGACCGTCGTAGCCGTCGAACACACGATAGGAGTTCTCAGCGGCATCGATGTTGTAGGAGGGGTCTCCGAACAGCTTGATCTGCAGAAAGTAGAAATGGTTGCCGGGAAGCACCCCTTCGTCTGGAACAACAAGAGAAACACTGTCCCCGCAGTTCTCGACCGCGTGAATGCTCCGCCCATCACGCAGCAGTTCAAGCCGCTCGATGGCCCGTGGAGCGCGCACTTCTGCCTGGATGACGGGTACTCTCGAACACTTCGCTTCCTCGCCGACGAAGGCCCCCTCAACCCGAAAGTCAATCCAGATGGGGAACCCCTGAGTGGCCACGAGCCGGCGCGCACGGTAAGCATCGGCCAATGACTCAGGAGTGAGTTCTTCGGCGTAAACCCCCGTCCATGCGCCGCCCAGTCCGGGATTGGCCCGGTGTGAGTCACTGGAACCGACAAAGCCGAGTCGGTGACCAGCAAGCAATTGCTGAACCGTGAAGTCGCTCTCTGCCATGCACACACGCCACGAAGAAACCACCTCCACATTGCGGTCGACCTCAGCGTTGGTGATCTCGTATGCCATGTGATGGGGATAGCAGACTGCGTCGGTTGCCTGAAGCAGCGCGAGAAGTTTGGCGTCCGTGTTTGACTCGACGTCCATGCGTCGGTAGAGCGTCCCTCCCGGGCGCGGATAGAAGACGACCCGATGGTTCATGGTGTTGACAAGATCCGGTCGGTGGAAGGTGAACTCCCAGCCGGGGAAGACGGCGAAACGCCCGGGTTCGGTGTAGTGAGCGCTCAGCTGTTCGTGCGTGTTCCACTCCGGCTCAGTCAACGCTTTGAAGGGATAGAAGTCGTTGTCAACAAGGCAGACGGCGTCCAGCCCGGCGATGTCGCGCGCGTAGTGAATCAGCTCGTCCGGCTCGCCTTCCGCGTCGGGGCAAAGAACGCTGTGACAATGCGTGTCAGCCCAGAACATGCGGAATTCGCGATCACCCACCCGGAGCGGGGCACGATCCTTCACCGGCGGCTCATCCGTCGCAGGCTTCCAGCGTGACCAACGTCCCGTATCCAACCGATAATCGGAGCCTTGATCAACTGGAACGTAGACGTGCGAAACAACACGTTCCCCGTCAACGTCACGATCCAGGAAGGCAACTGGGATCGTGCGGCCGTAAAAACGAGTCGGGACTGCGTAGGTGTTCTCTCCATCGAACAACTCCTGTGCGCTCCTCCACGTGTCATCATCCCGGAGAGTTCGCCCAACCAAACGCGCCCCACTCGGATTGCGCTCCGCCTCTACCCGCATCTCCCATAGCAACCAAAGGCAACCATCGTCCGAGACGGAGAAATACGGGTTTCGACGCAAGCCGTGGTACCCCATGTAGGCCTCGGATGCCAGCAGTCCTTCCCGCAGGTCCGCTGCAATCAAGCTGTCCTCGGGATGGTGTGGGTTGTGGAGCAGAGCAAACTCCCCGTCCCTGAAACTACCGGTCATGGCACACGCAGCGTGGTCCCGGATCCCCAGGCCATCCTCGACCTCTTTGAGAGCAATCCAGAGGAGGAAAACGGCATCCCTATGCGCCAAAATCCTGGGAGTTAGCCACCGTTCCCCCTGACGATGGAGCACCTGGACGACATGCGGCTCCCCGTCGACGATCTCCGCGAGCACAACGCCGTAAGTCCCGTCGACATAGCGGTCGTAGGTCAGGAACACACGACCGTCATCCAACGCTGCGACCTGGGGCCGAAGGCAGTCCACACCAACCTCCGACAGGATCCCAGAGAGGGCCCAGGTGTCCCCATCCTGGGCGGCCATTCGCACGCCGATTGCGTCATCGCTCCGCTCCGACCAGACCACGATCGCCTCTCCCCTGCAGACGGTGGCTGACGGAGCCGTCAGCAGATTGCCCGACGTGCGGAGCGTCTGGGGTGTGGAGAACGAAAATGTCCGGGCATCCACCGTGCATGAGCGAAGACGCCATCGCCGGTCAGCCACCTCGTTCCAGGTGAGAAACAGCGTCTCCCTGTCGAGCACCACAATACAGGGCTGGTAGGCGTTCCCCTGACAGCCAACCCGCCGGGTCTCCACGTCGTTTCCCGTGGTCCGGTAGACAAGCAGATCGGACTTGCGCCCTGTCTCGGTCTGGATAGCCGTCCAGAACGTCCCGGGCAGCGCCGCTACGGAAGGAACTCTCCCGAAGCACATAACTCCGGGTTTCGGATAAAGGGTCTGTTCGAGATCGCTCATGGCGTTATGTCCCCACTGCCGTGATCATGCAGATGCAGTCACCGCCCGACGCAGAGGTGTTGCCCGGCACCCCGGCTTCCGCTCGGCGATGCTCTTAGCCCGCATTTCTCATAGCCTCGGGGTGCGTCAAGCCTTGCTTCCGTTAGCGGGTGCTGTAGTGACTACTGCCCCGTGCGGCGGGAGCGAGGATTGGCGTGTCCCGAGGTTACCCGGAGGGTGGGCATTGTCTTTGCTCTCCTGCAACATGATGTCTCGCCCAAGGCACAACCACCGGATGCACAGTAGTTTCGGCCAAAACAAGAAGCAGACACCATAGCGATCCGCCCATGAGAAATGCGGGTCGGCGGTCGTGGCAAGATGGCATCAGGCTGCCCAGGTTCAAGAGCCACTCCGGCTTTTGCCTGGCGAAGAGCCCAGCTCGGCAAGGCGGGACTCCTCTTCCCTTCACGACGGCAATGCTATTGTACGGCACCGATCTGCCGCAGGATGCCCCGAAGGAGAAGGACACTTGACCAAAACGACTGCACCTACTGAAATTGTTGCCGACCTCCGGGAAGGCTGCCGTGAGGTGGTCCTCAGCAACTTGTCATTCCTGGTGGACAGGTGGGTGGCCAAGAGACGACCACCGGTCGTCGACACGAAGATCAACCTGATTACGGGTGCGGAGTTCGCGATGGATACAGCGCGTGGCACTGTGCTCGGCCCGGATATCGTCTACGGTTGGATCCAGGGAAGAGCATTGGAGGCCTTGGCGGGACATCTCATGTGGCTTCGCACCGCAAGCTGCCGGGAACTGCCGGGTGCCCCCGCGCTTCGGGAAGCGACCGAACGCTTCCTGCGCTCGCTGGCGTTGTCTCTGGAGGCCTTCCGCGCGAAGAACGACGGCAGTCTCCACTTCATGGTATCTGTGGAAGATGGGTCTCCGTTGCGGGTCTCTGAAGACGGAGCGATCATCCCGCTCGGAAACGGACGGGGAACGCTGGGCTTCACTGAAATATTCTACACAAAGGGCCTGTTCGCGGCCGGAGTAGCACTCGGTGATCCCGTCCTGAGCGAGGAGGGAAAAGCGGGGTTCCGGACAACCCTCGGGACCATTCTTGGAGGGGGATTCGCCTCGGATCAGCAACCGATGGATCCCGCCAATCCAGTGCGTCATGTGCCGGGCCGAATCACCCACGGTCCCCTCATGATCTCGATCGGCGGAGCTGCCCTGTTGCTCGAACACACCCGGGAGCACGAGTGGTGGAACCGCGGATTAGACCTGGTCGACCGCATCGTGAGACGACACGTCTCCCGCGGACGGTTTACGGAATTCGGAGAACACGATTTCATCGAGTTCGTCAGGACGGATGGCACGCCATATGGCTCGGAAGGCTCCGTCCTCTGCGATCCGGGACATGCTCTTGAATTCGTCGGCCTGACCTGCCGGTTGCTGTGGATCGGCAGAGGCACGCCGGGCCTCGCGCAACCCGTGGCCGATGCCGAGAAGCGTCTCCTGCCTATGCTCGCCGGCGTGTTCGAGAGGGCGTTCTCTCTCGGCTTTGATCCTGAGGGGGAGGGGATCCGCAAGCTCGTGGATCTGCAGACCGGCCAACCTGTGCACTCAGACATGCCGTGGTGGAGTCTCCCTGAGACCATGCGAGCAGCCGCGCTCTTGACCAGGCTCCGGAGAGATGAAGCGGGGACATACTCGAGAGCCCTGGCTCTCTGTTGGGCTGCGCTGCAGCGGTACCTGAACCCGGAACTGGGTCTCATGCCCATTCAGACACGAGACGCCTCAGGGACGCCCGTCAACCGGATCCCGGCCTGCCCCGATGCCGACCCGTGCTACCACACCGGCTTGAGCCTGATCGACGTACTGAGGGAGGACTAAAGACGCCACAAAGGACCAGAACGCCTGTCATTCCCGGATCAAGATGATCCGGTCGACAAGTACCTGGTCTTCCTTCGCATCTTCCCCGTAAGCTGGCCCGTCGAACTTCATGGAGACGTGGGCCTCCCACCGGTTGTCGGCCCCGATCTTCCGGGCAGTGCTGACACTCTACCGGAGCACGTCCTCCTGGCGGAGGCGCATTCTCAAGCCGAAGCGGTGGGCCATGATCCAGAAGACCCCGGGCTCAGGTTCGAACAGATAGGGGTAACAGACCTCGCCCTCGTCCCGCTGGGCAATGACAACCGGGGGAGACCAGGACTCACATTCGTCATCGGAGAAGCTGAGGCAAAGCTCTCCGCGGAAGTTGCTCGCGGGGGTGGCAGACCAAATCCCGTCGCCTCCTCGCCATGGCGTACTCTCTCCATTCTGCGGGAACTGCCGGTTCCACAGAAGCGCAATTTGTCCGTCACTGAGACGCTCGAGGAATGGCGGCGTGCTGCTGGCATCTATGCCCGCCGGCCCATGCGGATGCCAGGACCGACCCCCGTCGCTTGAAAAGGCCCGCCACAGCTGCCCCCAGTTCGTCCGGATGTACTTCAGTAGTCGACCGTCTTTCAGCTCAATCAGCGACGCTTCGGTGACCCCGTCGTGGTGACCGTTGCCCCCCAGGTCGATGACGTTGCTGGGGATCCACGTGACTCCCTCATCATCGGAACCGTAGGTCAGCACGCTGTGACGCCCCGGGTTGTGGAGCAGCTTCATGGAGGTGAACACGATGCGCCCATCTCGTGCCTGGAGCATGTCGCGATTGGCTCCGGTCCATTCGTCGTGGAGCTTCTGCGTGTCCTGCCAGGTCTGGCCGCCGTCCAGGCTGCGCGTTACATAGGTTGGGAGACGCGCTCCGGGGCAGTCCTTGAGCACCGGATCCCAGCTGAAAGCGCTCTTCTCGGCACCGTTACTGAAAGCCGCGATCAGCGTGCCCTGAGCCGTGATCGTGAACGCCCCGCTATCCGTGGGTAAAAGCGAACCATCGGGACTGAATGCCCCGGTGGGCACCCACGTTTCGCCTTCGTCCGAACTCACGAAGACGGCCCCGGGTTCGCCGCGAGCCGGGAAGCCACAGGCCAGGGCGAAGATACGCTCATCCGTCGGCATACGCGCAAAGCGGCCGATCGGCAGGTTCGGCATGTCGTCCGCTCTCTCGTGGATGCGGATCCCCTCGGCTGTAACGGTGCTTAAGGAAGCCTGTGATGCATTCTCGCTATACCGAATCATCTGCCCTCTCCTGCTCTGAGCCTTCATCTGCACACGACTTGCCAGTTCGGGGACCCAAGGTACCACACCGGACAGAAAGGGAAACCCCCGGGAAGCCCGAGGGAGAAGGAAGCACGGTGGACACAAGACGGAAGTCAGGTTGAAGTGGGCGGAGCAACGCCTCTCGGTTACTGCACGGTAAACATGGTCGGAGTGTTGTGGATCTGCCAGGCCGACACCCAACCCACGTGACCATCCCCGTAGCCGACGTTGGTGCCACCACCATGTCGCGTCGACTGGTTGACCCAGTTGCTGGAATTGTTCGCACCGCAGCCACCGGGGCGGTTGTGCAGAGAGGCCCACGCGGCAGACCGACCACTGCACCCGTTGGCATTCCAGTGAGACGCGTCCGAGACGGCCAGGATCGTCCCAATGTTCCCGATGCTCACGATGAGTCTGGCCAGATTGGTGTTGTAACCAAAGGTGCGATGGAACTGATGACGCGAGTCAGCAGCATTCGCCGCTGTCCTTTGTCCCACAGGACAGAGGAAGATGTTCCAGTCATTGATATAGGGATGTACATAGAAACGCCACCAGTTGACATTGTTGTTCTGGCTGCCACGAGGCATCCCCGCAATGGGGACCGCACGCACGAAACAATTGGCGTTGTCGTCCGCGTACATGTGCAAACCGAGGGTCAGCTGCTTGACTCGCGATACACATGTCGACTGCAAGGCTTTGGAGCGTGCCTTCTGAAGTGACGGCAGGAGCATGGCTGCAAGGATGGCAATGATCGCGATCACAACCAACAACTCAATCAGGGTAAATCTCCTGCGCATCGGGCTTTCTCCATCTCAGACTGGTCGCCAGTCGGTATCCACTTCAGAGCGAAATGCCCCAAAGTCCCATGCTCCTCCACCTTGGGTGGGGGTGCCCGTGCCTTACCTGCACATGTGTCGGGGCTAGTGTGATCTTACCAGCAAACAGCCTGAGTGTCAAGGGAAAGTCAGTTGCGGCGAGGACCTCCCCCTGTCATTTCTACCTACCCATCCACGCCATAAACCGGCTGGAGTTGCTCTTCGGTCGGCAGAGCGTCATAGACTTCGCCGCCAGGGCCAGCCCATGTTCCCTCCGGACCGGCCGTAAGAACGACCTTAGACCTCGACCCGTTGGGGTTGGTGATCCACACGACTTTCTCTTCAGGGCGTTGTGTCTCCTCCGCTGGCGTCCCTCCGAGACCGTAAACGGGCAGCAACTGCTCAGCCGTGGGGAAGGCGTCGTAGTACTCGCCGCTCGGGCCAATCCACTGCCCTCCTTCGGCTGACCTGATGGTCACCGGTGTCTTCGAACCGTTCGGGTTGGTAATCCAGACGGTCCACAGAGAGTTTGGCGCCTGTGGGCCGTCAACGTCTTCACCTGCAAAGTCAGCCGTCACCGTCTCGGGAACGGCAGGCGTGAGAGGCTTGTCCACCACGACATATCCAGTGGACACTCGCCGGTAGTACACGCCATCACACTCGTAGTAGCGAGCGCCGTCGACGAGAAGAATGCGCCGGCGGGACGGGAGCACAGGAACGACGACACCTACAGGAGCCCCAACGACCACGAAACCAGTTGGTCCCCACACGTAGAATCCGCCCGCATGGTAATAGTAGGCTCGCCCATGGAGCGTGATCCGGACCGCAGCCCCGGGCAGGCGCACATGTCGGGATCCCGGCTTCACAGCCACCTTGGGTGAACGTCGGGGCCCAGGATGCCGATTGCGACTTGGGGAACGTGCTGCCGCTTCCGCACCCCACACCAACAGGGCTGTCACAAGTGCTGCAGACGTCTTGGGTAACAGGTTCATCTCACATCTCCTCGATTGAGACCGGCGGGAGCCGGTCGGTTGGTTGCACTGCGTGCACATCACGTGCATATGAGGAGACAAAGAAGATTTCGCACCAGATCGCCCGGTCTCTCCCCCAACTACCTGGGAAGGAACGCGTTCGCAATTCTCGTGGCCGCCCAACTCAGGAAGCCCTGTCGACGCGCTATTGCTCAGATCTCCGGGAGGTGTGGGCAGAAGTTGCGCAGCCCTCAATCCCAAACACGTCCAGAGCACCCCACCGCATTCGCCTCCTCCCCCCACAATGCTATTAGCTTTCTCTGGAGACAGTCGCGGCATGGCAGCCCTTCGCCCAGGCTCAGGGCCTTGAGCAAGTCCCACAGCCGTGGGACGCGTCGAAACGGCCCCTCCCACTCTCGAGAAGCACACAATGTGGGAGGCGGTGCCACCCGGCGACTC
>Ga0209249_1002779_pt1 | contig 13602 bp, 6 predicted proteins | sample SaaInlV_200m_DNA_4_FD_184653 | JGI IMG/M metagenome (GOLD analysis project Ga0209249, IMG submission 184653) | Marine microbial communities from expanding oxygen minimum zones in the Saanich Inlet - SI037_S3LV_200m_DNA (SPAdes) (version 2) | ecosystem: Environmental > Aquatic > Marine >...
AATGCCTGATTCCTTCATATTTGTACTTTTCATCATAAATTCCCGGTTCAAACATTATACTAAATCCAAAGTTGAAAAAATCGATATTGTTACGTTCCAGATGATCCCACATTGAACCGGCTTCGTTGTAATCTTCAGGATAAATTGCTCCGGCAGCTCCGTTCATCGCAAAAACTCCGGGTGCATTCGAGTTAAAATCAAAGGAACGGTTTCCTCCGTAACTTGCTGCGGTACAGGTTTCCACCCATTCATTAGGATAAGTATTAACCAGCCAGCGATGACCATCGGCAGAAACATCTGCATCAACATAAAAATTATCGCTTATTGCAAAATCGTTTGCAATCTTTAAATGGTTCGACATTATGCTGGCATTTTCAACAGAAGCTGTTCTTTTGGAATTCTGAAATGAAACTCCGGAACCATACCGAGCCAATTCAGCTTCTCCATTACCTTTTTCAACTTGACCAAAAACTTCGTCGTAAGTTCTGTTTTCTTTCGAAATAAAAACAATGTGTTTTATTGGGCTCTCTTTTTCTCCCGGATAAAGTGGAACCGGATTATTTTTACGCCATTCAAATTTCTCGGACGAGGCTTTTTCAAAATTGAAATTGTTGGTAATTACCTGATTGGTATAATTTTTTAATTCTTCATCAGTAGGAATATCCAGAATTTGTACAGAGCCTTTCATTAACGAGCCAATATAACTACCCTCCGGACCTCTTTCGAAATTTACTCCTCCGTTTGGCCCACTTCCAAAACCTTTGGCATTTGCAATAATTAATTTTTTACCATTGTTACTAACTTCAACTTTAGCTGGAAACCACCCAGTTGGAATGTGCCCGATTACTTCAAGTTTTTCAACATCGATTACCGCTACTGCATTTATTCCCGACTCGGCAACATACAACCGTTTATTGTCTGGCGAAAGTGCCAAACCAAAAGGTATTACACCACGAAATTGTTTAACTCGGTCGTCGGGTTTTAGGAAAATGGTATTTACAACGGTATCTTTTTCAATGGAAATTACCGAAATATTATCGTTTGTTCCGTTGCTAACAAAAACGTATTTGTCGGTTGCTACCAATGAATTTGGACTTGCACCGCCAACCGCTGGAATATCTTCTACTTTTGCTCCAACCAAATTTCCGGTTTTGGTTTTTGCAATAACTTTCGGATTCTCAGGATTTTCTAAACTAACCGTAAAAACAGAAAATGCTTCAGGAGAATTCATCTCTCCCAAACCAGGAACTGAAAGACTATCATTTTCAATTCCTTTAATCATTTCCTCGCTGCCATACTCGAAAGCAGGATATTTCAGTGCTTTTTCTCCTACGTTTTTTTCGGTAATCCCGTTTATTAAATTGTATTCAAACATGCCCACATTGGCAACATAAATTTTCTTTTCGTCGGGTGACAAACAAATTCCAAACGGGTATCTTCCAACCGGAACATTGTGTTCTATTTTATTGGTTTCGGTATTTGCGATTACCATTCTAAAACCGATTTGGTCAACTGCATAAAGTTTTTTGCCATCTTCAGAAAGCGTTAAATCGCCAATGTAACCGTGCGAATAATCTACACTGTCGGAAACAAACGAGCAGTCGATAGAATCTTTTTTCTCGCCAGTTAGAATATCAAAAATGTATATTTTATTCGTTTGTCCGCCGGCAACATAAACCACGCTGTTGTCTTTTGAAATGGCAAGTCCCATAAAAACAGATGCCAGAACTCCTTCATCTGTTGAAGGACCGGGTGGCACTTGCTGAACTTCAGGATTCTCAGACAAAATATTTCGGATAATAGTTATAGAAAGCGGACTTGTTCCGGAGTTTGCTGTTATTGCAGTATTCCCATCTGGACTTAAAGTTAAACCAAATGGATGCGGCGCAATAACAATACTTTTACCTGCCGGTGCTACAATTCGTCCGTTGGGAATTATAGTTTCGCCCGTTTTGTCGATTGTTACAAAACGGTCGCCTGCCGGTGCTGTTATAATCCAAGGGTTTATTTCTTTATTTTTAGAACACGAAAAAAGAATTGCGACTCCAAGCAAAAGAAAAATTATTTTGGCTTTCATAAGAATTATTTTTAAGAATTGAAATTTAGTATTTTTTAGTAACAAAGTTGGTGAGATAATTAATAATACCGATTTAACAACCAAATGTCGCATACTTTCGTTTTACTCAGCATACTCCTTTGTTGTAGTATCGGCATTAACCATTATAAACTTCGAAATTGCCATGCGGCATTTCAAAGTACAATTGGTATAAAAACCTAAACCAGATAAACTAGAAAAGATAATTTTCAAAAAACAAATATCAAATAATTTTCAATTTTTTAAATATTCAAATTCTAAATATTCCTAATATGTTTTATGCAATTTGTAATTTGATAATTGTTATTTGTTATTTTCCGCAAAAAAACAAAGCCTTCCCCGTTTTATCGGGGAATATTAGAAATAAGATAATATGGAAGAAATTGATTTCAATTTATTTATTTAACTCAATTTCCCAGCCGTAATCTACATATTCCCAATTAAAGTTGTCTCCTTCAATATTTATTAAAAGATAGCCCTCTTCAGTACCATGATAAGTTCCTCCCCACCAGCTTGCCGATACCGCGCCTGCAGTTATAAATTGAACATCCTTCACTTTTATTTCTTCATACAAATGCATGTGGCCTTGTAAAACTAATTTCAGATTTTTACCTTCGAACATATCCCAGATTTCCTTGAAATTTTTAAAAGTATCGGTATTTGTATATTTCCCATGTAACACAGGATAATAAACAGATAAAAAAGGAACGTGAACAGAAATAATGATTGGAGTTTCAGCATCAACTTTTTCTAGATCTTCTTTCAGCCAAAGTTTTTGTTTTTCATCAACTACCGAATTGCTGGTATTTAGAACAATAAAATGCCATCCTTTATTATCGAAAGAATAATAACTTTCATGTATATAATTTTCAAACATCCCTTCATTATACAGTGGGTTATTTTTTTCACAGCCAAAAAATCGGTCGTGGTTTCCAACTGTTGCGTAATAATCTATATCAGAGTTTGCAATAACATTGGCATATCGTTTATAAAGTTCATGAGCTGTTTTGGCATCTTCTCCCAAAACATCAATATCAACATTGTCGCCACCAGTTAGAATAAAATCTATGTTATGCGTTTTTGCCGATTCGATTGCTTTCTCAATTCCTTGAAAACAGTTATTGTCGCGTTTGTTTAAATGAATATCAGTAAAAAAAGCAAAGCTGAATTTGTTAATTTTCTCTGGATTATCTGGCTGAGCAGCTCCAACAAAACTAATAGTCAAAATGAAGACAAAAATATTAAGGAGATACTTCATTGAATAAATTATTATCTTTTATAAAAAAGTAAAAGGTCCGGAAATTTTCCGAACCTAAATATTACTAATACTATAATGAACTAATTAATCTGTTTAACTGTAAACGGATATTTGTCTGCACCAATGTCATAACCGCTAAAATCCAATTCGAGGTAAAGCTCGTTTGCAATTGCATTGTAGGTTCCGGCAGCACCACTATGAAAAGTCATTTCGTCTCCGTAAGAAACAAACGTAACATCGTTAACCAATGTAACAGACCCGGTAAAAGTGTCAATGTCAATATCGCCAAGTTGAAACTCTAATTCTACAACAGCCGTGGCGTCTGCCCAAAAATCGAATTTAAGTTTTAGTTTTTTACAATCATTCTCTAACTTTTCACCTATACAAAAAGTTGGGCTGTAACTTTCCCATACGCCATCTGTACAAGAAATATTTCCAACCCATCGATCGGCTAAACAACCCACCGGAGGAACATAATAATCCATTATAATCGTCCAGTCTGAAAAATTGCCTGATGGAGCTGTGATCCGATATTTTCGAGGTGTTGAAAAATCACCATAAACACCAAATGTAGGTGAGCCATCCAGTGGTTCAATTATACAACCTGGTTGAAGGTTGCCTTGTGCATACATGCTGCCAAAGTCAACCGATTTATCTTTTATCCAAATTGTATCAATTTTGGTATCATTGTCGATAGCATTTTCTTGTGGGATTTTACCATTTTCATTACCAACAAGTATTTCAATAATCGATGGGTCATCGGGAAGTTCTCCCACATCCCCAAATTCGGGGACACAGCTTGTTGTATAAATTATAACCAGAATAAGTAAACCTTTTAAGTATTTCATTTTTTTGTATTTTTCATTTAAATTATTCCCAACCAAATATCTGGGTGAGATTTGGATTTACCGTTGTATGTGTCTGAGGAATTGGCCGATAGTAATATTTTGGTGCAACAAAATTTCCCCTTTCTTTTACTGACTCAATATATCCCTGGTTATCTCCACTAATATAGAAAGAACCATCGCTGTCTTGTGCACCAACCCGATAATAGATAAGGGTTTCACCAATTGAATTTACTTCTTTGTCGCCTGCTCCTGGAATTGATTCACTTAAATCGAGTAAAACTATATCTTCAACACCATCGCCAGTCATGTCGTATTTCCCCAATCCAGAGAAGTACAATCCACGAGGTTCAGTTTCAAGTATTTTACCAGCTTCCCAGCGCATCAAGTCATCATATCGGTATCCTTCTAATGCCATTTCAATTCTTCGTTCGCGACGAATTTCAAGAATTTCTTTCCATTGTGAATTAGATTTGACATTCGGAAACCTGGCTTCCTGAACCGGGTCAATTACCGGATCCATGTTAAGGTTCGGCATTCCGGCCCGTTCGCGTAATTTGTTAATTGAATTATCCAAATCTCCTTGTGATAATTCACCCAATTCAGCCTTTGCTTCAGCATAAATTAATAGCATTTCAGCAAAACGGATTGAAGGAAAATCTACTCCATTTTGAGTGGTTTGGTCGGTACTGTTAATGAAACCTTTAATTTGGTGGTAGCCTGTAAAATTCTTCTGAAGTTGTTGCTTATAGATTCCCCCGCCTTGCGCATAAGTTCCGGTATTAATTAACTCCCATCCCGGAAAGGCATAGGTTTGCTTAAGCCTTGGATCACGATTTTCAAACTCCTCGACAAACGAATTTGTTTCAGGACTTACTTGAGAAGAATAATAGGAACCATCGCTCATGAGGTAAGCCTGCAATAAATCTTTGGAAGGACTGACTTCATAATTTCCAAACATCCATTCCCACCAACCACTATTTTTTACTTCATCTTCAGAAGAATTTGCGAAAATAATTTCCGGATTTGAAGTTAAATTCTGGCTATTAAAGAGGCTTGAATAATCTGATTGTATATTCCCTGTTGAATAAATACTAAAGCCACCGTTGTCCATTATTTCTTTTGCCGCATCCTTGGCAATTTGTATATATGTGTTTGCAGATGACTGCAACTCCAATTCCGAGTGATATTTCCTGAAAGTTCCTTCGTGTAACGCATGCCGGGCTTTATATGCCAGAACTACCCATTTATTTACAGCACCAACGGGCTGATCTGTTTTTACATTTTGGCTTGCGAATTCGTAATCCTCAAATATCTTTTGAACAACCATGTCTCTCGGATCACGACTTTTAAAGAGGAGTTCTTCGTCGGAAGTCCCAATAACCTGATCGTACCATGGAACATCGGAAAATCGTTTTATCTTTTCCATATAAAAACGGGCACGGAAGAATCTTGCCAAGCCTTCGTAATGCGCAAGAAGATCTTCCGAAATATCAGCATTTCTGAAATTCTCGAGGAAAAGGTTAATATCCCGAAGGGTTTCCCAGCTCCAACCTTCGGTAATAGTTGCTGAAGAAGGATTACTACTAAGCATTATGTTTTTTAATTCGGTACTACCTGTATTTGCTGAATTGTCGGTTGTAAGATAACCGTCGTCGCCGTAGTTGTTTATACCTGCAAAACTGTAAAAATTATAGATGAACATTTTCAAGTCTTCTTCACTTTTGAAGAAGTTTTCAGTTCCGATGGAGGTTTCCGGGAATCTGTCCATATAGTCATCATTACATGCTGAAAACAGAATGATGAGTGTAATGCTAAATATTGAAATTATTTTTTTCATAATTATTTTATTTCTTGTTGATGAAGATTAAAAATCAATGTTTACACCAAATGAATATCGTCTTTGGAATGGATAAGCATAACCATGTCCATCGTCAGTTACTGCTTCCGGATCGAAATAATCACTTACTTCCGACCATTCAGCAATATTTTCTCCACTTACAAAAAATCGAACCCTTTCGATATTAATTTTCTGTGTCAACGTTTTTGGCAGCGTATAACCAACAGTAATGTTTTTTATACGAATGTATGCCGCACTAAGCAAGTAGCCAGTTTGCGGAGTTGCAAGCCCCTTTGAATCGTTTAGTCCCTCTCCCAGGTTTCGGTCGGCTAACCAAGCTTGTAAAACCGGATATTGAGAATCAAGATTAGCATCAGCCAATCCGGCATCGATATATGCCTGCGAGTGTTTTGCCATGTCAACATCGCTGTCGGCAGTAGGTCGGTAAAAATCCATGAGATGTTCGTATCCACCTGCGTATGGTTGCTGGTAAAACCCCCAATATAGATAGTGACGCGGATAGTAATCTTTTTTAGCAATTCCCTGTACAAAAGTTCTTACATCAAAACCATTCCAATCGAAGCTCAGGTTTAATCCATAACGGAAACGGGGTGAAGTGTTGCCAATGATTTGTGCGTCTTTTGGATCATCTACAGTATATCCTTTTTCAATAATTCCGTTTCCATCCTGATCGACATATTTTGGCCATCCAGGAACAATTGATAGTGCCCCCCATGGAATTAATTGTGTTTCGTCGAGTGCCTGAGTTTCTTCTACGGTTTTGTAAAATCCGTCGCTTTCCAAACCCCAAAGTTCACCAAATTCTTGTCCTATATAATATTGGCTAAGGTTTTTATTTGGATTATCGAAGTCGGTTATCCAAGAGCGACTGTCGGATAAAATAAATCTGGTATTGAAATTGAATGATTTGCCTGCCAGATTAAAGTTGTTTTTATAGGTAAGTGAAAGTTCCCAACCATTGGTTTGTAAGTCTGCTGCATTTTCCTTTGGTTCGGCAGCACCCAATACATCAGGAAGATCCCTGCCTATGGTTAGCATATTTTTTGTATTTCGCTGGTAAATGTCGAAAGCTGCAAACAACTTGTCCTTAAATAGTCCAACGTCTGCACCAAAATTTACAGTAGAAACAGTTTCCCATGAATAATTGTCGGAAACAAGTTGGGGAGGAGACACCCTTTGAGGCAATTCTCCATCAACAAGATATTCTGCCTGCGATGGGTTCATTGTTGGGATGTAACCATAATAAACAGGATTACCATTGTCATCATAAACATTTTGGTTACCTAACGACCCGTATGATCCCCTCACCTTAAAGGTACTTACAATGTGTTCTATTGGGCGCATAAAATTTTCCCTGTCAATACGCCAGGCTGCTGATGTAGAAGGGAAGAATCCAAATCGGGTTTCACTAGGAAATTTAGATGTGCCATCGTAACGGCCATTGAATTCAACAATGTACCTTTCGTTAAAAATGTAATTCAGTCGAAAGAATGTTCCTCGAATTGCCCAATCGGTAATCCTTTCGTCAACATAATCTTCCCCAGTTGCCAGCGCAATTGTAGGAAGTGATCCTGAAATAACTCCGTCACGTTGTGCGTTAAACCATTCAGAACGATTGTTTTCCTGGTTAAAACCAACAAGGGCAGTTACCTGGTGTTTGTTGAATGTTTTGCTAAATGTGCTGTAGATATTAAATACATTATAAGTGTCGAATGTTGCACTGCGATAAGCACTGTTTGACCCAATTTCGCGAACATCTTCCGGTCCATAGCCAATTTTATATTTTGAATAGTAATAGCTATAATTACTGTTTCCTTTGCGAATAGTATAATCAGAGTTAACTTTCAGCGCTCCATCAAAAAAGCGTGCTTCGGCAGTAAATGTAGATTGTGTACTATTGTACCTGTTGTCCACATCTCCTCCATCCAATAATCTGGCAGCTTCTTGGCCAACTCCTGTGTTAGCCCATGATCCGTCAGGATTTTTATCATAAGAAGTTGGCGCTAAATTATAAAGATCCCAGATATCAAGATAAGATGGTTCCCTTCTTTCTGTCATTGTCATAAGTGTATTGTTACCAACGGTTAACCACTTAAAAGGTGTAAAATCAACTTTACTTCTTATACTATAACGTTTAAACAGGTCATCTGCAATTTTCAGGGCACCGTTTTCATTATCATAAGAGCCTGACAAATAGTATCGGGTTTTATTGGTTTTTCCATCAATCTGAATATGGTGTTTTTGTGAATAGGTATAATCATCAAGGAAATAATATGTCCAGTCGCGGTTTCCCATATACTCCCAACTTGTTGGATCGTTTGGATTAACACGTACACCTACTGTTCCTTCAGGATTATCTGAACGTTCTTTAGCCCATGCGTAGGTATCATCACTGAAATTTATATTATCCCATGGGGTATTATCGGTTGAAGTTTCCAGGACTCGGTTATAAATATATGGGTCGCTGATTTTATTAGGCAAAAGAGTTGGTTTCGACCACGACATATTATTATTGTAACTCACATGCAAACCTTCTCTTGTTCCTGATTTTGTTGTGATAAGAACAACTCCAAATGCCGCACGGGCTCCATAAATGGCAGCCGACGATGCATCTTTCAGAACAGATATGTCAGACACATCTTCGGGAGTAAGCCTATTTAATTCCCATGTATCGGCAGGAACACCATCAATCAAAATCAAAGGTTCCCCACCATTAATCGAGGTCACACCACGGATATTAATACGTGCAGCCTGCCCCGGTTCGCCACTTACAAAGTCGATGTTCAGGTTTGGTGCAACACCTTGCAAGCCCTGTGCAAGATTTGTAATGGGGCGACTTTCAAGTTCCTTTGAATCTATTGCATCAACCGCACCCGAAAGGTTTACTTTCTTTTGAACTCCGTAGCCCACGATTACAACTTCATCGAGGCCGGTTGTTTCTTCTTCCAAAGATACATTAATGTTGGTTTGCCCGTTAATTGTAATTTCCTGAGTTTTCATTCCGATAAATGAAAATACAAGGATACCGTCAGTCGGTGTAGCGATGTTGTATTCACCATCTTGATTAGTTACTGTACCTGTAGTTGTCCCTTTTATGAGAACTGAGACGCCAGGTATAGGTAGGTTGTCATGTCCTGATTTAACAGTTCCATTCACCCGATTCTCCTGAGCATTTGCAGCAATTACATTCAAAAATATAATTAATACAATGACGATTCGGTAAGTGAATTTTTCAAGGATAATTTTTTGAAATTGGTTTTTATTCATAAGTTAAATTTTAGTTAGTTTTATAATTTGTATTATATCTTAGGAATACTAAAACTACAATTAATACAATTACTTCCCAAATATGTTTTTAATAATAAGCAAAATCGAATAATATATTTTGAATAAAGTTTACTTTTAAAGACTAAATTCATCTGATTTATTTATTTAATTATTCTCAGCATTTTAGCAGGCGATAATTTTTGTGTTAACCTTGAAACAACAATAATGGTAATCAATCCGCTTAACATTGAAACGGTTCTGAATGGAAATAAAACGACTCCATCTTCAATCATTGGATAATTTATTAAAACAGGTATTCCAAGTGTTACATCACCTCCGCCAAACCGGAGAATAAATGCAACTACAAAACCGAAAAACGAACCCCAGGCATTTGCTTTTTTGTCGTAAAAGGCAGTAACCAACTGAGGGAATAAAAGAACATAAACGAAGTCGCTGCACAGAAACCATAAGGCATAAACACTGGTAATTTTTAATGCTAAAAGAGTAGCTGCAATTCCAATAATCCAGATACTTTTTTTAATTACTTTGGTTAGGTTATGATTACTGAGATTTGGTTTGAAAAGCGGGCGATAAATATTCCAACTCGCCATTGATGAAGCAGATAAAATAGAAGAATCAACAGATGACATTACGGCTGCTGCAATTGCCCCAAGTCCAATAGTTGCAACTGCACCTGGGGTGAGGTATCGAACAACATAAGGTAAAATTAATGCAGAATCAGTTGGTGCTGAAGCGGCACCCAAACTTTCCCATGAAGGAACTGCTGAGCCAATTATTCCAATCATAACGGGAGGGATTGCTGCAAGTAAGCAAACAATCCCGGCAATAATTGAAAGTCTTACCGCAGTTTTTTCGTTTTTTGATGCTAAAACGCGCTGGAAATATACTTGCCACGGAATACCTCCAAATATTAAAAGCAATGCAAAATCCCACCAATTGAGATAATAGTTACCCAGAACTTCTCTGGAAGGAAGAAAAGATGCCAAACCACCCATTTTTTGTTGGTATAAATCCCAAACATAATCCCATCCACCAACGGTATTTAAAGCAAAGGGAATAACGATAATTAATCCAATAATTAATAGTGCTAGCTGCACAACATCGGTTAAGGCAACGGCCCAAAGTCCGCCAATTGCTGTGTAAGTAATCGCAATTAGCGATGACAAAATAATTGATGTTTGAATATCTAAGCCCAGAACTGTTGAAAAAGTGGCTCCCAGTGCGGTCAAAATAGCTGCGGTCCAAAATATTTCACCAAGCAAGGCAGGTAAAAAAAGTACGGTTGACATACGTAAGCCAAAACGTTGAGCAAGAGGATCGAGCATGGTTTTAAATTCGAAATGCCTCATTTTCCTTGCAAAAAGGAGACCTCCCAGAATAAGGCTCAATCCATATCCCCAAGGAGCCTGAACCCACATTAATCCATAATTAGTATCATAAGTGTATTCTGCTGTGCCATTAATGTAGCCTCCACCTACCCAGGTTGCGCTCATTGTAAAAACTGCAATCCAGAGTGGTATGTTTCTGCCGGCCAGCATGATGTCGGTTGTTGTTTTGTTTCCTTTGAGACCTGAGGCGTAGGTTCCGAGAAAAAAGATAACCGCATAAAAGAAAATCATAGGAATGAATCCGGGCCAAAATACATCAGCATTGGTAAAGAAATAGATGTACCCGCCTGCTCCGGCAAGTAATATTACAAGTGCTAATGTTGGTTGTAGTTTTTTGAAAAGCGATGGTTCCGAATCCATAAATTATTTTTAGTTTATACTGAAGTCTGGACAATTAGAAATGAGTTAATATTTTAAACTCCTTTCAATTTAAGTTTTTAAATTAATCAGACATTTTCTTCTGCAGGGAGTAGTTCTTTTCCCAGAATTTCATCCGCTGCACGTTCTGCAATCATCATTACCGGAGCATAAATATTACCATTCGTGACACAGGGCATAACCGATGCATCAACAACCCTCAGGTTTTCAACTCCATGCACACGAAGTTGACTATCTACTACAGCCATGTTGTCGTATCCCATTTTACAAGTGCAACTTGGATGATAAGCACTTTCTCCCTCTCGCTCAATCCATTCCAAAACTTCTTCGTCGGTTTGTACAGAGGAGCCTGGAGATAATTCTCTTCCTCTTAATTCGTCCATTGCTTTTGTTTCGATAAGCGACCTGGATTTTTTTATGGCTGCAATCCAGTTTTTTTTCTCATCCGGAGTAGATAAATAATTAAATAAAATACTTGGTGCTTCATAAGGATTGTTAGATTTTATTTTTACATGACCCTTCACATCAGTATTCATTGGTCCAACATGTAACTGGAATCCGTGGCCTTCTGCAGGGGCCGTTCCATCGTAACGAATAGCCAACGGCAAAAAATGAAATTGCAAATCCGGGTATTCTTTTTCCTCATTGCTTTTAATAAATCCTCCAGCCTCAAAATGATTTGTTGCACCCGGCCCTTTTCTTCTAAAAAGCCAATCGAATCCAATTCTTGGTGCTTTCCATGGGTTTAATGATGAGTATTCTGAAATAGGTTTTTTACATGCCCATTGTACATACACTTCTAAATGGTCTTGCAAATTTTCGCCAACACCCGGGAGATGGTGTACTATGTTAATATTTTGTTTTTCCAACTCTTTTTTATTGCCAATACCTGATAATTGAAGCAACTGTGGCGAGTTTATTGCACCTCCACAACAAATAGTTTCCTGTGCATATACTTTTTGAATTTTTCCCTTTCTTTTGAATTCAACACCAATTGCTTTTTTGCCATCAAACAAAATACGATGTACCATAGCTCTGGTAAGTACTGTAAGGTTTTTGCGTTTTTTCACCGGATGAATATAAGCACGGGCAGCATTCATTCGCCTCGACCGATAAATGGCCTGGTCGAATTTACCAAAACCCTCCTGCTGAGCTCCATTTACGTCTTCAGTTAATGGATAGCCAGCTTCCTGCACCGAATCGAAAAATGCCTGAAAAAGTGGATTCTCATTTTTAGGTGTTGTTAGTATTAATGGACCCTTGTCGCCATGGTATTTGTCGGCACCTATTAAACGTGTTTCTAAATGTTTGAAATAAGGAAGACAATGTTTATAATCCCAGCTTTCGAGCCCTTTTATTTTTGACCATTTTTGATAATCCTTTGCATTTCCCCTAATCCAAATCATTCCATTAATTGAGCTGGAACCCCCCAAAACTTTTCCACGTGGCTGCGCAATTTGCCTGTTTTTCATGTTGGGTTCAGGATCGGAGTTGTAAGCCCAATTATAAAATGTGCCATTCAAAAGATAACTTAAAGCAGCTGGCATGTGTATTCTGAAATCGAGTGTATAATCTGGTCGACCCGCTTCCAACACTAAAACATTATTTGAAGGATCAGCACTTAGTCTGTTTGCCAGAACAGATCCTGCAGAACCTCCTCCAACGATAATATATTTGTAACTCATATTTTGTATTTGATTTAATAAGGTGAATCTATTTTGTCCATTTCAACATAAACTGTTTTAAGCTGAGTATATGCATCAATGGTTGCCAGCCCATTCTCTTTTCCAAAACCCGATTGTTTATATGGTCCAAAAGGAATTTCAACTGGTGTAATATTGTAGTTATTTATCCAGCAAATTCCCGCCTCCAATTGGTTGACCATACGATGTCCCCGTTGCAAATCATTTGTGAAAACACCGGCTGCCAAACCATAAATGGTATCGTTGGCTTTTTTAATGGCTTCTTCTTCTGTTTTGAATGTTAACACGGTCATTACCGGGCCAAATATTTCTTCTTTAACAATCCGGGCTTCTTCGTTATCCTCTTCAAAAATGGTAGGTTCAACAAAAAATCCTTCGTTTAATTCAGCTTGTTTGTGCGACTGAAATCGCTTTCCTCCACAATGAAGTTTTGCACCTTCATTTATGCCAATTTCTATATAACCCATTACTTTTTCGAAATGCTCCTGGCTTATTAATGCACCAATCTGAGTTTCCATTTTAGTTGGATCGCCAATAATTAGTTGCTTGGTTTTTTCGATAAGTTTTTCCAGAAATTTATCTTTTATAGATTCAGCAACATATACCCGGGTTCCATTTGAACATAGTTCTCCCTGCGTGTAAAAATTGCCTATCAATGCACCATTAACAGCTTCGTCAATATTTGCATCTTCGCAGATAATTATTGGCGATTTACCGCCCAACTCAAGGGTAACATGTTTAAGAGTGCCGGCTGCTGCAGCCATTACTTTTTTCCCGGTTTCAACC
>Ga0209249_1002783_pt1 | contig 13579 bp, 10 predicted proteins | sample SaaInlV_200m_DNA_4_FD_184653 | JGI IMG/M metagenome (GOLD analysis project Ga0209249, IMG submission 184653) | Marine microbial communities from expanding oxygen minimum zones in the Saanich Inlet - SI037_S3LV_200m_DNA (SPAdes) (version 2) | ecosystem: Environmental > Aquatic > Marine >...
ATTGCCGCCCATAAAAGTACTTCATCCCTCGTCAGGAATAGCCTGCTCACAGCTTCGGCTGCGGGCTAGGATAGTGTCTTATTTTTGATGCCAAAAATTCCATTTTCACTTGAGGCGGAACAAGACTACCAACTTATTCTTAACAACCCGCATTTGAAATAAAAGTTTCTCCCGCGTGGTAGAATCGAATTTCTTCCATTCTAAAAAGCCCCCCTATGACCAATCCCTCCCTTACTTCTGAATTCACGATTTCGCGTTCTCATAAAACCAACCGTACTAGTCCCGCGCATTGGATCTGGTCGCATACTGCCCGCTATTGGTGGATTCTCCTCATCATCATCATTGGCGCAACCGGAAACGCCAGTCTCGCCGCAATGGTGCCCATCTATATTGGCGAAGCCTTTGACGCAATCACCGCTGCCCTTCCCCAAACCGAACGCTTGCTCCCCCTCACCCTGCTTATCATCGGTTCGCAGCTCCTGCGCGCTCTTTTGCAATTGGGGCGCAATTTCGGCGCAGATCTCATTGCTCAAAAACTTGAACGCAATATCCGCGATGAACTTTATATCTCGCTGCTTGGCAAGAGCATGACCTTCCACAACATTCAACCTGTTGGCGATACGATGGCGCGCGCCACCAACGATGTGCGCGAGATCAACTTCATGTACAGCCCGGGCGTAAATCTCGTGGTTGGTTCCTTCCTTTTTATGGTCATGCCCTTTTATTTTGCGCCGCGTTATCATATTTCTTTGCTACTCGTTCCCACGCTTTTCACCATCACCTACTTCATCGCTCTCTGGGAATATCTGCATAGCCTCTCCCCTGTCACCGACGCGGTGCGCAGTGCATTTGGCAAACTCAATACACGTCTCGCCGAAGCCCTCGATGGCATCGAAACCGTCAAAGGTGCGGCGCAGGAAGAAGCTGAAGTGAGTTTCTTCAATAAGCAGGCACGCCGCGTGCGTGATACTTTCGTCAAGCAGGGCGACCTCGAAGCCCGTTTTGTACCCATGCTTCTTTACGGGTTGGCGCTGGGCGGCGGGCTACTGCATGCACTTATTCTTTATAGTCAAGGAGAGATCAAAATCGGTGCTGTCATCGCTTATGTCGGATTATTGGAGATGCTTCAGTTTCCCACTTTCGCGTCCACTTTTGCTTATACGCAAGTTTCTTTGGGGATGTCAAGTGCACGCCGCATTCTGGAATTGCTCAACAGTGAAACTCTCCTCGATCAAAATGCGGATGGCTACGCCGCAAACATGCGCGGGGAAGTTTGCTTCCGTTCAACGGCATTTGCCTACAATCCCGGCGATGACGTACTAAACGACATCTCGTTCACTGTCTCACCCGGACAAACGGTAGCCATCGTCGGGCAGACGGGGGCAGGTAAAACTTCCCTCGTCAAGCTACTCAACCGCACCTACGAAACAACCGAGGGCGAAGTTCTCGTCGACGGGGTCAACGTCCACGATTGGAATTTGGCATCCCTGCGTCAGCAAATCTCGATCATTGAGCAGGATATTTTTCTCTTCTCCGACTCTATCGCCGAAAATATCGCCTTCGGCAAACCGAATGCATCGCAAGAAGAGATCATTGCTGCTGCGAAAGCCGCGCAAGCGCATGGTTTCATCACTAGCTTTGAAGAGGGCTACGAAACCACCCTCGGCGAGCGCGGTGTGACCCTTAGCGGCGGGCAGCGCCAACGCCTTGCGCTCGCACGCGCCTTCCTGACCGATCCGCGCATCCTCGTCCTCGACGATTCAACTTCCGCAATTGATAGCGCCACCGAAGACCACATCCAACGCGCCATCGCCGCTGCGGCTAAGGGACGCACGACCTTCCTCATCACGCATCGCCTTTCGCAGATCCGCTGGGCAGATTTGATCGTCGTGCTCAAGAATGGACATATCGCTGCCATCGGCAATCACGATCAGTTGATGAAAACAAGCGAAGCGTATCGCAGAATTTTCTCAGAATAAAAATAGCAATATGCATTGCATCTGCACTTGATGCGTTGCACATCAGCGTATTACCCCGCAAAACCCGCAGCGCAATGCACCGAAAACAGGTGCAACGCACTACTCGCTGAATACTAAAAACTGGATACAAAAAAATGGGCTTTTTCTCCGGCTTAGGTGCCGAAAACTACGACCGACAATATACAGACCGCGAACTGACCGCACGCATCGCAGAAAACTTCGCCACGCAGCGCAAGCGGATCATCTCCATCTCTGCCTTGGTAACGCTCCTCGCGCTCTTCACCGCAGCCGCACCTTTTATCATCAGCCGCAGTCTCGAAGATTTGGAGATCGCTCCGTCCCAAGAATTCACCCTGATTCTGGGAGGCAGCATCATCCTGATCGGCATCCTGCGTTGGGGCATCAACTGGATGCGCCGCTCGGTCACCGCACGTGCCATCGGCGATGTAGTGATGGATATGCAAACACAAGCCTTTCGCTCAGCAACGGAACACGATCTCTCATTCTACGATAAATTCTCGTCGGGAGGCATCGTTTCGCGCATTACTTCCGACACCAAAGATTTCGGTCAACTCATCACCATCGTCACGGACGTGAGCGCCCAAGTCATCCAAGCCAGCATCCTCGGGGTGATCCTCTTTCGCACCGACTGGAAGCTGACCCTGCTTGTTATTGTCTATCTCCCGATCATCTTTTGGTTTACATCCAGCTTCCGCAAATTAGCCCGCAAGGTCACCCGCAACGGAATGCGCGCGATGGCAGAGGTGAATGCCACCATCAAAGAAACTGTCAGCGGTATCGCAGTGGCGAAAAACTTCCGCCAAGAGATGAGCATTTTTAATACCTTCGACACTGCCAACCGCGACTCGTATCGTGTTAACGTGCGGCGCGGTTTCGTACTATCGCTGGTTTTCCCCTCGCTCAATGCCCTCGGCGGCATCGCCACAGCTATTCTCATCTATATCGGCGGGCAAAGCGCAGTGCAAGGCAATATCGAACCTGAAGATTGGTATCTCTTCATTCTCAGTCTGAGTTATTTCCTCTTCCCCGTTATGAATCTCTCCGCTTTTTGGGCGCAGATCCAGCAGGGGTTATCGGCAGCAGAACGGGTTTACGCACTGATAGACGCCGACCCAAATGTTCTTCAGGAAGATGATGAAGAGGTGAGGCAACTAGAGGGTCGAGTCCGTTTCGAGAACTTTTCCTTCCACTATATCCCCTCGGAACCGATTCTCTCTCACTTCAACTTGCTCATTCCAGCCGGAGAGAGTCTCGCCCTGGTCGGACATACTGGCGCAGGGAAATCATCCATCGCGAAACTGATCGCCCGCTTTTACGAATTCCAATCCGGCAAGCTGCTCATCGACGAACGCGATATCCGCTCCTTTAACCTGACATCTTACCGCCAACAATTGGGGATTGTTTCCCAAGTTCCGTTTTTGTTTTCAGGGACGGTGGCAGAGAATATCCGCTATGCGCGCGCCGAAGCGAGCGAAGCCGAGATGCTGAAATTGGCAAAAAAAATCGGTGATGGCGAATGGCTTGAAACGCTGCCCAATGGACTTGAGAGCGAAGTGGGCGAGCGCGGCGCACGCCTTTCGATGGGACAGCGCCAACTGGTCGCGCTCATGCGCGTACTCGTACAAAAACCCGCCATCTTCATCCTCGACGAAGCAACCGCCAGCATTGACCCCTTTACTGAGTGGCAAATTCAGCAAGCATTGAATTTGATCCTGGAGAATACGACCAGCATCCTCATCGCTCATCGTCTTTCGACCGTCAAATCCGCTGATCGCATCTTGGTGATCGAAGATGGCGGCATCATCGAAGAAGGCAACCACGATGCGCTGCTGGCGCAAAAAGGGCATTATGCCGAGTTATATAATACGTACTTCCGACACCAGAGTTTGGCTTATATTGAAAACGCAAGGGAATTTTCAAAAGGGGAGTGATCTAACAAGAAAATCGAGGGTCTATGCTGCGTAAACTTGGAATTTTCGAAAAGGCAATGTTGATCGCCAACAAACATGCCCCTTTTAATATCGTTAGCGTGCTACGCCTTAAAAACGCACCTTCTCCGGAAATAGTCGAAGGTGCGTTGAAAGCCCTACAAGAACGACAACCTCTTTTGCGTGCCCATATCGTGGATAAGAGAAAAAAAGCTTTCTTTGAAGCCTTCTCTTCTCCTGAACTTCCTTTTCACGTTATCAAACGCACAAGCAAAGAACAATGGCGGGATATTGCCGAAGAAGAAATGGCTTTTCGCTACGATCATAGAACCAAGCCACTTTTTCGAGCGATTTATTTGTACAACAACAGAGACGCTGAGCTTATTCTAAATGTTCATCACGCCATTATGGATGCGACTTCGGGGATGAATTTACTCAACGAATTGCTCTGTCTTTGTGCTGGAGATATTTCGGATCTCTCGCCACTCTCATTTGCTCCTGCTATGGAGGATCGTTTCCCCTCGCCCCATCAGGGTTTGGGGCGAGCCTTCAAAAAGGCAACGTTTGCACTCGCACAAATGAGCGATATGACTCGTTATCTCTGGCGAACACGAGACAAACGCAGACCAGCCGTGAAGTTTGGTGGAAGAGGGCATATCAAAACGCTCATCTTGCCTGAAGACCTGGTCGATTCGCTTGCTCGTCGTGGACGGAAGAAAGGCATCACGTTAAACAGCCTGTTGAATGCAGCGCTAATGCTGGCAACAAATCGCCATCTTTATGAAAATCAACCTGCCACCATGCGGACATTTTCTTTTGCAAATATGCGTCCGCATACTCAACCCCCGACTCCACCAGAGCCTTTGGCAAATTACATCTCTTTGCTAGGATACACAGCCGATATTTCGGAAAATATGGATTTCTGGGAGTTAGCCAGAAATATCCATGAGAAGATCTATCATTCACTCAAATTTGGGGATAAGTTCAGCGCATCCTTAATGAGCGAATCCTTATTGAAGATGCTCACGAAAACGAAGTTTATGCGTTTTGGGGCGACAGCACTGAATTACAGCAGTCATGTGCCGCTAAGAACGGAATATGCAAATATCAAACTGGTTGGTTTGCACGGTTTCGTCTCAGGCTACGATTTGGGACCCGAGATAGCCTCTCAGGCACGGCTCTTTAATGATGAAATCTGGTGGGATTTTATTTATCTGGATACTGATATGGATGCGAATTTAGCGGAAGATATTATTGTTGAGATAAAGTTAATCTTGGAAAAAGCAAGCCAAAAACAGGTTTGATTCGTTTAATCCGCTTTGGTTCGCTCCAGGAGAACGCCGGTTATTGTCAAGAAAAGGATAGACATCCCGAATAATACGCCCCACGATTTTAAGAGCATATCATCATCGTAGTTGAGCAATAGATCATCTTTGGCTTTGGGATAGTGTTTACAAATATTTATCAGTCTGCTATCTGGATCGAGCGGGTTTTCGGGTACTTTGCTACACAGGACTGTAGATTCGACCAAATCAGGCATGTCAATAGTCACACCGAGTGCCGTGAGCGACCAGCGGGTGGTGGTGAAATAGGACATCGGCTCGAAGGCGTTATCACGCAGGTCGAAGACGGTTCCTGCGAAAAAGAACTGAAAAAAGAGCATCATGGTCAGGGTGTAGATCGCCATTTCGGTGTTGCGGCTGACAGCCGAAATGATAAAGCCAAAAGAGATGCCTGCCATCATGGTCAGGAAGAGGGTGATGAATATTTCGAGCGTGCCATTCATATAAAGTCCATCGGCAGGGAAATTCACGCCAAAGGACAATATCAGCAAATAGAGCGCAACCTGAATAACGACAAAGACACTGTAAATGGCGGCTTTGCTGAGCAAATAGGGGATCACTTTCAGGTTGACCATGCGCTCACGTAGGTAAATGCCACGTTCTTTAACCAGGTCGTTGGAGGGGACAAAAAGACCGGTTAGCACAGCTTCAAGCCCCATCACGAAGACAAAGGTATTTGTTTTGGCAAAGGGGATGTAATTCTCTGTCATTGTTTTTGCGGCAGCAACCGGGTCAGCAAGAATGGCTAGGTCACCTGTCAGGACTTCTTTGGAGCCGATAATCAGTTGCAGCGTGCCAGTTAGCGGCAGAAGCAAGAGAAGTAGAGCCAAAGTAATGGGGTCACTGAAAAGCACATTCAGCGAACGTTGAGTAAGCACCCAAAGCTGCCGCAGCATATCGCCCAAACCAAATTTTATTTTGGGCAATTCTCGTTTGGGCATTGCCTGTGCATTGGCTTTGCGAGCCAAGACATAATTTTGGTGATTCTCAGGTTTTGATTGCTCGAAAACCTGTCTCCATTGCTCGCCGCTTCGCTCGATCTTCTCATAGATGTCGGCAAAATCTTCCACTTCAAAGAATTCCAGTGCTTCCTGCGAAGGACCAAAGAAAACCAGCCGCCCTTGCGAAATAAAGGCAACGTGATCGCTTTGAACGATATTATCGGTGGCGTGCGTGATGAGCATGACCGTGCGCCCTTCGTCAGCCATACGGCGCAGGGTGTGCATCATCTTCTTTTCGAGTCCAGGGTCAAGGCCGGAAGTGGCTTCGTCGAGATAGATCAGTTTGGGGTCGGCGAGTAGTTCAGCGGCAATACTGACACGTTTGCGTTGCCCGCCCGAAAGATTGCCAATGCGAGTTTTACGGATGGTCTCGGTGTTCATCGAAACAGTCTCCAGCACGCTCGTGATGCGGCGTTCGCGCTCCTCCGCTTTGACGCTGGCGGGCAGGCGCAATTTGGCGGTGTAGTCGAGGGCTTTTTCAACTGTCAGCGTGGTGTGCAGGATGTCATTTTGCGGCACATAACCGAGTTGCGCCCGAAAATGTTCATATTCCTTGTAAAAATCTTGCCCGTTCAGTTGCACATCCCCGTCACCCGGGCGAATGCCGACCAGCGCATTGAGCAGGGTCGTTTTTCCGGCTCCGCTCCCGCCGACAATGGCGATAAACTCACGTGGCAAAACCGACAGACTGATATCATCCAAAATACGAAGCTTCCCTTTTCGCGTTTTCACATCCTTCGACAAATTGCTCACATCCATACGCATCCCGTTGCTTTGATATGGAGTCACTTCGCCATTCTGGAAAGTCAGCAGGAATGTGCCGATGCGGATGATGTCACCCTCATGCAATTCTGTAAATTGGATAAGCTGCTCGTTAACAAAAGTTCCGTTTCGGCTGCCGAGATCGCTCAGGACGTAAACTTGCTCCCGTTTCATGAGCGTTGCATGTTGGCGAGAGACATCTGGTGCATCTAAAACCACATCATTTTCAGGGAAACGCCCGATAGAGATGACTGTTTCCTCGCCCATAACAATGGATGGGGCGGCAATGGCAAAACCATCTACATGCAAAATCGCTTCAAGGTGATTATGGAATGTTATCCCCAATGAGATACCGAAACTATCGTCGCCAAGGCGGATAATGGCATTATCATGTAGTTCGATAGGAACGCCCGGAGGAAGCTTATGGTTATTGAGTAGCGTTCCATTGGTGCTATTCAAATCGGTGATCGTGAAGGCGTTGTCAATACTTTCTAATTTGAAATGCTCAGATGAGATGAAACCATATCCATCAGGAAAAGACAGGTCTGCATCCGAAGAGCGACCAACGATGATGGTCTCTTTTTCGATGGAGAAAAAATCTGTATTCCCCTTTGGGAAGCGGATGCCCAAGTACGGTATTTCTTTTGGTGCGTCAGCGAGCAAGTGAAAAGGCGAGTGTTCCGTTTGGGGTGACACGGGGGAGGCACTTAGATTCGTCCCCGCTTCAAAGCGAATCTGAATTAGATGCCCGTGTTCTGCTAATCCGATTTGGATTTCATCCTGGTCGCTAAGGGTTATTTGCGTTACTTTTTCGTCATTAACGAAAATACCATTGTCGCTATCAAGATCGACGGCGATATATTGCATTCCTTCGCGACGAATCTCTAAATGTTGTCTGGAGATGGATTTAAACTCAGCGGGCATGGCAAGCTCATTTGATGCACTGCGCCCGATACGTGTGAGATCTTTTACCAAAGGCAGTTTTTCTTCTTTGCCGTCAGGGAAGGTGATAATAAGTTGGGTATGCTTGAGAAAAAGAGTGCCTTTATTTGACATGGAACCTCGCCGGGTGTTTTAATGATAATATGATGTATTATACAAGATAAACTTAGTCTAAATTGAAATCGGGAGGTTTATGTCCTTGATTAGCGAAGATCAAATTATCAAAATGGTTGAGTTGCAACTCGGCAAACGAGATGTGCAAAATAATGATCGCCTCGTAGAGGATCTGGGGGCAGAATCTGCTGACGTGGCAAATTTAGTTGCTGCTGTCGAAGAAAAACACGACATTATCATCAAAGAATCTGAAATTGCACGTATCTTCACCCCCGCCGATTTGTTTGCCCTGGTTCAAAATCGGGTAGTGCTTAAATAATAAGTAATATGATTTTGCGAACCCCATGCTTTTAGGGGTGAAGCAATCTCCTGCTCAGTATGGGACTGCCACGTCGCAAAAGCATGCTCCTCGCAGAATCATCATGTCACTTAGATTGAAGCTCTAACCAAAATCACTTGAATGAATCCTGAACAGTTCACCACCCTGACCGAAATGTTGGCTCTCCGTGCAGAGAATTCTGCGGAGAAAGTTGCTTTTATATTTAATGAGCGAGCGGTCATGTTCGAAGAACTTTGGCAGGGGATTAATCGTTTCGGCGCATTTCTTTTAGCGCAAGAACTAAGACGTGGCGAAACCGTCGTGGTTGCCCTGCCCAATAGTGCCGAATTCTTCTCCGCTTTTTACGGCATTCAACGAGCAGGCGGAATTGCCGTGCCCGTTTTTCCCGAAGCAGGTGTTGAGCGCATTTTCTCGCTCGCAAATTTATGCGAAGCGAAAATAATTATTGCGCCTTCCAATTTGCCTGCTGAGCGGCTCAGTTATTTTCGTCAACTTGCTAAAAAACGCAATATCTTGCTTTTCACCGTAGAAAATAGTATCGGCACATCGCCCAACGCTAATTTTCCCCAAATCAACCCCGATGATATTTCTTTTTTGCAATATACATCTGGCAGCACGGGCAATCCCAAAGGTGTTATGCTCACCCACGCCAACCTGCTCACCAATATCCGCCAGATGATCGCAGGTATGGAAATCACCCCCAACGAGATTTTTGTTTCCTGGCTGCCCGTTTATCATGATATGGGGCTGATCCTGAAAACGATGGTTCCCTTTTATCTGGCAGCCCAAACCCATCTTCTTCCCACAAATCTACGAAATATACACCCCTGGCTCAAAGCCATTCAAAGGCATAAAGCCACCTTTACTGCCGCCCCCGATTTTGCCTATCGCCTTTGCCTGCGTCATGTCGACCCGAACGAATACGATCTCTCCAGTTTGCGTGTGGCTCTCAATGCAGCCGAACCTGTTCGGGCGTCAACGATGCAAAAATTTGAAGAAGCATTTGGATTAAAAAATATAATGGTCGCCGGTTATGGATTAGCGGAAGCGACCGTGGGTGTTAGCATGTGGAAATCTCAAACGCCCAAATTTGTCGATTTACGTGGACACGTTTCCGTCGGCGCACCCTTCCCGGATGTAAACTTGCTGATCGTTTCAGATAGGCAGATTCTGCCCCCAAATAATATCGGCGAGATCGCCATCCGCAGCAAAGCCAATTCTCTGGGCTATTATCGCAACCCTGAAGAAAGCACCAAACTCTTCTGGAAAGATGGTTACTTCTTAAGTGGTGATCTAGGCTACCTCGACGAAGATGGCTATTTATATATCGTTAGCCGCAAGAAAAATATCATCAAACGGGCTGGTCAAACAATTTCCCCCCAAGAAATCGAAGAAGTGGTGGATGCCATGCCCAATGTCCGTTTTTCGGCCGCCATCGGTGTGGATAAAGGCGGCATAGAAGGCGAGCAAGTCGTTCTTTTCGCTGAAATCCGAAATGGTGAGACAATCCCCAAAAATGAACACCATGAAATGGCAATCCAGATGGTTTCAGGTTTTCACACCCACATGGGATTCCGCCCCGCACGGCTCTATCTGCTCAAGCCCAGAAGCATCCCATTGACGCATAACGGCAAAATTCAGCATATCCGCTTGAAAGAGAAATATCTGAGTGGCGCACTAAAAGAGCAGGGAGTAATCTTGTATCCATGATTATCGGAATAGGTGTTGATCTGGTTTCTATCGAAAAAATCGCCGAAAGCATAAAGAGCGAGGCTTTTCGGCGTAAGGTATTCACATCCGCTGAAATTGAGAGTTGTGAATCAATCGCCAATGCTACCGAACGCTATGCGGGAAAATTTGCAGCAAAAGAAGCCTTCATGAAAGCTATCGGCAAAGGCATCCGTCAAGAAGTATGGTTTACGCAAATCGAAGTGTTGAATCATGGAACTGGTGCGCCCTATATCCAAGTCAGCGGCGAGGCTGAGAAAACTTCGCTACTGCTTGGGGTAGAGAAAATGCATATTAGCATCTCGCACGCCGAGGGCATGGCCGTCGCGATGATTGTTCTATCAACCAATAGTTAAACTTAGGTGGCTTCCTGTTTTTTCACCCTTCGGCAAAGTATAATAATCAGCGTTCAGCTTATATTGAGAAACAAGGGGAAGTTATTAGAGATGAGCAATAAGTCTATTTATTTTTATCTATATCTAAAGGAGAAAGAAGAATGAATAACGAAGAAAACACAATCCCCAATAAAAGGAAAGATGATGGATTTACAAGCGGTTTGATATTGATAGCTGTCGGCGTCATATTTCTTGTGATGCAATATAGCGGTTTTTATATTCATAATTGGTGGGCATTATTTATTCTGATACCTGTCTTCACCGCGTGGAATCGAGCAATCAGGGCATCTATCGAAGCCGGAGAAATAACCGATGAATCAGTCCAGGCAATGACAGGATCTCTCTTTCCTTTATTTGTAGCTTCGATCTTTTTATTTAATTGGGATTGGGGACGTGTTTGGCCAGGGTTTATTATCATTGCTGGCATTAATGGATTAGCCAGAGGCTGGGGACAAAAATCAGACTAATTCAAAACTTCAGATAACGTAGCTAACACAGTAATTAAGGAGCTCTCCATGCAAAAAGAGATCACGCAAAAAGGACCTTTACTCACCCCCAAAGGGAAATTAGCGCAAGTTGGCTGGTCCCCACATCCTGTATTGGATTGCAATCTGGAAGATTCTCATTTTTACGCGCTAAAACCTTTGCAATTTCTGCGCGTAAAACGTTGGGACTATTACGCCGTTTTCTCTCAGAAGCGTTTTTTCTCTGCCACTATTGCTGATCTCGGATACGCAGGCAATGTCTTCGTCTACACAATGGACTTTAAAACAGGCGAATTGCATGAAGAAGGGTTAATTATTCCGTTGGGCAAAGGAATCGAGTTGCCTCGCAACAGCACCGAAGGGATAACTTCTTTTTCCGGGCAGGGCGCGACTCTGACCTTCACAGTCAAAGATGGAAGACGAAATCTCTTCGTTGATTGGCCCGAATTCCATGACGGACGCGGTATCAAAGCCAAAGTCGATTTGGTCGAACCGGATGGTCAAGAATCGATGAATTTAGTTATCCCAATTCCGAAAAAACGTTTTTATTTCAACAGAAAGATCAATTGCCTCCCTGCATCGGGATATGTCCAATATGGCGATCTGCGCGAAGAACTGCGTTCCAACGAAGCCCTCGGCGCATTAGATTGGGGTCGCGGCGTTTGGGAATATAGCAGCTTCTGGAATTGGGCAAGCGCATCCGGTTTCCTGCCTGATGGGCGCACAATCGGTCTCAATCTGGGATGCGGCTTCGGCGATATCAGCGCGGCAACTGAAAACGCGATCATCGTGGATGGAAAAATCCACAAGTTGGAGCAAGTCCCCTATCTTTATGATTCAAACGATTATATGAAACCGTGGATTTTTCGCGATAACCAGGGTCGCCTTGATCTGACCTTCACCCCTTTCAAAGATCGTACAGCACGCACCAATCTGGGCATCATCTTCAGCGAAGTACATCAAATGTTCGGTCGTTATAATGGGCACGTTATTTTGGATAATGGGCAGAAGTTAGAAATCCACGACCTGATCGGCTTTGCGGAAGAGCATAAAGCACGTTGGTAGAATAGAACAAGAAGTAACGATAAAATAATAATACCCTCCGAACTCAAAATTCGGAGGGTATTATTATTTTCACATCATTACAATAGGATCACTCACCTGTTGGCGTATCCGTTGGCGGAATATCCGTTGGAGTCATTGTCGCTGTCGGGGGAACAGGGGTAAGAATTGGAGGTACTTTCAGAATAATACCCGGCACAAACCAAAAGGCATTTGCCCGTTCGGGTGTGCCGCCATTCACTTGAATTGTCAGAATAAACTGGACATGCTTCTCTGCGTGCTGCGAAAGATCAATATCTATCTTGGTTACTTTGCCATCATAGATTTCATACCAGATGCCTAGATTTTTAATCACCCCTGTTTTGAGATTCTTCATGTCCAGTCGAAAAATAACATTACAGCCTTTACTGTCTGCCAGACAACCCACCCAAGCGATAAAGTGTTGGTTTGGCGCAATCACAAACTCGGGATAGATCCCGCTAACCCAGCCTTTGCTGGCGTTATTGGGATGAGCTAATATTGTCCACTCATTTTCCTGACGATTTTCAAGACGCGGGTAATCGGACAAGAAGACAAAACCCTCGGTTGCGCTACTGGTTCCAGGACAGGGCAGTTTTCCGGAGCTACTTAACCAGTCAGCTCGGCACAAATTCGCAGCAAAGTCATAGACCAATTTAGGATTCTCAAAACCCATCACCCGAATGAATACCCAAAAACTATTCTCCCCATTTACCCCGATACCAAAACGTGTCCCCGATGAGTTCACCAACATCCAATCGCCGCGATAACCTCCCAGCTTGTTGGGTGCCTTCAACGTGACCGACAGATCAATTGTTTGGTTGGGCGCCACATTCCCCGGCAAAGGTATGACCTGCTTGGCATCCATTGGATTGCCTGAAACGAAGACCAAGCTATATTTCTGCGTCCATGTACAACTACCAATATTCTTCAGCCGCCAGGTTTTCACAAAGGTATCACCCGGCATAAAAGGAGAATTATCCTGGATCGATATATCTCGTATCAATTGCGCGCGGTCACAAGGCAGTGGAATCGGCGTGATCGTAGGAACGATCATCGTCGGCAAAATAATGGAAGGGATGGTATTCGTTGGGGTAACGGTTTCAGGAATTAATGTTGCGGTTGATGTAGGAAAGCTTGTTGCGGTCGGGATGATCTCAGCTGCTTGCTTGGTAAACTCAGCCGCGACCGTTTGAACAACTGCAGTGGAAACCAAACCATAATCCAGCGTTGGAGCCAAACTTGGCAGCTTTTGACGCTGAGCCAATTGATAAATAATGAGAAGAACCAGGCTCCCGCTAACAAGCACGAAAGGAATTGATATGCCCAAAAACGTATCTTCTCAATAAATAGGGGTAAGCAAAAAGGAGGGGAGGCCTTTTAATTTTTGTAATAAGCAAGTAAACTAAGAACATGATGATGTTAGATGACCTTGAACTGAACGCCATCCAAGACGAAAAC
>Ga0209249_1002785_pt1 | contig 13561 bp, 12 predicted proteins | sample SaaInlV_200m_DNA_4_FD_184653 | JGI IMG/M metagenome (GOLD analysis project Ga0209249, IMG submission 184653) | Marine microbial communities from expanding oxygen minimum zones in the Saanich Inlet - SI037_S3LV_200m_DNA (SPAdes) (version 2) | ecosystem: Environmental > Aquatic > Marine >...
AACGCTTGCCTCCTACGTGTTACCGCGGCTGCTGGCACGTAGTTAGCCGAGACTTATTCTGAGAGTACTGTCCTTTCTCATCCTCTCAAAAAGTGCTTTACGACCCGAAGGCCTTCATCGCACACGCGGCGTTGCTGCATCAGGCTTTCGCCCATTGTGCAATATTCCCTACTGCTGCCACCCGTAGGTGTCTGGACCGTGTTTCAGTTCCAGTGTGGGGGGCCACCCTCTCAGGTCCCCTACCCGTCGTCGCCTTGGTAAGCCGTTACCTTACCAACTAGCTGATGGGACGCAGGTCCCTCCCAAAGTGGATTACTCCTTTAGACATGAGTTTCTAAATCTCATGACCACATGAGGTATTAGCAGCCCTTTCGAGCTGTTATTCCTCTCTTTGGGGCAGGTCACCAACGCGTTACTCACCCGTTCGCCACTAGGAAATCCCTAACACGAGTACGAATACAAGTGTCAAGGCTCCTCGTTCGACTTGCATGTATTAGGCACGCCGCCAGCGTTCATCCTGAGCCAGGATCAAACTCTCCGCAAAAACTTACATTTTTCACATCCGAAGATGTGTAGGTTACGGATTTACTATTGAATTGACAGGAAAAAATTTATTGCTTGCTTCCTATCACTCTTCAGTTGTTAAGGTGCTAGTTAGTTACGCGGGCTGCATTCTACCCGCACCATCTCGGCCTGTCAAGGGTTGACAGACTAAAGCGCCGATATCAATTGATATCGGCTCGCCAGACTGCAAAACTTATGCGCTCTGTGTTGTTGACGTGAGATGTTTACTCGGTTGTATCGATCTGCCCTTGTTGAGGCTAGGTCGGGCTGGTTATCTCCAGCCCCCCTATTATACGCAGAGTCAATATCGTGTCAAGAGGAAAACAGACCAATTTCCTACCAGTTTTCAGATTGGTCTTTAATCCATGTCTTGGCGCCCGGAAAGAGCGCGCAGAAGGGTGTTTTGGTCGGCATATTCGAGGTCACCGCCTACAGGAAGACCGCGTGCAAGGCGCGTTATCCGCAGGTTTTCCCCGACTAAACGTTGGCTAAGATACAAAGCTGTCGCATCCCCTTCCATACTGGGGTTGGTTGCCAGAATAATTTCGCGTATATCGCCACGTTTTAAGCGCTCAAAAAGCGGATGTATTCTCAAATCGTCAGGACCAATCCCTCCAATTGGGGAAAGCGCGCCATGCAAGACGTGATATCTTCCCTTAAACCCGCCCGTTCGCTCAAGGCTTAAGACATCTAGGACATCCTCAACCACACAGATAGAACTTGTATCGCGCCGCGAATCTTCGCATATTTCGCAGCGTTCGCGCCCAGCAATGGCGATATTGAAACATTCCTGACAAAAGGCAAGCTTATCCTTGAAGCCATCCAGCGCATCAGATAGATCTTGCCCGAGTGTGTCTGGCGTTCGTAATAAATAAAAAGCCAGTCGCGACGCAGATTTTGGACCAATGCCCGGCAAACGCTCAAAGGCATTAATTAAGTTTTGGAGAGGTTCAGGGAGAATCATAGAAAATCGTTTATTCTATTAGAAAGGCAACCCATTCGCCAGCGGCCCCATACGCTCTGCCGCCAACTCACGTGATTGATCTAAAGCCATATTCATTGCCGAAAGCACCAAGTCTTGCAGCATTTCAGCATCCACATCTTCCAGCAGTTCCGGCGCGATCTCAACAGCCGTACATTTCTGGTCGCCTGTTACGGTCACCTTGACGGCACCGCCGCCTGCGCTGGCAGTCACTGTTTCCTCTGCCAATTGCGCCTGAGCATCTGCCAATTGTTGCTGCAATTGCTGAAGCTGCTGCATCATTCCACCACTGCCAGCGCCAGCGGGACGTTGAAAGCCTCGGTTACTACGTCCTTTACCCATATTAACTCCTAACCATCTACAATTTCGCCGCCTGCCTGAATTGCGGCGGCGACCAAGCCATTTTGGTCAACATCTGCGGGCATTCTTCCCTTCGAATTCGTGACCATACATTTAATATTTAGAATAACCCCAAGCACATCGTTGACGGCTTTTTGTGTCGTCTCAACGCTCTCGGTTTTCTCGATCTTTTCAGCCAGAACTTCGCTCGCCATCCCCAAGATCAGCGTATCGCCCTTCACTTCCAGCGATTTACAGGAATTGAGCAAAGCTTCAAGATTTCTATCGGATTCTTTTACGCGTGCGCGGATTTCCTTCCAGACAGCCATGACTTCTTTTGTGCTGATCTGTGCCTGCGAGGTCGGTTCGCCCGCGGATTTGGGGCTGGCTTCCGTTTTTTGAACGGGAGCAGGTTCCGGGGCTTGAGTCCGTTTCACTTCTGCTTTGGGTGCGGATTTTTTCTTGGGCGTAGTACGCGTCTCTGAAACGGGAGCAAGTGCGGCATCATCCTGAATTTCGAGCACATCTGCCAACGCCAACTCGAGACCGAGCGAAGGCTGCCAGCCCCCGCGCTGCTCGACAGCGGCAGCATTGAAGGCGCGCATCATGCGCAAAACAGCCGACGCAGAAAACTCGCTGGCATGGATCTTCATACGATTTTTGACCGTTTGCGTAGCGTCGACCTGTGTTTCGTTCCCCATCTGGAAAAGCATGAGGGCACGCAGGTAATCGACGATCTGCCGTGCAAGCTGACGCGGATCTGAGCCGGCGTCGAGCGCCTGATGAATGGATTGCAGCCCCGCACCAGGGTCTTCGTCTCGGACGGCGTCGACTAACTCGAGAACGGTTTCGCTGGTGGCTGCGCCAAGCACAGTTTGCGCCAGATCGAGCGTGATCTTGTCGCCAATGGAGGCGAGCTGATCGAGCAAGGAAATGGCATCGCGCATCCCGCCGCTGGCCTGACGGGCGATAAGTTGCATCGCATCGGCGTCAACCTTCAGGCTTTCGCCCTCAGCGATGATCTTGAGCTGCTGGACAATACTTTCAACCGGCACACGTCGGAATTCATGACGTTGACAGCGCGAAAGCACGGTAGCAGGGATTTTGTGAATTTCGGTGGTCGCCAAAATAAAGATGGCGTGTGGGGGCGGCTCTTCAAGCGTTTTGAGCAGGGCATTGAAGGCTGCTGTGGAAAGCATATGAACTTCGTCGATGATATAGATCTTGAATTGCCCCTGCGAAGGCGCAAAGTTGATCTTATCGCGCAGGTCGCGGACATCTTCAACGCCGTTATTTGAAGCAGCGTCGATCTCGATCATATCTAGGAAACGATTTTCGTTGACGGCTTTGCAATATTGGCATTCGTCACAGGGGCGCTGGGTAACATCTTCATGCTGGCAGTTGACGGCCTTGGCGAGCAAACGCGCCACAGTCGTTTTACCTGTGCCGCGCGGACCCGCGAAAAGATAGGCATGACCGACACGGTCGCCAACAAGCGCGTTTTGCAGGGTCTGTGTAACGTGCCCTTGTCCGAGAACTTCATCCCATTTCTGGGGTCGCCATTTTCTGTAGAATGCTTGAGTCATAATTCTTTTTTTCTTCTAACTACAGGGTACGCAGAGAGCGTAGAGATTCTTTCTTTTTTCTTAAAAACTCTGTGAACTTTGTGTTCTCCGTGGTGAAAATTACGGAACCATATAAGTCGCGCGCGTATTACCTTGCGGATCGACCAACGAGACTTCCTCGCCCGATTCCCAGATCGAGTCGCGCAAGCCCCAATACAAATCAACGACGGTATCTTGGCCTGCCGTTGTATGCACCTGCACTGCCCCGCTGGGATAAAGCGTTAATTGCGGAAAAACATAAACATTCTTGTCTTCATCTTCGAGATGCCAGCCCGTCAGGTCTAGCTCTGTCTCACCGCTGTAGCGCACCAATGCCATCTCGGCGCTGAGCGTACCGGAACCGATCACGCTGACAATATCCACAGCGATCTCTGCATCTGGGTCAATTATTGCCGCAGGGGGCGCATTTGCATCGGCAGCGGCATTGATCGGCGCGGAGGGGATCACCGCCTGCCGATAGGTGCGATCATACCAAAACAGGATCGCGCCGGTCACAGCCGCCGAGACAAAGATATTAATGAGTAGAAAAGGGAGCCAACGTTGACGGTCTTTCATCGTCCTTGAATGATAGCATATTTCAGAAATTAGGGATTAGGAAATTAGGGTCTGCGCGCAAGCACAAAGGCGATCCAATCGCCGATTTGGCGGCGTTCCAAAATCTCAAGCTGATGGGATGCTGCAGCCGCGCGGATATCGGCTTCTTTCTCTTCCAAAATCCCCGAAAGGATCAGCTTCCCGCCGGACGCGACGAGCGTGCCCAAGCCTGCTTCCATTAAACGGATCAGGATCGGAGCGAGGATATTTGCCACCACCAAAGGCGCAAATTTGAATTCAAAATTCCCCGCCAAAATCTCATCTACCGAACCCTGCCCAATGATGAACTCTTCGCCGATGCCATTCACATCGGCATTCTCGCGCGAAGAATCAACAGAAGCCATATCCACATCCACACCGAGGGCTTTTTTCACGCCCAACTTCAAGGCACCAACAGAGAGAATCCCGGAGCCACAGCCGACGTCTATGACCTTGTCGGGGGCATCGTTGGCGATGACATCTTCCATTAAAGCCAGCGCCAACTGCGTGGTGGGGTGTGTGCCCGTCCCGAAGGCCATGCCGGGATCGATCTTGATCGGGATGCGCGTCTCGTTGGGAGAATCCATCCACGCGGGGACGATGATGAGCTTTTCGCCAACAACAAGCGGGCGATAATGCTTTTTCCAGGCTTCCATCCAATTGGCGTCTTTGATCGGCGTAAATGTCGGGGCGGGGAGGGGTTGGATCATGTTCAGGTAGCTAAGACCCTGCTCTAGCCGCTGACGGGTTTCCTCGAGGCGTTCGTCCGCGGCAAGGTAGGCGCGCACGGTCACTTCGTCTTTTGGCGTGCCGGGATCGTCCGCATCCAGATATTTAATCCCACGCTCTGCTACAACGCCACCCGGCGCATAACGTGCAAAAACATCGGCAACGGCTTCTGCCAATTCGCCGTCTACAGTTAGGGAAACTTCAAGCCAGTTCATAATTGGTATCCAGTATTCAGTAATCAGTTTTCAGTATCAGTCAGAGAGAGTACCACAAGCAAAAAACTAAGGCAACAAAAAGACCTGACAGGGTCTAGAAACCTGTCAGGTCTGAATACTGATTACCGATTACTGCTTGCTGCCCTACCCGCCAAAAACTTCGTTGACCCAATCCATGAAGCCACGTTCCTGCGGCTTGATCTCAGTGTCGAGTGTTCCGGCGAGACTTTCAAAAAGTTCGCGTTGCTCACCGCTCAACTTCTTGGGGATATTAACGTTGATGATGATCTTCTGGTCGCCACGTCCACTGCGCTGAAGGCGCGGTACGCCGCGCGCACGGAGGGTGAACATCTTGCCCGGCTGCGTGCCGGCAGGAATATTCAGCTTCTCGCTGCCATCCACGGTCGGGACTTCGATATCCGCGCCCAAAACAGCTTGGGCAACATTGATATCAAGGTTGAGCAGAATATCGTCTTCGTGGCGTTGGAAAAATTTATGCGGCTTTACGTTGATGACCAAATACAGGCTGCCACGCGGACCACCATTTACACCCGGTTGCCCTTCGCCACCCAAACGGATCTGTTGGCCTTTATCCACACCAGCCGGAATTTTGACTTTTTTCGTGATCGTCTTACGTTCCAATCCATTGCCACGACAAGTACGGCAGAGTGTTTCTATCGTTTTTCCACGCCCATTACAATGTGGGCAGGTTGTGGTTTGCACCACTTGCCCCAAGATCGTTTGGCGCCGCACCTGAACTTCACCCCGCCCTTTACATGGGGAACAGGTATTGATATTCGAGCCTGGTTCAGCACCGTTCCCATTACAGGTGGAACAAACTTCATCGCGCGAGAATTCAATTTCCTTCTCCACGCCGAAGATGGCTTCGTCAAACTCGAGCTTCATTTCTTTCTGGAGATCACGCCCACGTCGCGGTGCGTTTCGGGAGCGTCCGCCCATCCCGCCGAAACCAAAGCTGCCAAATAATCCTTCAAAAAGGTCTGAAAAATCGCCCGTGAAATCGTAATTCATCCCGCCCATATCACCGACACCGGCATGACCAAAACGGTCATACTGGGCGCGCTTCTGGTCGTCCGACAGAACGCCGTAGGCTTCGTTGATCTCTTTGAACTTTTCCTCGGCGTTTTCTTCTTTGCTCACGTCAGGATGATATTCACGCGCCAATCTGCGGAAGGCTGATTTCAGCTCATCCGCAGAGGCACCTTTTTGAACACCGAGAACTTCGTAATAATCACGTTTACTCATATATTTCAGTGATCAGTTTTCAATTGTCAGTTTTCAGTTGCAGCAGCCAAAACGCTGACCGCCGATCACTAAATACTAATGACTGAATACTGATTACTCCTCAGTTACTTCGCCTTCAACCACATCTTCATCCGGTTCATCGGTTGCAGCTTCTTCACCTTCAGGGGCAGCAGCAGCTTGCGGTTCTTCGTATACACTCGCGCCGATCTTCTGAACAACTTCGTTCAGTGCTTCGGTCGCCTTCTTGATCTCTTCCACATCTTCACTATCCAAAACTTTGCGAACTTCAGCTACAGCTTCTTCAACTTCTGTCTTCACTTCATCAGGCAACTTGTCGCCCAAATCCTTGATCGCTTTCTCCGCGCCATAAGCGGTATTATCCGCCGTATTGCGCGTCTCGATCAAATCTTTGCGTTTTGCATCTTCGTCTGCGTGCTCTTCAGCATCCTTGCGCATCTTCTCAACTTCTGCGTCAGAAAGACCGGATGATGCCGTGATCGTAATATCCTGGCTGCGACCGGTTGCTTTGTCGGATGCAGTAACTTTGATGATGCCGTTCGCGTCAATATCAAATGTGACTTCGATCTGCGGAACGCCCCTGGCAGCGGGCGGGATACCGTCTAAAACAAAATTGCCCAAGGTTTTATTGTCTGCCGCCATCGGACGCTCGCCCTGAAGGACATGGATCTCAACCTGCGACTGGCTGTCGCTCGCCGTCGAGAAGATCTGACTCTTGCGCGTTGGGATGGTCGTGTTGCGCTCGATCAATTGCGTTGCCACGCCACCCAGCGTCTCGATGGAGAGAGAAAGCGGGGTCACGTCAAGCAGGAGAACATCTTTCACTTCGCCAGCCAAAACGCCGCCCTGAATGGCTGCGCCAATAGCTACAACTTCATCCGGGTTTACGCCTTTATGCGGGTCTTTGCCAAAGAAGGCTTTTACTCGATCCTGCACCGCGGGCATACGCGTCATGCCGCCGACCAAGACGATCTCACTGATCTGGCTGGCAGTCAGCCCGGCATCGGATAAAGCTTGCTTGACAGGCGCCATTGTGCGGTCAACGAGATCAGCGGTAAGCTGCTCAAGTTTAGCGCGTGTCAGCGTTAGAACGAGATGCTTAGGGCCAGAAGCATCTGCCGTGATATAGGGCAGATTGATCTCGGTCTGCATCATCGTCGAGAGTTCGATCTTCGATTTTTCAGCCGCTTCTTTCAAACGCTGCAACGACTGGCGGTCTTTCTTCAGATCAATACCATTATCTTTTTCAAACTCGGAAGCGAGATGATCCATAATGCGTTGATCGAAATCATCGCCGCCCAAGAAGGTATCGCCACTCGTCGAGCGGACTTGGAAAACGCCATCGCCCACTTCAAGAACAGAGACATCAAATGTGCCGCCGCCAAGATCATAGACAATGATGATCTCGTTATCTTTCTTGTCCAAGCCATAGGCTAATGAAGAAGCCGTCGGCTCATTGATGATGCGCAACACTTCAAGACCGGCGATTTTGCCGGCATCTTTAGTGGCGTTTCGCTCAGCGTCATTGAAATAAGCGGGTACAGTGATCACAGCTTGTGTGATTGGTTCGCCCAAATAGGCTTCGGCATCCGCTTTGATCTTGGCAAGGATCATGGCAGAAACTTCGGGGGCAGAATACTGCTTTTCGTCCAGAGTCACGCGCACGTCCCCGTTCGACGCGGCAGAAACATCGTAAGGCACACGCTCTATCGTTCCTTGCACTTCGGGATCGTCAAATTTACGTCCCATAAAACGTTTGATCGAAGCGATCGTGTTTTGGGGATTGATAATAGATTGGTTGCGGGCAACACGCCCTACCAAACGTTCTCCGTTTTTATTTACTGCGACAACTGAGGGAATGGTTCGTTCACCTTCGGAAGAAGGGATAACAACCGGCTCGCCGCCAGACATCACTGCAGCGGCAGAGTTGGTGGTACCAAGATCAATGCCAATAATTTTGCTCATAATTGCGTTCTCCTATGTTTATTTAGGTGCTCAAGTGTCAGGTGTTTTAGTGTCATGCTCAAGCCTGAGACTGGAACACATGACACCCTAGCACATTTTTTACTCTGCTACCAAAACCATTGCCGGGCGAATAACACGCTCGCCAAGCTTATAGCCCTGTTGCAAAACTTCGATGACAAAGCCGCTCTCATGCTCTTCGCTGGGAGCCTGTGAAACCGCCTCGTGGAAATTCGGGTCAAACTCAACACCTTCCGCTTCAATGCGGGTGATGCCTTCAATTTCTAAAACATTTTCCATTTTTCGGGCAATCAACTGAATGCCTTCTACCCAGGGATCATCAGGGGCATTCTGCAAAGCACGCGACATATCGTCCAAGGCGGGAAGGAAACGTTTAACAATATCGCCTTTCATGGTCTGTGCTTTCAAAATCTGATCGCGCTCGATACGCTTTTTGAAGTTGGCAAACTCTGCCAAAGAGCGTAGCAATTCATCTTGCTTGCTTGCCACTTCAGCCTGGCTCTCTTCGAGTTGCTTCTGCAAAGCTTCAAATTCCTCGCCTGAAACCATTTCGGTTTCTACGATCTCGGCAACAACTTCTTCGACTTCTTCTTTCACTTCTTCTTTTTCTTTTTTGGTTTTCTTACTCTTTGCCATACTACTACTCTCCAGAAATATTTTCTGTCATTAGACCACTCAATAGATCCGCCATATAGCGGACTGTGGGGATGGTGCGTGCATAAGGCATTCGCATGGGGCCCAGAACGCCGAGCGTGCCTGTGGCTTGCCCCGGTATCCCGTATTTTGCGAGCACGACAGAACACTGCCGCAACTCCTCCCAACTTTCTTCGCCACCGATCAAAACCTGTACTCCCCCAACAACAGAATCGACCACTGTATTGGAAAGCAGGTCTTGTAAACGGGAACGTTCATCAAAAAACCTTAAGGTGCGGCGCCCTTCATCTGAATCTGCGAAGGAAGGTTCTGCAAGGATATTCGCCATACCGTCCATGTAAATTTCACCCGAAGTCGCTGCGCTGCGCTGCTGCATCTCCTGCTGAATAAGCAGAAGAATATCTTGCTCTAAAATATCAGCGCGCGAGGGCAGGCTAATGATCTTCTCTGCCGAGAGATCACGCAAATTTAAATTGAGCCGCTCTGCAACCTGGCTAAGGCGTGGCTGCGAGAGAACTTCTGCAAGGGTGAGTACTTGTTGTGAAACTTCGCCCCCCACAAAGACGAGGATCATTAAGACCTGGCGTCCCTGTGTGGAAATGAGTTCAAGATGTTTAAAGAGCGTTTGTTCAGTATGCGGCGCGGTGACCAGAGAAACGGCTTTGGTCTGATGCGCCAAAACCGAGGCTGCGAGGGTCATCCATGCATCGGTGCTGGAGTGCGTTTGCGTAAATTGATGCGAGATCGTCCGTTGAACCGCATTTGGCAGGTTCGCTTCTCTCATCACCTGTCTGACAAAATAACGGTAGCCAGCTTCGGTGGGGATACGTCCCGATGTTGTTCGCAAGTAATCCATCTCTGTTAAGGCACGCATCTCGTTGCGTACGGTCGCAGAGCTAATATCCAGACTGTAATTCTTAACCAGCGACTTTGAGCCAACTGGTTGTCCGCTATCTATATATTCACGTACTACCAGCATCAGGATCGTTTTTTGGCGTTCGGTCAGTGTTTTCATGGGTTACAGGCATCTTTTTAGCACCCTAAAAGGAAGGGTGCTAAAGCATCAGAAAACGATGATACCATGCGCAAAAATGAGCGTCAAATAAGAAGTTCGTTAACAGGGAGAGATAACTCTTGACAAAAGATTTCTTCTTATTTAGAATAATTCTAAATTTAGAAAGGTTCTAATTATGCAACCATCGACTGAGTTTTTAACAACGACCCTGAAAGAATCCGGGATGCGGATGACGCCCCAGCGCGCCTCGATCTGCAAAGTGCTCGCCGAAAGCGACGAGCACCCCACCGCCGCAATGATCTACGACGAGCTGCGCCCGCAATTTGATTCGCTCAGCCTGGCGACGGTATATAACACGCTGGATGCGCTCGTCAAAGTCGGCGTGGTCAATTCGCTTGGCAAAGCCGGAGACGGCAGTGTTCACTACGATGCGGATACCGAACCGCACGTGAATTTAGCTTGTATCTCATGCAACAAGATTGTCGACATCCCCAGCGAGCATGTCCACCACCTTGATGAAGAGATCAGCGCAACCAGCGGCTACAAGCTGCTCGGTGCGCGTGTGCTTTATTACGGGCTTTGTCCTGAGTGCCAAAACGAATAACGTCATTGCGAACCCTGATGCTTTTCAGGGTGAAGCAATCTCCCTTTATGTGATGAGGGAGACTGCCACGTCGGGCTGAAGCCCTCCTCGCAGTGACAAATAAAAGAGAAAAACTATGACAACTACAGAACTCGAAACCCTCTCCCCTCCCATCGGCGCACGCTGCACCGACGTGCTCTCCGATACCCTCGAAGGCTACGCCGGTATTGAGAGCGTGGAATTTGATCTTGAAAGCGGTCAACTTAAAGCGACCTTTGACCAGCGCATCATCAGTAACGAGAGCGCTCTGCAAGTAATCAACAAAGCCGGAGAAATTGCAGCCACGCGCGTGGGGCAATGCGTTGCCAAAGCAGAACATGGTCATGCCGCCTGCGCAGGCTGTGCCGGGCAAATGGGCGAAATGCTTGTGGCTCAATATCAAGCCGCTGCGACGCTGCCCATCGCCAATATTCAAGGCGGCGTGATCGAAGCCTCACTTAATCAACCCCACTTAGCTGAGGGTGAAATATCCATCGCCCAAGCATCCCTAAGCGGAAACAAAATAGCAGAGACGAAAAAGATCGATTTTAGCATCGCCCAAGAGAAGAAGGAAGTGGCTCTAACCATACTGACCTTACTCACCGCGTTGGTTGCCTTTATTGGCACACGCAATGGAATGCCCACACTCACCATCGCGATTCTTTACGGCGTGGCGTACGTTGCAGGCGGCTGGTATGGCGTTCAAGCCAGCCTCGACGCCTTGCGCGAAAAGACGATTAACGTCGATTTACTGATGATTCTCGCCGCCATTGGGGCCGCGCTCATCGGACAACCTGCCGAGGGCGCGATTTTACTCTTCCTTTTCTCGCTCTCGAATACGCTCCAATCCTATGCCATGGATCGCAGTCGTAAAGCCATCGAAAAGCTGCTTGACCTGCGTCCTGCCACAGCCACGCTCAAGCGCGGCGAGAAGTGGATCGATGTGCCAATCGACGAACTCCTGCTCGGGGATACCGTGATCGTGCGTCCCGGCGAGCGTTTCCCCATAGACGGTTCAGTAACGCACGGACAATCGGAGGTCGACCAAGCCGCCATAACGGGAGAATCTGTTCCCGTCCACAAAGATGTCGACGACAAAGTTTTCGCGGGCACCGTCAACGGCACGGGCGCGCTTGAGATCAAGGTGACACGGCTTGCCAAAGACACCACGCTGGCGCGCATCGTGCAGATGGTCGAGGACGCGCAATCGACGAAGGCGCAAACCCAGCGTATGCTCGACGATTTTGAGCAGGTTTATGCCATCATCGTGCTCGCTGCGGCGGCGCTGCTGATCGTTGTGCCTTATTTCCTGCTCGGTGAAGCCTTTCAGCCCGTTTTCTACCGCGCCATGACCTGGCTCGTGGTGGCGTCGCCTTGCGCGTTGGTCATCTCCACGCCCGCCAGTTTTCTCTCAGCAATCGCTAACGGCGCGCGCAACGGCGTCCTTTTCAAGGGCGGTGTGCATCTCGAAAAGACCGCCACGCTCAAGGTGCTGGCTTTTGATAAGACCGGCACCCTCACGCACGGGATGCCCAAAATTACCGCACTAATTCCCTTATCTAATTTAGATGAAGATGAACTCCTGCGCCTGACCGCTGCCTTGGAAGCGCGCTCCGAACATCCCTTGGCGAGATCAATTGTGCGCTCCGCTCACGAACGTGACCTGAACTTGCCACTATCTACGAGCTTTCGTTCAGTCCCCGGGCAGGGTGTCGAGGGCAAAGTCGAAGGCAAAACGCTCTGGATCGGCAATGAGCGTCTCTTTGAAGAGCGCGGTGTCGCCATCCCCGCTGACGTTTTGTCCCGTGCCCGCGCCATCGAAGACGAAGGTCAGACCGTCATGTACGCCTACAGCGCGCCCGAGTTCTTGGGTTTAGTCGCCGTCGCCGATACGCTGCGTGAAGACGCCGTCGAGATGATTAAAGCCTTGAAGGTCGCAGGCATCGAACGCGTTGTCATGCTGACGGGCGATAATCCGCGCGTGGCAGCCAAGATCGCCGAACGCGCCGGCGTGGACGAGTATCATGCCAATCTGCTCCCGCAGGACAAAGTGACCGTCCTGAAAACCTTACAGAATAAATACGGCCCGGTAGCGATGGTCGGCGACGGGGTGAACGACGCCCCCTCGCTGGCAACCGCCGATATCGGCATCGCGATGGGCGGCGCTGGCACCGATGTCGCCATCGAAACCGCCGACGTGGTGCTCATGTCCGATGATCTGCAAAAAATCCCCTTCGCCATCGGGCTAGCACGCCGAGCGAAGAAAGTCGTCTGGCAGAATTTGGTCTTTGCGCTAGCAGTCATCGTCCTGCTCGTGGTGAGCGCCTTCGGCGCAAATCTCGCTCTCCCGCTTGGTGTCATTGGGCACGAGGGCAGTACGGTGTTGGTCGTGTTGAATGGGTTGCGGTTGTTGGGGTATAAGGGGTAGAGAGTAGAAGTAGAGAAAAGTGGAAGTGCCTGTCGCCTTAATGGAGACAGGTACTTTTTGTATAGGCATGAAAGATGGGCGGTGCGTCGCACCTTCTGCAAAAGCAAAACTCCGAGATTTTGATGTCTCAGAGTTTTTCATAGTTTCGTTTAGAGCTATCTTCATCATTACGTTATGTAATAGCTCAAATTAACGTTAATCGTGACAAGAAATTCGCCACAAATTCTTTTGAATACAGGCAAAGTTATTTTTCTAGATTTTTCAAAAAACCTTTTGGGCTCTTGAAGAACAAATATCATGATTTCATCTTTACTTTCATTTTCAAAATAATCGTTAAAATGAACCCATATCAAATAATCTGCTTCAATATCCTTTTTACTAAGTAATTGAAAGGCGCCCCGAGCAGTGGCTTTAACTTCAATATTTACTAGTAGTTCAGCCAAGATTTATTGTCGGATATAAGCGGTGTAATTTGATGCGAGCATCTTCTGTAGTGAAGCGCCAGTTGATTGTGGACTTGGAAGCATTGCGACGATTTTGCCAAGCCG